>JAABUP010004385.1_pt1 | contig 23102 bp, 23 predicted proteins | sample 5559201 | NCBI WGS metagenome assembly JAABUP01 (sample SAMN10711887, study PRJNA513373) | rock metagenome | isolation source: Antarctica rocks | place: Antarctica | reverse complement strand
TGGGCGGCGGCGGCGGCGGTGAGGGCGGCGGCGGCGGCGGGCTGGGCGGCGGCGGCGGCGAGGGCGGCGGCGGCGGCGGGCTGGGCGGCGGCGGCGCGGCGCTGGTCATGGCCAGGGCGGACACCGCGACCTTGGCGGTCACGTACAGCCCGATGCCCCAGTAGCCGCTGAGGCCGCCCCACTTGCAGGAGAGCTGGTACGACCAGAACGGCTGCTGGGTGTAGGGGTCCGCGATCCACTGGTTCTGCAGGAAGCTGCAGGGCGCCCAGGCCAGGTTGGTGCTGACGTAAGACGCCAGCGCCGTGCCTGCGGCCGGAGAGCGCTCAGCACGCAGCCGGATGGCTTAGACCGACCCCAGTGTGCTCGGCCACAGGCCCAGGCGTGGGACCTGCAGCCCAGGACCTGATCGTCGAAGGTGCGGACCTCCCCGCGCGCGCACCTCGCCAGGGGCTCCACTGGTCCGTGGCGTTCGCGGCGCCGTTCGTGGCCGTGCAGTAGTCCAGCGCGTGAGAACAGCCGGACGCCGCAAAGCAGCCGCCCCAGCTGCTGGCGCTCGCGTTCAGGCCCAGGTGGTTGGCGCCCCCGTAGAAGCCGCCCGAGTAGTTGTTGAGGAGCAGCTCCGCGGGCGGGACGGCAAACCCTGGCAGTGCGCGCGCGCGCGGCGCGCAGCGTCGGCCGCGCAGCGCCGGCGGCGGCGGGCGCGCATGCGCGCAGGGCGGGCAGCCCCGGCGGCCGCGCACCCTGGTCGGTGGCCGGGCTGGGCGAGGCAGCGTTCTGGCACCACCGCGCTGGCCGGTAGACCCAGGGGTCGAAGGCCAGCCCGTTTGTGCTGGCAAACCTCTGCATCGCTCCGTCTATGTACGCGGAGGCGGACACGTTCGGCTGCGCGGCGGCGCCATACGGCGCCAGCGCGTAGCCCTGGCCGTCCTGCCCGAGCTGCCACCACGTCCAGGGCGTGAAATTCAGCGTGACGTTGACGCCGTGCGGCTGCTGCGCCACATTCACCTGCGGCGCGCGCGGCGTCAGCGCCGCGCCGTCCTGCGCGCGCGCGCGCTCGGCCCGCGCGAGCGGGCGCGCCGGCGCCGGCCGCGCGGCGCACCGACATGTTGAAGTACCCGGCCTGCCGGTTCGGCACGTTGCCGAGCGCGGCGTAGTAGCAGTTGTATGTCACGGGGTCCAGCGCAAGAGCGACCTGGCGCGTGCCGCCGCAGCAGGTCGCGCCGGAGCACAGGCCCGGCGTCGATATCTCGTACGCGCTCTGCACTGGCAGCATCCACGGCACGCCCGCGCTCGCAAAGCCCGCGACGGGCTGCACGCGGTACGCTGCGCGGCGCGCGCGCGCGTGTAGTGGCCCTGAGCGCGTGAGGGAGCGCGCCGGCGCCGGGAAGGGGCCCTCCGTGCCCGCGCGGCGCGCTGCGGCACAACAGGCAGGCAGCCAGCTGGTGATGTGTGCTGGGTGCCATCGGTGCTGGTTGCCTGGCCGCGCCCGGCAGCTTGGCAGCGCATACAGCCGCCGGGGCGAGGCGGGCCCGCACAGAGCCAGGGCAGGCGCCCGCGCCAGGCAGCCGCGCTCGCGTGGCGCCTGTGGCAGAGACTGGGGCAACAGACGCCCCCACGCATGTGTTTACCCATGCCATGCATGCCAGGCAGGCGTGGCTCGGGGCGCACGCAGGCGGTCCTGGTCCGCCGAGGACACGGGCTGCGTCGTAACGACGATGTCCTGCTGTATCCACCACGTCACGTTGAACTCGTCCTTGACGGTCGAGCCTGCACGCCCGGCCCGCTGAGCAGGGCGGGGTGAGGCTCAAAAGGGGGCCGTCCGCCTGGCGAAAGGCGCGCGCCGGGCGCACAGAGCCGGCAGCGCAGGAGCCAGGGCTGCCTAGCATGCTGCGGTCGGTCACGCGCCCAGGGCGGCGGCCGCGCGCGCACCGGCCGGGAGGGTGTAGTTGTTGAGGAAGTAGCCCTGGAAATTGTCGTACTCCAGGTAGACTCGCAGGAGGCCGCCACTCACAGAGACGGACTTGCTGGTGGGTGCGTATGAGGGGCGCGTGGCGTGCAACGGGGCGGCGAGCGCGGAGAGGAGGACGAGCGTCAGCAGGGCGCGCAGCGGCTGCACTACCATGCGGGCCTGCGGGCGCCCGCCGCGCCAGGCGGGCCCCGCGCGCGGGCTGGCGCGGCGGGCATGCACGCAGCGCCCGCGCGACCTCCCGCACTCAAACTCCCGCCGGCACTCTTCACACGGCACGTTCCAGGGCAGTCATAAGCAGCTGCCGAGGCCGTGCGCCCGGTTTCCTGCTGGTTGACCTGCTCGCCTGCTTCAAGCTGCCTCGTGCTAAAGAGAGCGACGGCTAGTGGGCACGCATGGCCGCCGAGCTGGCGCTTCAACAGGCGTACTTCGGCCGGGCGCGCGGTCGAGGAATTTGAAATTCAATTTATGCTGCGATTGTGAGTTTATATCTCGAAAGCTGCTCTCGGCGAGACATGATCTGCTACTGTACTACGCCGCCTGCGATCCGACAGCCACCAAGCTCTTGCCGGCTTAGGCCCATCATTCTTTGTTGTTATGCTGTAGCGCAACCAGCGTGGCTCCCTGTGCGCAATGCCTGTCTGCAGCGCTGCGCGCCGCAGGACAGCGCCCCACGCACCACGCCCGCCGCGTGCGCTGCTCTGCCTGGGTGCGTGGCGCAGCAGCTGCTCATGCACTGGCAGATGCCCGCTCAGTAAAACATGCCCCAACAGTCACAGGCCTCAGAGGGCACTTACATTGCCCGCGTGATCTGAGCGGGGCCTGGCACGCGGCAGCGCTGCTGGCGGCGGCGGGCGCGGCGGCGCAGGCGCCGCTGGAGCTGACCACCAGCGGCGGGGTGATTATGGACGGCACGGGCGCCCCCGTGGTCTTCAAGGGCATCGGCTGGTTCGGCTTCAACACCGGGTGCACGAGCGCCCTCCTCGCGGCCGCAAGGGGCGCCGTGCCTGCCCCGGCGCCGGCGCAAGCGCTGGCTCGCGTATGGAGCTGGGGCCACCAGCGGCGCTTCCCCACAGTCTTCATGGGCGCTCCACCGGGCCCGGCACAAGTGCAGGCTCTGAGGCTGCACCTCTGGCAGGCCGACTCACACACGAGACCTCTGGGCTGTCCATGCCTCTGCGGAAGCACTGCGGGCCACTCAAGGGCTCTCGCATGGCACCTCGAGCGCCTTTTGTGTCAATAGTGTCCACGCTCCGCAGGCTGGCCTGCGCTGTAGAAACCAGCACCTGCATCCCATGTCCAGCACTGGTGCGATGAAGTGCGGGGTCGGGCGACCATGCGGGCTGCCCGATGCCGGCGGCCTCTCGAACGGCGCGACCAGCGCGGCTGTGTGCGCTGCATGCCCGGGGCGCGCGCGGCACTGTGCGGCGCCCGCCGGCAGGCTGACCTACCCCGGCGACCTCTCGCGCGGCACGACGAGCGCCACGCGCGACTTCCGGACCATCGTCTGGCGCATCAAGCAGCTGGGCTTCAACGCCGTGCGGCTGCCGTTCACGTTCGCGCACTTTGCGGACGCGCCCGCGCCGACCGGCGCGCCGTGCTATGCGGAGACGGCGGTGCGCCCCTCTCCGCCCCTGCGCTGCGGCCCTCTCAGGCAGAGCCAAGGCGCACGACCCCATACCCGCCCTGTGCTTGCGTACCCCCGCCGCCCTGGGGCTGCGCTCGCCATGGCCCTGCCGCAGGCCGCTGCAGCGCCCATGTCAGCGCCGGCCGCCGAGGCGCGCGCGGCGCGGCAGGCGTCGCTGGACCTGAGCGTGACGCCGCCGGCGAGCCTGCCGGCGTTCAACGCGACCACGCTGCCGGCGTCGGGCGCGGCCGCGCCGCCGCAGGCGCCGCCGGTGCTGCCCGCGGGCGCGTGCAACGCCGGCATGCCGGCCACGTCCACGCGCGACCGCTACCTCTGGGTCGTGCAGTACGTCGGCGCCCGGCGCGGGCTTCGGGTTGTGCGTGCCTGCGGAGGTGCGGGCCCTGCGCAGGCGCACACCCCTGGCGAGGGCGGGCGCCAATAAGAGCCACAAGCGCCGCTGGGATGCGTCAAGCGCCCAGTGCTCCTGCTGCAGAAGGAGCACGTCAGGGCACTCCGATTGAGGTCCCTGACTGGCGCCTGGGCAGCGCGGAAGCAGTGGGGAGCGCACTGCAGCGGTCGTTGCTGTGCACTGCAGCACAGCCCGTACAGCGGCCGTCGAGCGGCCGCGGCCGCCGCGCGCAGGTGCCCGCGCAGAACCGCGAAGAGGTGTGCCGCACGCACGAGGATGAGCTGACGGCGCAATATGAGGCGGAGGCCGCGGCGACACACCAGCCCCAGGAGGCCGAGCGCAGCGCGCAGGAGGACACCGTCTTCAAACAGTGCGCCCGCCGCCGGCGCCTGGCAGTCCATCGAGCCCCAGGGACAAGCACCAATAACACAGATTCAGAATAGGCCGATGAGCTGGCGGCCTTTGGGGCTAAGAAGAGAAGAGGAGCACAGTGCAGCGCAAGGGAGCAAGTCCCGGGCTGCCGTGCAGCTCATGCGAGCCCCCAGTGCCGCTACAGCCCGGGGGTGCAGGCGCGTCGCGGAGACTGCGCGTGGCGGCTGCTGATTGCGTACTGCAACGCATGCTATTTAGCAGAGTGCGACGGCCACTGACGCCTGGCGGGATCTCGCCGCAAAGGCTGGCACGGGGGTGTCACGCGGTGCCCCGGCCGACCCGGGCGCAGCTGGGCAGCCGGAACAAGAAGGCTGCACGGCGCCGGCCGAGCGCGGGCGGCAGCCGCCGGCGCGCCCTTCCATGGCCCATACCCGACCGCCGCGGCCGCAGGTGGACGCGCTGGTACATGAAGGCGCGCACGGCGACGGCCGAGCGCGGGCGGCAGCTGCTGGCGTACGCGCCGGCGGCCGCGCCGACGCCGGAAACGACGCCCTGCTACATGGTCAGCGGCGGCAGCGGCGGCAGCAGCGCCATGCTGACCGGCGAGTGCAGCGCCGTGGTCGGCGCGTCGTCCGCGAGCAGCTGCTGCTCCGCCTGCACCGGCAGCTGCTCGGGCTGGCAGCGCACCACCTGTGCGCCCTCGCTCGGCCCTCCCTCCAGTGCCTGTGGCTGCTGGCGCAGCACCTGCACTGCCTGCACCGGCAGCTGCTCGAGTGCTCGGGCTGGCAGCGCACCTCCCGTGCACCCCCGCTCGTCCCTTTCGTTGGCCGGCACCGTGCCAGCTCGCCGCCCACCATCAGAGCTCTGGTGTCATATAAGCGCTTCTGCAGTCTTTATCACGACGTGGCCGTCAAGCGCATGAGAGTGCAGCGTGGTGGGCGAGGAGCAGCGCTGCGGGGTGCCTGTGATGCAGCCCGTGGACGTGGCGTGCTGCGCATGCGGTGCGGGCGCGTGCGGCGCCGCATGCGGGCAGGGTGCTGACCCCGGTGTGCGGGGCCGCGCAGCGGGCTCCGGCTCCTCGTGCTGCCTGTACAGCGGCGGGGCGCCCACCCCGGCGCCCACCCAGGAGAGCGCCACGCCGGCGCCGGCCCCGCCGGCGCCCACCACCGCGCCCACCGCGCCGCCGCCGCCGCCGACGCCGACCGGCACGCCGCCCGCGCCGCTGGACCCGCCGCCGTCGGCCACGCCTGCGCCCGTCACGGCGGCGCCCACGCCGGCGCCCACCACTACGGCGGCGGCCACGCCTCCGCCCACCACTATGGCGGCGGCCACGCCTCCGCCCACCACCACGGCGGCGCCCACGCCGGCGCCCACCACCACGGCGGCGGCCACGCCGGCGCCCACCACCATGGCGGCGTCCACAGCCCCGCCCACCACCACTGCGGCACCCACTCCGCCGCCTAGCGCGGCGACGGCAGCGCCCACACCTCCGCCAACGACGACAGCTGCACCAACACCTGCGCCCACGACAAAGGCGCCGGCCACGCCCCCGCCGACGACGACCGCGGCACCCACGCCCCCGCCCACCACCACGGCGGCGCCCACGCCTCCGCCAACGACGACGGCGGCGCCCACTCCTGCGCCGACAACAATGGCGGCAAGGACGCCTCCGCCAACGACGACGGCCGCGCCGACGCCCGCGCCGACGACCCAAGCAGTCTTCACCATGCCGCCGCCCACCACGCAGCCGGTCTCCATGGCGACGCCGCCGCCAACAACGACGGCTACGCCGGCGCCGACCACGCAGGCGGTGGCGTGGAAGACGGACCCGCCCACCTCATCAGCCACGCCCGCGCCCACGACGCAAGCTGTGGCCTGGGAAACGCCATCAACGCCTGCGCCCACCACAGCGGCCACGCCGACCCCGGGCGCCTGGGGCACACAGCAGTCGGTGACGCCGACGCCGTCGCAGGTGCACCCCACCATGCACCCTTTTGCTTCGGCAAGCAACATGGGGGCGTCCTCACGGAGCTCCGAGCAGCAGATCGCGTGCTAGAACACGGCTTGTATGCACCTCTTACGCTTGAGGCGCATGCCTTCTGCGGTCTCACTGCAGCCAGCTGCATGCATGTCATGCAGCATGGGGTGCTGCTCTCACGGCTGCGCTCTCGTGCAGCCATGCAACCCATAGCCTCTTGCAGCTGGGGAGGCATGCTGGGGGGAGCATGAGGCTGCCACATGCGACGTGGCGGGCAAGGCGCTCAGGCCGCGGTGTATGGTGCGCAGGCGCCCGCCACGCCCCCGCCGACCAGCACGCCGGCCACGCCAGCGCCCACCACGTCGCCGGCCTCGTCCTTTGCCACGCCGCCGCCGACAAGCACGCCGGCCACGCCAGCGCCCACCACGTCGCCAGCCTCATCCTTTGCCACGCCGCCGCCGACGACGGCGCCCACGACGTCGCCGGCCTCGTTCTCGACGCCGCCGCCGACAAAGACGCCCACGACGTCGCCCGCCTCGTTTGCAACGCCGCCGCCGACGACGGCGCCTACGGCATCGCCCGCCGCGTTCGCGACGCCGCCGCCGACGGGGACGGCCACGCCCGCGCCGACCACGCAGCCTGTCGACTGGGCCACCAATCCGCCCACGCACTCCGCAACGCCCGCGCCCACCACGCAGCCTGTCGACTGGGGCACGCAGACGCCCACAACGTCGGTGTGCCCACCTGCTGATGCGAGTCCGAAGTGCATCATTGCCGTCATATTCTCTTCGACGCTGTTCACTTCATCACCTTTATCAAAGCAAATGCTAATGAAGCCAATTGTCTAACATAGTACGGATCAATGAGGAGGCCTCGTGGAACTGCAGCAATTGCAACGATTGATGGTGAGCACCTGAGGCATGTCGGGGCCAGGCGCCGATGCCGACTGCGACCACGACGCCGGCACCCACAGCGCCATCGGTGTCCTGGGAGCAGACGCCGACGCCGACGCCGGCGCAGGCTGCGCAAACGGCCACGCCGCTGCCGGCGACGCCAACGCCAACGGCGACCGCCACTGGCACGCCAGCCCCGACCACTGCGACGGTCACGTGGGCTTCCAACCCGCCCGCGGCTGCAAGCACCGGGTCCGGCACGGGGACGAGCACGCCCGCGCCCACGCAGTCCGCGGTCGCATGGGACGCGGGGGCCGCCTCGGCGTCGGGCACGCCGGCGCCGACGCCGCCCGCCGCGAGCGGGGTGACGACGACGCCGGCGCCGACCGCCGCGGCCGGCACGGCGCCGGGCATGAGCGCAGATGCTGCAAACGCTGCAGGCGCGCGCGCCCACAGCGTCCACTACTGTGCGACCAATGCCATTTCATGGAGAAATCCTGGCCACTTTCCATCTGTTGCGTTCATAAAAGATGGCTAGTGCAGTGCCCATTTTGTACGTAATGCCCATCAACCCCAACATTGTCGGCATGCGCGCCTGAAGCGCCACGCTCGACCGCCATGGCAAGCAAGGACGAGCGCAGATAAAATTGCTATCGGCACAAGTATGTTTCGTGTCCCATCCTTGCTGACATCAGCCGCTGTGCGCTGCAGCGCCGCCGGGTGCGGCCGCCGCGCCAAACTCAGCGCCCAAGCCAGCCAACACGTCTGCCAGTACCGGCATTGCCGCGGCCGGGCCGTCAGGAGGCCCGCCCGCGGGGGACATAGCGTGGGCGCTCGGCAACGCATCGGCGGGGGGAGGCGGCGCCTCAGCGCGGCGGCGCCTGCAGTCTGCGCTGCTGGTTACGCCGCTGCCGCAGCCGCCGCAGCGCCGGCGGCAGCTGCTATCGCAAACCGCGGCTGGCGGCGGCGGCGGCGGCGGCAGCGGCGGCGTCCTGGGGCGCATGCAGCGCTGGGCAGCAGGCGCATGGGCGCTCGTCGCGCGGCGCCCGCCGCCGCCGCCGCCGGAGCTTGCGGCGCCGCTGGTCGACCACGGGGTGCGCTATCAGCTTAATGCTGTGGGTACATTGTTCTCTTGATTCCGGCATTGACGACTCCCGTGCTGCTGACCAGTCGCACTCTGCGCCTTGCAGAAGCTCGCCTGCCATATGGACAGCGCCATGCGGCTGATACAGTGTGTGTGCATGCCCTGCCACAAGACCTCGAGCAAGCCGAGCAGAGCGAAAGCGCGCAGCATGCTTGAGGCCTCTTTCAGCCGCGGCAGCTCACACCGCCCGTCAGCATCCACACGACATGGATGGCAGGCTGAGCAGCGCCGCCTAACGTGCGCGTTGCAGCGCATGCTGGCGCTTGCGGCCTCGCTCACAGCAGTAGGTTAACCCTAAGATTTAATCCCAACCCTACCCCCTGAACCTCCCGCCCCGCCGCGCAGCTGAGCCACGCGACGCACCCGCGCTTGCTGCGCGACTTCCTGGGCCTGGCGGAGGGCGAGGTGCCGCCGCTGCTGGCCTCGGGCCACCCGGGCCTGGCCTACGTGCACCCCAGCGCGGGCATCGTGGTGGAGGTCGGCATCCGCGACCCGGCCGCCTTCCCGGCGCACCTGCAGGGCTGCCCCTACCCGCGCGCGCCGTCGGGCGCGTGCGTCGCGCCGCAGCACTGCAACTGCTTCAGCGGCCAGTGCGCCGCAGCGTGCGAGCTGGGGACCAATCTGGTGTACTAGTGGCCATACTAGGGGCGCTCGTCGGCGCCGGTCCATGGCTCCGGGCTGTCTGTGGACCCGGATGCGCGCCCGGGGCCCCTTTTCCTGAGCCCCTGCCTGGCCTGGGCGGGGGTGCTGAGGCGACCGTCTTGCGCTGGCCGGCGCGTAGGGCTAGCCCTACCCCTACCCTGGTTGCATTCCCGCACGACGCGGTCTGCCCAGGGCAGCCTGCCCTGGAGGTGAGACCCGCATGACAGGGCGGCGAGCATGCTGCAGACAGCATATCAGGCTTGGTAGCAGCTCATCGGGGTTTTCTGGGTGGGGAGCCCTACCGGCGTGCCGCTGGCGTCCCATGGCAGTCCCACTGGCAAGGCATGAAGCTAGCGATTGCTTATCGGGTCACCATGCCTTTGCAACGTCACATTTCATGGGTCACTCACCCTCTCGTTAGCTGTTGCCTTCCAGGGTTCACCTGTGGTCAGTAGATTTATTTCGGGCACGGGTGCCGCCCTTTTTGGGCATGGGTGCCGCCCTGTCCGTCCCTGGTGCTGGCAATGCTGATGCAGTCTGTCGTTTGAGAAGGCTAACTTTGTAGCGGCATTACAGCCAGTCTATCCGCTGTGTACTCAAGTCCCCGGTCCTGGCCGTGCAGTTGCAGCGTATTCCGAGGGCGGGCTGTCATGTCAGGTCATAACTGCAGCTGTGTATGGTGCCATGTGTCTGTCGTGACGAGCCCCAGTATTCTGGCGCCTTTAGCGTTCGTGGACGAGGGCGAACCCACACTGGACTGACATTCTTCAGCAGCCTGTGGCGCGCTGCGTGCTGGGGGGGGTGCCAAGCCAGGCAGCGCACGCCTCGAGGCCGCTGCGTTTTAGCGCCATTTTGTGCGGGCACTCGAGTGTGCCTGACACGCATCAAATTGCAATCTCTGGTGCTCGTGCCGGGTACTTTGATGGCCGCATGTCAGCAACACCCTGGGCTGCGCCCTCGGCGAACCGGGATCCCCTATTCAGACTGCCCCCCGGCCGACCAGGGTGCTGGCCGTGAACTGAGCACGGCTGGGATTGCTGGGCTGGGCCTGCGCGCGCGTGCGCGGCCGCCTGCGGCCGCCCCTGGACCGCATGTGCCCCTGTGCGGCCCCTGCGAGCAGGGGCGCGCCCTGACAGGGCTTGTGCTGCACATCTGACATGCGCTGGTGGATGCCTACTTGTAAGATTTTGATACTGACAGCCAGCTTCGCTCGCCTTGCCATTTGATTACAAATGTCCTGTTCCATGTCCTCCACTTCTGTACTTCTCAAATCGTCAGAAATATGCACGCTCGGCCATCTCCGCCGACGCACAGGTCGGACTCTGCCTCACACCCGCATTAGGCCGGCAGACTTCTGCGTAGGAAGCGAAAATTGTAGCACGGAGCATGACAGGAGCCCCCTGCACGCATGGCTGCAGCGCCAACCCGCTCCATCCCAGCGCCGCCCTCTGCGCCCTCGGCTGACCGTTCTCGACATGCCATCCCTCCCCCGGGCATGCAACTGGCAGCCCTCTGCTCTGGCAAAGTCGTCACAAGCACCCAGCTCTTGCGATCACCCATGCGCAGGGTCAGCTCCGCCCAGCCGCGGCGCCACACCCGCCCGCCCCGCCGCCGCGCGGCCGCAGCGCAGGTCGGTCATCAGCGCCCCGCCGTGCCGGCCGCGGGGCCGGCCGCGCGGAGCACGCTGCTGGCACCGGGCGCGGGCGCGGGCGCGGCCGCCGGCAGGAGCAGGTACACCGCGGCGACCTGGATCGTCACCGTCTGCTGCCCGATGCTGACCGCGGGCGTCAGCGCGGAGTTGTTGCCGGCGGGCGGGGGCGCCCCTGCGCGCGGCACCCGCCTCGCGCGCGCCCCGCAGCAGCGGCCGTCCCTGGAAGGGCCAGGCAGGGGAGCGGATGCAGGGCGCGTCGCTGTGCTGCTCAGCGACCGCCCTGTGGCCCCGCAGGGTGCGCGGCGTGTGCGGCGCAGCGGGCGTGCCTGCCTCCTGCCCTGCCATGCAGCGTCTTTGCATGCGGGGAGCCCTCGATGAGGGTGCAGGGGCATGGCGGACATCTTCAAATTGCATGCTGGGAAGGTTGCAAGGCAGCCCTAACTGCGTGCCCTGCCCATGCAGCCCGCGCGCATGCCGGGGCGCGCGCCTGCGTCTGAGCCGGAGCGGGAGTCGCTGGAGTCGCCGCTGGAGCCGCTGACCTCCTGCATGTTGTACAGGGGCCCCAGGCCCCCGCCCAGCGCCTGCACCCAGGGCAGGCAGTTTATGATCACTCTTTTCTTTCCCATTTGGACTAGCAAGGCACACGCAGGCAAGCGCTTGGCATTCGGCGCGGAGCGCATGCAGCAGAGCAGCGCCTGCTTGCTTGCCTGCCGGCATGCCTGGGCCGCACCTGCGCATACAGCTGCGCGGTGTCCTTGGCGTCAGCGACGGCTGCGTTGCGCCCCTCCAGCCACATCTTGCCCTTCACGGTGGAGGACAGGCCGAACTGCGCGCCCCGCCGCACGCTGCCATCTCGTCAAGGTGCCACAGCCAGTATTCACAACCAGCTGATGCTGTTGCACTGGCCAAATGGGGCACCTGCTGAGAACCACTCACTTCAGAGACGGCAGAGAGCGGCCGCCGACGCCGTGCAGCTGCCTCCTTCACTTTGTTTGCTGCTTGTCAGGAGGATGCACGAAGGCCGTGACCGCGTGCAGGAGCGTCAACGCCGATGGAGGCATGCATGCAAGGAAGGAAGGAAGGAAGGCTCATTCATGTTGCTAGTGCCGCTGCGCCCTATCACATACCCAAGCCCTAGCCTAAACCTATAGTCATGGGGTGCAGGCGGGGCGCGCACGGAGATGCTGGTGATGGTAACGTCCTCGCCCTGATTGACGGCCACGTCGATGACGCCCGACAGCAGCGCAGTGGTCACGTTCCTGCGCGCCGCACCCGCGGCCGGCCGCTCACGACGGGCGCTGCGGGCGGCGCGGGTGCAGGGCGAGGCAAACGAGCGCCGGCCTGTGGCTCTGGAAACCCACGTGCGCCGGAGGCGTGCGGGCTGCCGGTGGCGCAAATGCAGCGAGCCCAGCGGGCGCCCAGCTTGTTGCTTCGTGGCGCTGGGTCTGTCGGGCCAAATGTGAGCGCAGCAGGCGCGGAGCGTCCCTAGGCTCCCCTCTCCATGCAAGGGTGGGCCAGCATGACCCAGCGTAGGTTCTTGACAGGGTGCTCGGCGAGCGGGCATGCACCACGGCAAGGCGGGAGCCACCTGACACTGGTCCGCAGCTGGTGCTGGAGCCTGTGCCCAAGACGCCGCATCCTGGGTGGGTGGCTGCTAGAGGCCCGCGGCTGGGGCTGGACTGGGCACCCAGCATGCCGCACCGCCGCCGCAGCACAGGGGGGGCACCTGATGGAGATCGTCAGCCCTTGGCTGAACTGGTACCCGATGCGCTTGTACGCGCCGGTCGTTGAGTTGTACTCGGAGTCCGGGTACACGTTGAGGGAGGCCGTGGTGACGGCGACGGAGCCCGTGCTGCCATACTCCTGGGGCGCGCGCGCAGGCGGTGAGGCGCTGCTGCAGCGCGCGGCAGCCGTCTGGGGCCAGCACCGCATGAACGCAGCGAGTGCCGCGCGCTGCAGCGTTGGGAGCTGGCCGCGCTGGTCCTCGAGCCAGCAGGCTGGCCTGGCGCGGGGCTGGCAGGCAGGCATGCGTGGCAGCTGCGGATCACCTTGCTCAGCGCTGAGAGGATGGACGAGACCGTGGCGGACACATTCTGCCGCGCGTCTGAGGCCAGCTTCTGTGTGTTGGACACCTGCACAGACACCTGCGCGGCGCCAGCGCCCGGGTTCAGACCCAGTGCAAGCCAGGGACGTGCGCGCGGCAGCAAGCCGGTCGCTCAGCCTGAGAGCACAGGTGTGGCGCCTGATCACTACAGGGACAGGCACGAAGCATGACGTGCCGGAGGCGGCAGTGTAGCACTGAGACAGAGCCTGGGGCTGCAGGCCCCTGGGGGCCTGGCTCAGCCCACGGGCGGTCGTACCGTGGCTGTGTCCGACTGCCGCTGCAACGCGCCATTGCCTGTGACTGTGATCGTGCGCTCGGTGGCGTTCTGGGCGTGGGCAGCGTGCATGCAGGCGATCGCCAAGATCAGGGCCAGAACGTTGCGAGCCATACTTATGGCTGTGGGCAGCAGCGAAGTGTGCAGGACTGACGCTCTCGCTCCAGCTGGTCATCTGCACGTGCTCAGATAGAGCGCAAGGGCAGGTCGAGGGCAGGTTCGTCAGGTCGGGGGCAAAATTAGCCGGGTTGCGCACACATACGTGCTGAAGCCCGACGATACAGCGATCACTGCAATGGCGATCCAGCACGCAGGCTCTCTCCTGGTGGCTCTCTTGGTTGTAGGTACCGCATGCTGCAGCGCGGCCCCGGCCAACGTCAACGTCACCGGCTACGGCCGGATCCAGGCCCCTTCTGACACCGTCAGCGTGCGCGGCCTCCCCAGTCGGCTGCAACCCGGCAGCCTGCTTGATCATGAAAGTGCACATTGCCACCTGCCTGCAGCCTGCATGCAGGAGGGCCCACACCGGGGTGCATCCACGCCAGGCTGTTGCGAGCACTGTGTGGCTGCACTGTCCGAAGCAGGCGCTCAGAACGAGCAGCGGACGTGAAGCTGCCGCCGCGCCGCGCGCAGATCCTGTGCTCGGTGAGCAAGACGGGCGCGCTCGCCAGCAGCGCGCGGCGGAACGTGTCTGACGCGGTCAACAGCATCGTGTCCGCGCTCGCCCAGGTGCGGTGCAGTGCGGTGCCCCGCGCCTGCGGCGCTCTGGCTGTGCGCACCGTGCCGACGCCCTGCCGCTCAGGCCGCTCCTCGCTGCTGAGGCCGCTCCTCGCCGCTGAGGTCGGCTGTGCGGGCGCGCCAGGCCAACCTGGGCACCAGCGCATTCAGCGTGCAGACCACCAGCCTGTCCGTTGCGCCCGACACCCAGTACAACAGGCGCGGGCCTGACCGCGCGCTCCGCGGCGGCCCCCTGTCCCTGGTGCAGCGTGGCTGGCATGCATGCGTGCGGTGTGCGCTGCATGACTCCTGACGAGCTGTCGTAAGGTGAAGCGCACTTGCCGTGATGGGCTGTGCTCCCGCGCGCAGCGTGACAAAGAAGAATGACAACAATGGACAGAAGGTCACGCAGTCGCTGCGTGTGTACATTGGGTGCGGGCCGCCTGTTGGCCCCGCTCAGCCACACGGGCCAATCTAGGTTCCCGCCCAACTGCACTGCATGGGTGTGCATGGCGCATCGGCACAGTCAGGGGTTTGCCCGCTGAGTCATTACAAGCCTCAAGGTCGCTGGCACCGCCTATGACTGCATGGTCAGCCCTGTGGGGGGCCTGCGACATGAGCAGCTTGAGGTAGCTTTGCGAGTCTGCAACGCTGACTTCTTATCTTATAAAAAGCTCTTTGCGGCTGCAACCCGGACTCGCCACTTTGCGTGCCACTTTGCGTGCCCCGCATGTGCCAGCGCCCGTGTTTGCCCTTGTTATGTGGCAGGCCATGTTGCTTTTTGAAGGCTGCGACGCTGACTCGCTAGTGGGCGTGCTTTGCACGTGCAAGCGCGTGCCTGCCCCCATGGCCTGGCAGGCCGCCTGGGCCCCCGTGACCGGGCGGCGCGCGCGCAGCAACGTGACGGCCCAGTCGCTGGCCGGCGTGGTGGACGCGATCGTGAAGACGGGCGACGCCACCATCTCCACCATCAGCGTGCGCGCCCGCCCCGCCCGCCCGCTGGCCGGCCACAGCGGCCCCTCCGCCGCGCACGGCCGCTGGGCGGCTGCGCTAGCATGAAGCCCCTGACGGCGTCGCATATGCTCGCGCGGGAGCGTCAGGCCCGCTTTGACGCTGCTCGTACGGCGGGGCTGTCTTGACGTGCCGGATGACATCAGACTGCCCCACTGCATGTTTATACAGAGCTGAGGCTGCAAGCCAGGGGCTTGCCATGCATGCTGGGCTGCCTGATCTGCGTGAAGACGCGCCGGGTGGCAGCAGCGCTGCCGGCTGACCCGGGGCCTGCCGGCGCGCGCAGTTCGGCCTGGCGCCGGCAACAACGAAGAACTTGACCAAGACCGCCCGCAACAAGGCTGCGCAGGACGCCGCTGGCACCGCCCGGCTCTACGCGCAGGTGGGCGGCCGGCCCTGCTGCTTGACTGCAAGCAGGCATGCCTGTAACTTTGCACCTTCACCTCAGACGCGGCGGCGGACATCTGGCAATTGCGTGAGCTGCTCGCGCTGGGAACCGTGACATGCCTGACGAGCAACGGAGGGCCAGGCAAGGTGGGCCGGCTGCGTGCAAGCGCTCATTTTGGGGGTATCTCACTGCTGCAGCGCGCGCAGGCAGCGGGCACTGAGCTGGGGAGCGTCGTGAGCCTGCGCGAGTCGTCCGTGCTGGTGGCCCCGGTGGGCAGCTACAGCAGCAGCGACGGCGCGCCCCACGCTTGCGAGGCGGAGCAGTGCTCAGGGGTGCAGACAAGTTTGCACGTGCTTCCCGGGAGGCACGCCTGTGTACCACACGCGTTCATGTGCGCAGCAGTGCCTCACACCAGGGGCCATCGGGTGCACCTTCCCTGTCATCAGAGGCATGCATGTGAGCCTGTCGGTGGCTTCCCCATGCACAATCTCAGCCTGGCGCTCACAGCTCTGCATGCAGCAGACATGTGCGCAAGCCCCGCAGCCAAACCTAGTTTGGGAGCCCAACCCCCGGGGGGTTTTACATGTGTGACGCTGCGCAGATGGCCCGGTGGACGCCGGCCTCGCCCGGGTGGCGAGCATCGGCGAGCAGGCGGTGACGGCGTCCATCTCTGTCGTGTACGAGCTCAAGGCGCCGCTGACGGCGTCCGCAGCGGCAGCGACTGGCGGCTGAGTGCGTGCTCTGATAGCCTTGCCTGGCCAAGCGCTTTGCGCGTGACGTTGTTGATACTGCTGCACAGGGACCCTGCTCGTAAAGAGTCTCGATTGCAAGCATCTTGGGCAAGAAAAAAGTGCTGAAGAAGTGTTGAAGTGTAACTGCGCGAGCGTGTGTGCAGCATGGGCACCAAGGCAGGTTGCCACGGACGCTGACTTAGCTGTGCACTGCAACACATCGACTTGCATCGACCGCTGTTACAGGTCTTCACTTCACGCAGCTCAACATCTGCTACTAGAAGCAATAACCAGTGGCCCGTACACCTGCAAGTATGGGCTCGAGGCAACGCATGCCGCACGCATGCAGCGCATGCAAAACGTGACTGACAAGTGTGATAGGCTTGAGCAAAATTAGCTGCCAGGCCCGCCATTCGTGCCGCTGGTCTCACCTCGCCATGCAGAGGGCCTTCCAGCGCTAGCGCGAGCGCCTGTCATCGACCCATACTTGCTGCGCAGGGCTCAATCCCTTGTTTCAGCCAAATAGCCGCCAGCCGCCCCTGCCCCACACATCACAAGGCCGGGCAGTCCTGCCTGCAAGTCAGCTTTGCACCCCCTGCCTGCTAGTCAGCTTTGGCCACCGCACGGCAACTCTGAGACCAGCTCCTGGGCTCCTGGCAACGCTCGATGTGGCTAATGTGCTACGTCATCGCACTCCCAGTGCCTGTCCAGTGCTGGCAGCGACAACATTAGTGAACGTTCCCGCGCCTACTGTGCACGCTGCGCACATCCTATATTAGCTATCCCATGATTCAGCTCATCGCACAGTATGCAGAGGTGGAGTCACGGCGGCCGGACACCCCGCTCCCCCGCCCCCCCACCTCTGACCCTGCTGCAGCTTTGCCCCGCAAGGCATCGCTTGTCAACAGCGCGCCCCCCACACATGCCTGCGCAGTGCCAGCAGACCCCGCCGGCCAACCCCCAGGCGCGGCCGGGTCTGCACAGCACGCACGGCGCGCAAGGCAAGACTGCCGCTCCGCGCCTAAGACAGCACCCGGAACGCCTGGTACGTCAGCGCGGCGAGCAGCGCCACGGCCACGGCCGCCAGCGCCATCTGCGCGCCGTGCGCACTTGATGGCGCTGAACCAGGATGGCTATGCATTACGCGAACAGGGCTGCGAAACCGGCAACGTGGAAAGCTCGGGCGCGGGTCACAGAGTCACACAAGCCATGCAGGTAAGCCACGCGCGCCGGCTGGCTCAAGGGTGCCTCTGATAACTGGGGTGGTGCGAGTGTTGCTCAGGGTATGCTTGGGGCGCTCAGGGTGCGCAAGCGCGGGCGAGGGAGCCGCGGGGCGGCAGCAGGCGCGCGCCTGGACGTACGGGTCGCGCGGCAGGTGGCGCTGCCAGCCCTTGCGCGCCTTGGGCACCATGCGCGCCTTGGGCACGGCCGCGCTCTTTGCCTTCTTGGCCTGCGCCGCGCGCAGCGCCGCTCACGCACTCAAGGCTAGGGAATGCAGTGCGCAGCCCCCGCCTGCCCCAGCGCGCAGCGATGCCGCGCCCGGCGGTGCCCGCTTGTGGGGCGCCCGCGTTTAGTTTCATTGTTGTCTCCATGCGCGCTGTTCGCGGCGCCCGTCTGCCCGCAAGCGCGGCGTCGCGTCAGGCGTGCGCAGCAGGTTGAGTTGCGGTGCTGGAGACGCGGAACGCTGTGCCGGCTTGGCATAGAGCACGGTGGCGAGCAGGCAACCCTAGCCCACACTCCAGGCGCAGCCACTTGCAGCGCATCCGGCGTGCAGGCAGGCTGTTGCAGCGCGCCTGCTGGCCGGCGGCCGCCAAAGGCGCCGGCTTGGCGGCCGGCGTGGGCTCGGCCGCCGCGCTCGCGGCCGCCGGCGCCTCCTCGCCCTCGGCCGCCGCAGGGTCGCCGCCCGCCGCTGCGTCGCCGTCGCCGTTGGCCTGCGCGGGCTCCTGCGCAGCCGCACGACGCCAATGTTTGGGCCAGGCCGCGAACACAGACTGACGAGGCACGCTAGCATCTTTGCCAAGAGCAGCGCAACTGCCGGGGGTTGAGTGCACGATGCTCTGCACGCAGCTGGCATTCCCGGGTGCAGGAGGACCCACCGCCATCCTGCTTCAAGTCATGCACTTGAAGTGCGTGTGCACTGTTTGTATCAGGCTTTGGCACCCCCAGGCTCTGCCATACAAGGGCATCCCATGCTGTCGCCCACAAGTGCCGGCAAGCCAGACGCTCACAGCGGACACAGCGCCACAACAACTGCGTGTACCGGCCAGCAAAAACCCCTGGTCTAGCCCTCACTCCAGCCGGCGGGCGGCCCACCTTGGCCGGCTCGGCCGCGCGCGCCTTGGCCTCGGCGGCGGCGCGCGCCTTGGCCACCGCGAGCCGCGCCTTCTTGTCGGCGGCGCGCTTGCGGCGCGCCTCCGCCTCGCGCGCGGCCGCCTCGTTGTGCTCGCGCGTGCGCGCCTTCGCCTCCTCCGCGCTCAGCACGACCTCCCTGCCGCGCGCCGGGCGGTGAGTGGCCCGCGGTCGCGCTTGTGGCCGGAGCATGCCCCTGCAGCTCGGCTCCAACCCTAACCCTAAATCCTATCCACCGCATGCTCGGTCGCCGGCTATGCGCGTGCCTGCGCGTGCGTGCGCCTCGGCCTGCTCGGACGCGCAAGCACGTCGTCTGCCGGTACAGGCATGCAGGCGTGAATAGCGTGGGCGCTGCTCTCCCCAGCGCGCTTCCGGTGGGTGCCAGCGCTCCGGCTGCCCAACACTCTCAGCTCCCCCCCGCTTGGGGCACGACCCTGTCCGCACAGCTGACGGCAGGTGGCACAAGCGTGGACAAGCGTACATTGTGGACGCGTAGGCTTAGAACAGCATGACGGCCGCACCGCCGCCTGTTTTGGAGCAGCGCTGCAGCCGCCACAGCTGCCCAGACATGCACGGGCGCACTTCACTCTCGCTCGTTCATAGGACGGGCCCGCACGTCTTGAGCGCGGCGCTCGGCGGCACAAACGGCTCGTCGCGGCCCAGGTCGGGCAGTGCGGCGGCCGCGCGCGCGGACGCAGCCTCGGTGGCCTCCCGCGCGCGACGCCTCGCCGCGCGCGCACGCTCGCCCGCCACGTCTGTCGCCGCCATCGCCTCCGCGCCCGGGACCACAACGGGCGCGCGCGGGCCGGCCGGCACGGCCGCGGGCGCGGCCGCGGCGGCCGCCGCCCCCGCCGTTGCCGGCGCGCCGTTCTCCGCAAGCGCCGCCGCTGGCGCGGCCGCGCCGGCCGCCTTGCCGCCGCCGCCGCCCGCTGCGGCACGCTGCACGGCGCGATAAGGTTGTCAAGTTTGGTTCTCAGTGCATTGACAGCCAGTCCTACAGACGGCCATCAGCCATACTGCCTCCGCAACATCGCCTGCGCAGGGTGTGCAGGCGCAGCAGTGGCGGGCGCAGCGCGCCCAGCGGGAGGCCCTGCACGTTCTCCTCAGAGAGGGTATAAGTTAGGTTTGGGGTAGGGTTAGATGCGCGCCTTGGCAGCGGCCTCCTCCTGCGCCTCGCGCAGCGCCTCCGCGATGATGTCCTGCGGCGTGCGCTGCGGCGGGCCGGGCGCCGGCCCGGGCGCCTGCTTGCCCTGCGCGCCCGGCGTCTTTTCCAGCGGCACTCGGGCATAGCGCACACATTGAGCGCGCACACTCCCTCTCTCTCTCTCAGAACCAACCAAAAGCTGGGGACCTCGAGCGCCGCAGACACACGCTGACATGATGGAGACAGAGTGCTGCGCGCGCGCGCGCGCCGGGCATGCCGCTGGGTGACCGGCGCAGGCCCTGCTACCCTTCAAGGCGCCAGGCGCCGCGCGCGGCGCCGCCCGGAGCAGACAGAGCAGGCAGGCGCCCCGGCGCTGTGGGCGCCGGGTGGGCGCCAGGGCGGGCCGCCGGCCCGCGGGCGGCGCGCCTTGGCGCCGGCGGGCGCGGCCGGCGGCTCGTCGTCGGCCTGCCAGAATGCGTACTTGCGCTGCACGTCCCACTGCGCATAGTACTCCTTGCGCGCGTCGCCGTCCTTGGCCAGCGTCGCCAGCTCGGCGTCCACCTGCCGCGCGGGTGTAGGGTACAGAATTAGGGCTACCGGGGGTCAGCACCGCCAGCTCGGCGTCCACCTGCCGGCCGGCGCGCCGTGAGCCGCCGGTCGCTTGCGGTTCTGGCGCGGCGCGCTCGAGCGGCGTGCCCGCCTAGCGCGGCTACCACACTCCGCACCACCTGTACGGCGGGTCCTTGGGCACACATGTCGCGAACAGCGCGCGTCTCTGGCCGCTTGACTCTGGCCGCTTTGACTCTTATCAAAAATCTTTGTCACCAGCTAAATTCAGGAGCTGTGCAGCCTCCTCTGCAGGTGAACGCGGCGGCGCAGCGGCGGGCAGCGCAGCGCGGGGCCGCGGCGCGCCTGCTTCTCGCACTTGGCGCGCGCCTCCTCGGCGCGGCCGTCGCGGATCAGGTCGCGCACGTGCGCACTGAAGCGCCGGTTTTCCAGGAAGGGGCCGTTGCGCGAGCGCTTGTCGCGGCGCATTGCCTGCAGCCGCCCGTACGCCGTGTCCTGCGCGCGCGCGGGGCGGGAGAGCTCAAGATTGGGGTACAATCAGGGCATGCGGCACTTCTAGGCACAGTGCGCGACCGCGGCTAAAGCGCAGCGGCACTTGACGGAGGCTGGCGGCGGGCGCTTTGGTGCCCGGACTGCCACGACGGCGCAGCGCCGTTCAACTAAGCTCGCACCTGACGTAGCGGGCGCCGAGCTCACACCCAGCGCGCCGGCGGGCTCAAAGGAGTAAAGGGGGAGGGCCGGCCGGGGACGTGCCGACAGCTCCTTGACGCGCTTGCGCTCGGCGATGATGTCCTCCACCGCCTGGTTCAGCGCGCCCTCGGCATCCTTGCAGCGGTTGCGGATGGCCAGCGCGGTCTCCAGCTCCTGCCGCAGCGCCGTCCGCTCGGCCTCCAGCTCCGCCAGGCGCGCCTGGCGCGGCGCCGCGCGCCCCGTCAGCGGCTAGGGTCAGGTAGGGCTGACTCCGGTCGCGGCTGCCCGCCGCGCGGCCTTGGGAGCCCGCAGCATTCACGTGCTAGCTCGTGGCTGTGGTCAACCACGATGGAGTCGGCTTGGTATCTGTTTAAGAGCATGCTGCCATGCATCGTTGCAGTGCGCCCCGTGTGTGCGGTGCCTGGCACTGTCCGGTTAAACGCCACGCCAGCGCGCGCCCACACGCCGCACACAGCCGCCACCGACAGGCGGCGCGCCTGCCCGCCGCGCCGGCCGGGCGCCGCACCTGCCAGTTGGCCGCATCGCTGGCGGCCACGCTGAGGTGCTGCCGCTTGGCATCGGCCGCGACGACGCGCTCGCGCTGCGCCTGCGCGCGGGCGCCCCGGGGCGCTCTGGAGATGTCCCGGCACTGCAGGCTGCTTGCACTCGAACACGACCGCGCGCTGCAGCGCGCGGACACGCGAGAGTTCCCACGCACACGCCGCGCCCTTGGCTGAGCTTCCCTACCCTGACCTTCACCCTGTACGCTACCACACACCCTATTTCTACCCTACCCTGTCCCTATTACTCAGGGCGGCGCGCGCCTCCAGCTTCTTCAGCGCGGCGATGATCTTCTTCTCCTCGGCCACCGTGTTGCTCTCGTGCGCCATGCGGTGGTTGAGCTCGCCCAGGCGCGCGTCCAGCTCGGCCTCGCTGCCGACGTCCAGGTCGTCAAACAGGCTGCGCACCGCGTTGCGGCCCTCGCGCTGCTGCTTGCGCAGCTCGCGCAGCGGCGCGATCTCCGCGTCCTGCGCCGCCGCGCATGTCTAGGCAGGCCTGTTGCTTCCACTCGAGCGCGCGGCCACGAGGCGAGCAGCTTTGAGGGACTCGCAGGACGCTCGTCACGCCGCGGCGCGTTGTTCTGCTGGTGAGCTCGGAGCGCGCAATGTGGCAGCCGGCAGGGCGGGGAACGGAGCTGCGCGCGCGCTGGCTCCGGAGCGGGGCTGCCAAGGACACCGGGCGGCGCCGCGTGCACGCACGGAAGCTGGCAGCGGCCTCGCACCTTGCTGTTGCAGGACGCGCGGCAGGCGTTCAGCGCGTCCTGCGCGACCCTCTGCGCGTCGCGCGCGCCGTCGCGCTCCATCTGCAGCCCGTGCGCGTGTCAGGGCGGCGCAGCTCCGCTCGGCTTTACGGAAGCCGGCTGCCCCTTCCCAGGCTGACGCAGCAGCCCGGATGGGGGAGGAAGCGGGGCAGCCTGGCAGCTGCCCGCCAGCCCCGCACCCACGATGGCAGTGATCCGACCCCGGCAGCGCAGCCGCGGGCCAGTGCGGCTGGCCGGACAGCAGCAGCGCCGCAGGGTGCGCGCCTTCTTCAGGTTGATGCTCTCGTTCAGCACGCGCGTCTGCACCTGGTATGTCTCCAGCTCGTGCTCCAGGCCCTTGGTGTGCAGCTCCCCTGCGCCCCAGCGTGCTCAGCGCCTGCCTGCGCTCGCACGAGCGGCCGCCTGGCACGCGCGCGGCGGCCGGGCGCGCCTGGGTCCTCCGGCGCCCGCGGGTGGCGCACGAAGTACATCCGGCCCGCCCGCCGGGCCTCGAAGCGCTTGCGATCCCGCTCACGCTCGGCCTCCTGGCGCTCCTCGGCGGTCGGCGCCGCAGGCTGCGGCGCCTCGGGCGGGGGGGCTGCCTCCTCTGCGGCCTCTGGCTCGTCCTGCTCCAACACTGCGTCCTCGCCGCCATCGTCCAGCTCCTCCGGCTGATCCACGACCGCGGCCTCAACTGCGGGCTCACCCAAGTCGCTCTCTGCGTTCATGGAGGTGGCTATCATGCTGATCGCGTACGCGTCCGCGGCCTTCACATGCACAGCAGCCAGCTGTGTGCTGTCAGCCAGGTCCCCCACGCCCATCCGCCAAGCTGCCGCGGCCAGGAGCGCCAACTGCTGTATGATCGCTACAAAGAACGTTTGAATGCCCAGGACGCGCTCAGTCTCCTCCAAATGCAGGGTTGCAAGTGCTATCTTGCATGCGCATATTTTTTTATGCACAGGACAGGTGGAAGGAAACTATGTTCTCAACAACGGCCCGCCAGCATGCCAGCGTGCTGTGACATTACATACTTCAATCAAAACCAGGCTAACACCGGTCTTGATGAAGGCCACTGGCCTTCACTGCATATCCAGCACTGGCCTGTCACGCTCTCACCCCGCCAGTTTGCACAGCAAGCAAGCGAA
>JAABUP010004384.1_pt1 | contig 23117 bp, 19 predicted proteins | sample 5559201 | NCBI WGS metagenome assembly JAABUP01 (sample SAMN10711887, study PRJNA513373) | rock metagenome | isolation source: Antarctica rocks | place: Antarctica | reverse complement strand
AATCTTCTCTGCTGCAAACTTAACTTTTTCTTTCATAGAGGTTTTCTCACTTATTCTGTACAGATTTCAACAATCATACAGCAAGGCCTTTATCATAGGTCAAATTTAAATGAGAATAGTATTTTAATGTCATGAGTTTGCAATGAGATTGACACTCAATTGATAATTTCTAAATACAAGAAGAATACTATGAAGAGAAAAGAAAAGCTTCATACAGAAGTAAGAAGATAATGTGCTTTAGTCTTAAAGTCTTAGTAAGCAACTAGATCATAAGACCTTAGTATGAGTTCAACTTATGACAAAAAGAAAAAAAGCTACTAAAGTCTCATATAAAAGATCAAGACATGAAACTTTAAATTGATATTAAGATCAATGAAAAGAATCTTAAAGTCATAATAGACTCTGAAGTTATTAAAAACTTTATACATAAGAAAGTAATCTGATAATTAAAGCTCTTAACAGAAGTGATAAAGACTTATGAACTGTTAATAATGAATCAATAAGCTGTAAAACAGAGAATGATAGATAAGAAAATTAACATTAATGTTAAAGTACTAGAAAAGTAATAAAGAATAACACTGAACATACTTAAAGAAACAAAGTACTGTGTTATATTAAAAATGTCATAATTAAGAAATTAAAACTCTGTCATCAATTGAATGATTAAAGAACTCTGTGTAAACAAAATAAAAGATCAGATAAAAGAGCTATTAAAATATAAGTCTTAAGATCATGAAATGCTGTTGTTATTAAAAAAGCAATTAACATAAAAATCACTATATTCTATAAGTGAAGATCAGCTCAAGTGCATAAAGAAGTATATTGATGAGAATCTAGCATGAGAATTCATTAAGTTATTAAGCTCTTCAGCAGAATATTCAGTGATATTTATACTTAAGAAAGACAGAACAAAACAATTATGTGTTAATTATTAATAGCTTAACAACATCATCTACTGAGATAGTTACTCACTATCATTGATAGAAGAGCTACAGAATCAGTTAAAAAAAGTGAAATGATTTACAGTCTTAAATCTAAAAAAAGTCTATTATAGAAGAAGAATTAAGAAAGAAGAAGAATAAAAAACAGTGTTTTGAATGAGATATAAACATTATCAATATACTGTCATGTCATTTGAATTGAAAAATGCATCAGCAACATTTCAGAAAATGATTAATAACACAATTCATGAGTACTTAGATGACTTTGCAATGACATATTTAAATGATATTCTTATATACTTGAAAACACTGAAGAAACATAAAAGACACATAAAGATAATAATGAAAGCTCTATTAAAGTGAGTGTTGTTTATTAATGAAAAAAGAGCATTTTCAAGTCTTAAAAGGTTAAATATCTCAGATTTGTGATTAATTCAGATCAGATCAAGAAGAATTCTGATAAAATAATGATAGTTTAAGATTAATTACATTTAAAGACATTTAAACAGATACAGACATATCTTGAACTAATAAATTACTATTGAAAGTTCATTGTAAACTACTTCAAAATAGCAGAATTATTTACTTAATTAATTAAAAAGAATAAATTCTTTAACTGAAAATTGAAGCAGAAAAGTGCATTTTAAGTATTAAAGCATAAGCTCACAGAAGAAACACAGTTGTGAATATTGCAATCAGAACTTGAGAAAATACTTAAAATAAATGCATTAAACTATGCAGTAAAAGCTTGTCTATATCAGAAGAAAGAAAAACAACTTAAACTGATAGTATTTTAATTATACAAGCTTAACAAATCTGAACAATAGTATAAGATTCAGGATAAGAAACTGTTAACAATAATGAAAACACTTAAAGAGTGAAGATCTGTTGAAAATTGTGCAGTTTTGTGTTGAATCATTTTAGGTTCTATTTCAAGGTCACATGACCTTCAACACACATAAAACTTAGCTAAATATTATTCTAACAACCTAAGCAATACAAGAACATTTATTCTGATTCTATTACATTTAACAGGTTATGAGCTCAGCACTATATACTTAAAACATTTTAATTGTCTTCATTCTGATAGTCTTTACCTCACTGTTCTCAATTTATAGCCTTTTTCTGTTCATTAATTGCAATTGCATCACATTTAATTGATGACATGACTTTCTTAAACAGCAACATTCATTTCATAGCTAAACTCATCAGTATGAGCAATTATGCTTTCTGAGCCATCAATATCAAGTATGTTCTTATGAACAAAGATGTTTGAGAGGTAGTTAACAGCACTTTTGTTAAATTATCTTCTCTTTTTAATTCTGAACCTTCATCTGAGACTTTCTTTAAGTTGTTAATTGCTTTCTCTCATTTATTTTGAAGTAAAAACAACAGCAAGACATGTGTTACTATTGCACTCAGATGCATAAACAGCTTTAAGAGATTCATTAAGAATCTTAACACTCATATTATGTGATTGAAGTTGAAGAAGTTGTATAAAGTTCAGAGATTCAATGTCTGTTATCTGATGTTTACTACACTTCTTTCTCATCACTATAACAACTGCAAGTCAGTGAAGAATTATGTTAAACAGATTAAAACATCATCATTACATTTAAAAGAGATGAACTCTATCTTTTCAGATTGAATTATACTCACAGTCTTTCTAAACAACCTAGAATCCTTGTTCAATGTGTTTACTATTGCTAAACAACAGACTATTTAAGTTTATGTTTTTTTCTTTAATGTCTTAATGGCTGAACTCATTGACAAGTCTCAAATTGACAGTAATAAGTTCTCTGTTATCATGACCTTTTGTAATAATAACATCACATTCTTTAAACAATGTTCTCATTGTAAAAGAATAAGTCATGAAGAACTCATGTGCTGAAATAAATACTCACATAAGAAGAAGAAATTTGAGAGAAAGAAGAAGAATGAAAAGCCTAAATCTGATGATAATTCTGAAGACAATTTCAGTGATAATTTTATGTTAAACTCAAACTCAACTTCTAATTCAACCTTCAAATCATTCTCAAATATGAAGTCTAGTGCATCTACACTCAGCTTTATGTCAATTACTGATCAGCACTTTCTGAGTGTCTGAATAATCAATACTGAGACTTCAGATCATCTATGTTCTATGTGAGAGTTCTTTTCTAGCTATCAGTCTGTTGTTCAGTCATTGAAAATGTTCAATGAATCTGCTTAAATCATTGAAAAGAGTACAGTTTCACTGTGTTTAGTACACTTTGACAGTGACATACAGAAGGTTGTTCTTCACAATGTTATGCATACTTCTTTTTCATCAGCTAACCTCATTTCTGATCACTGCATGCAGTTTGACAATGTTATCTTTAACATGACTGACTGCACTTTACATTACAATGACAACATCATTCAACATGTCTCAGAAGTCAATGAGCTATTTCAGTTACATCTTGATGATTCATCTCAGTTCTACACATTTGCAGCAAGAAGAAGTTTTAAGATTTTATTTAAAATGTGACACTGTTGTTTAAGGCATCTTGATCATGCTAACATTGAATGTTTAACTAGAATGACTGACAGTATAAACCTTACTGACCTACTCTGTCTTTACTGTGAGAACATCTGTAAAGCATACATGAAAGTTAAGCAGACACATTATTCTTATGACACTTTAATTGAGTCAGTCACTTAAATCCTCAGTCTTATTCATTTAAATATTGTCAGCCTCATTACATCTATTACATACAACAGTTCAAAGTATTTTGTTACTTTTACTGACAATTATATCAGGTTCATCTGAATGTATCTCATGAAGAAAAAGAAACAGACATTTAAGCATGTTAAATGCTTCATTATCATTATGAAAATTCATCTTCTGAATCTTTCTGTCAATTATTTCTGTACTGATTATGAATGCAAATACTTTGACCTTAAAAACTGATTTAATTCTGAGAGCATTATTTAAAAACTCACAGTAACATACTTCTCTGAGAAGAATAATGTTTTTGAGTAAATTAATTGCATTATTTGTGAATTGACTAGGGCTATATTTAAGAATAGTGATATGAACTCTTTCTTATGATCTGAAGTCATTAAAACAGCTGTCTTTCTTAAGAATCATTTGTCTACTTGATGTCTTATAAGACATTGTATAAAGCATGAACTGACAAAAAACTGAATCTCAACAAGCTCTGTATCTTTGATACAACTACATAAACACACATTTTTAAGAAATGCCATCAACAGAAAGCTAAGTTTAAAGATAGAAGTTTAAAGTGCTGTTATTTAAACACTGTCAGCAACTTCATTTACTGTGTCTAAGACCTCAAATTTAAAAGAGTTTTACAGGTTCACAATTGCTTTGTTAATGAAGGTATAAAAGTGTACAAAAATATAACTAATTTACAGATTGACAGCAAGAAGAAGTTCTCAATTGTTTCTGTTATTTTTGTTGTTTCTTTTGTTTCAGAAAGAGTCTTTACTTCTACATCTTGAACATTTTTATTATTTACTTTATCTGCTTTTTTGCTCATTATGCTGATTATTAGTTCATCAGCTCAGCAGTGTTTGTTGCTATAGCATTTTCAGAGTCTTCATATTAATAATGTGTCTGTTACACTTAATACAGCAAAATTCACACTGTCTGTTCAATATCTCTCTGTGAATTCTTCTGTTTAATATTTCTTTGTGAATTTTTTCTCATTAACTTCATTCAGTGATATCAATTATTCTCTGCTTTTTAACTTTCAGTCATCATCTATTATTTTTACTTTCTTTGATGACAACTTGAAAGCACACATTTTATATGCATATGCTGTCATCTCTATAAATGACATCATCAAACCTACTACATACAAGCAGATTACAGACTTATCTTTATACAATAAGTGAAAAAAAGCTATAAAGAAGAAAACATACTCACTTAAGTATAATAACACATGAAATGTGATGACTAATTCACAGAATCAGCATGTTTTACAGAATCAGTGAGTATACAAGGTTAAACACAGTGCTGATGATTAAATTACTTACTATAAAGCTTGCTGAGTTATTAAGAAATATGAGCAGCAGTTTAATGTTGATTATAATCAGACATTTATCTTAATGATTAAATCTCAGATGTATAAAGCTTTATTTGTTTTAGTGATACATTTCAATCTTAAAACAGATTAAATAAACATTATTATGATCTTTCTTTACAGTTTTATTGATCAGATTATCTATATCAAATTACTGCATGATTACAGACTATCTGACAAGATTGCATTACTAAATAAGGTTCTTTATGATTTAAAGCAGTCACCTTGTTTATGACATAAGACTTTATTTAATCATCTTATCTTGCTGAGATTCTGACATTCAGAACTAAATTACAGCATCTTTTTAAAAAACAGCATTATTATCACTGTCTATGTTGATGACCTACTTCTTATTGATAGCAGTAAGTCAGTCATTCAGTGTGTTAAAAACAAGCTGAATTCAGCCTTTAATATGACAGACTTAAAGTCTGTCACTTATTATCTGAGTATGTAAATTGAATGAAATTGTACTGAATGCACTATTCATCTTACTCAAACAGCCTACATTTGCAAGGTTCTACATACTTTTTGTCAGAATGAGGTAAATTCAGTGAATACCTCTATAAATTCTGACATTGTTCTTATAAAGAAGTTTAATAAACAGGCTGATGTCATCACTATTTGTTGTTATCAGCAAGCAATTGACTCACTAATGTACATTATGTTATAAATGCATCTCAATATTGTCTTTGCTGTTTCTTCTGTTAGTCAGTTCATTTAGAATTTTAACACTACTCATTACAACACTGTCAAATGAATCTTTTGCTATTTAGTTGAGACAGCTACTCAAGGTGTTACTTATGAATTTACTAATAGTGATTTACTGAGTTATACTAATGCTGACTGAAATGATGATCAGAACTCTAGAATGTCTACTGATGTTTATTTCTTTCTTCTATTTAAAGACTTTATTAATTAATCATTTAAACATCAACAAACTGTCACTTTGTCTTTCACAAAAGCTGAATACATAGCAGAAACTTAGGCTATTAAGAAAGCTATTTGATTATGCTGTTTTCTCTGTGAAACTGATTTTTGTGTCATGAATTCTGTTGTTATTAAGGCTGACAATAAGAAAGCAATTGAGCTGTTTAAAAATTCTGAGTTTCACACCTGTATAAAGCACATCAATATTCAGTATCACTTTGTCTGCAAGGCTGTTAAACAACATCTCATTGACCTCAAATATATTTCTACAGTTGATTAAGTCATTGACAGTCTCATTAAACCTTTACTCACTGTTAAATTTCACTGTTTTCTCATTCAATTGAGTCAACTTATTGAGTAGTTAGTTAAAAGAATAATACCAGAATGTATAGAGTAAATTTGCTATGAATTCAGACCTTTTAAGCCTGAGAAAAAGTGTTGAAAATTGTGCAGTTCTGTGTTAAATCATTATAAATTTCATTCTGAGGTCATGTGACCTTCAGCACACATAAAACTTAGCTAGATATTATTCTAACAACTTAAGCAATACAAGAATGTTCATTCTGACCCTATTATGTTCAACACATTTTAACAGATAAATCTGTTAGAACTTTATTAACTGCTTACACACTTAACAACTTTATAAAAGAAGTATTTTAAATATTTATATGTGTTATTTACTGCTTTTTAATTATAATTAAAAAACTCTATTACTGAATAAACTATTTCTTTAAGAGTAAAGTAATTAAAGCTGTAAGATTAAATTAGCATAATAAAATAAACAGTAACAGTTATAATAATAATAATAATATATAATAATTAGTCTGTGTTTTATAAACATATAGCAGTATAATGATCTTAATTAATAGATTAATTACTAAAGTTCAGAAATGTGTGATGTACATCTTTTATATATATGTAGAAATGAGAAAATTAAGTGAATGACAGATAGTTAAAATAGAGTTTTATACATAGGGTTAATTCTTTAGCTTTAGTTTCTGACATTTAATAACAGTAAGATTAAAGACAGTTATATAGACTCATTTAATATTGATGTTAGCTATGTAAATGACTATTCTATACTTATAACATACTCTTTTGAGGGTACAGCAGTCTTCAGCTGCAATCAAGCAGTCAGATATCACATGCAATAATTGAATTGACAGCTCTGTCTGTTTGAACTTCACTAAGAGTATCACTGATAAGCTCACTTCATCATTTTTTGCAGTTTGCACAGAGGCTGTCTACATCTATCTTAATGATAACAACATAAATGTAAGATCTGGTTTTCTGTTGCATCAGCATGTCATGCAGAGCACCTTCACAGCAATTACCTAAATGAGAAAGTCCACTACACATGGAGGCTATTCAGATCTGAGATATAGAGATTCAGAAAAAAGGGTCTCCTCACTGTTGCTGCTTACGTTCACGCGCAAACTTCGGCACCGTCATTACTCGCCGTGATTCTCTATCTACGGCTAGATCAGCAAGGTAGATAAGCTGATTTGCCGCAAGCGTATTGCAGCAGCGTCTAACATTGATGGTAATGTATGCCCGGTGAGCGAACCATGTCAGCGCGAGGGACAGCTATCGCGACTGGCAGAACTATGTGGTCTCCATCTGGCTTAGGTAGAACATCAATTCAATCTATTATTCATGAGGCTCAGGGCCCAGCAGTTCAAAGACCAGGGATCAAGTGGTGCAGTATCATATTCAACAGATCCAACATCTATGATAAAAGCAAAAGCGTTGAGAGCTAGTCTTCGAATGAAGTTTGCAAACAAATAAAGGAATATCGCGAGGACAAAAGTAATGATAGGAACAGTACATGCTTATGAAACAGGCAATGCTCTCTACCGGTTTGAGGTTGCTTTGCAAAGTCTCACAGAACGCCAAACCTCAGTTCTTGAATCCCCCTACTTCCACAACTTCCCATGAGGATAGTTTTCTCGCTAGTTCAGTGATAGAAGATTCGCTTGCCGGCTTTGGTGTGGACTCATACCTGGTCTGACCATTGGCGCCCCCATGCATTCCCGCAATCAACGAGTACATAGATGAGAAATCTCCCAGAACCAGACTTAGGGCCTCATTATGGCCCAAAGAGGAACGCAGCCGTATCCAAAAGGAATAATCCAAAATCCCGTCCAGGCGCGGTGGCAATGAGCTCTCTGTATCAGTAGCGTAGGACACAAACTGCAAGATGCCTGCTCGCTCATCTCCGTCGGACATGGACGGTGCCAGACGACAGAATGACCAGATCATGTACTCAGTCGAAATGCTTTTCACCGCCGCAAGGTCGATGATCTGCTCCTCGCCAATTGCCAGGCCGTAGAGAGTCTTGTCACAACCCGCTCCTGTAGAGTCGCACCAAGCATATCAGCGAACTAATGTTGACTGTTCGCAAAAACACCCATTTCATCGATGAAAATATGGGTCGCAGCGTCCCCGCGAGCCTTTTGACATGGTGCAGCGTTTCTAGCCTTGAACTCCTTGCGTAATGTATCCTCGCGGACAATATCCCCAGATGAAGTGTTGTCGGATTCGGAGACGGTTTTGCTGACTTTTCCGACATGGGCTATCGCCTTACGATCTTAAATTGCTGTTAAGATGCTGTTCATGGAACGTATGTGGTCAAAACCAAATGCGCAATATGACGCTCCATTAGCTAACTCGAGCTGCTTTGGGATCCGATGCGTTTCTGTCCAGGCTGTACGTTGACTGACTGTAGGCCAGCATGGGGAAGACTGGCGAAACAGCTATGCGTAAGCGCAGATTCAGCAGAGATGCGTTCTTCTGGGTCCGAGGCAAGCATTTGACTCAGCAGATTGTTAACGGTGGTGGAAGATGCACCTCGTAAAGGTGCCAATGTACGGTCAAATTTGATCTTCTCGTCAACGACATTTCTCCAATTCAACTTGCCATCTGTGATGAACAATTGGAGTCCCACGATGCCACATGCCCATATATCGACGCCCTGCCCATACCTTTCGAGCTCCATCTCCGGAGCCAGATAGGAGACCGTACCGACGGAACCCTGTCTAGGATCGCAGGTTGCGGTGCGGATCGTTTGGCCGTAATCTAAAATGACAGTGCTGATTTCTACAGGGGAGAACTTCACCACCCCCAGGTTCGCCGGCTTGAGATCCCGATGTATGAAGCCAGCACTGTGAAGAGCATGAACGCCTTGTAGAATCTGATGGAAGGCAACGACCCGCATCGGCATTGGTATTTCACGGAAAAACTCTGCGAAGGTAGCGCGTGCGAAGGGTGTGTAAATGATGACAACCCTTTCTGGTCGTGCTTTGAAGGAATAGCGCTCATCCTCCTCATCCGCGGGTCCTGTAAACCATCTTTCTTGGCGCTCATATTCGACGTCACAAAATTGGAGGACCTGTGGCTGTACGAAAAGCGTGTGAGCAACAGAATCTTACGACTTCCTCTTGTGTACATACGTGGGCTGGGAGACTCTTTACCAACTCTATCTCTCGGGCAATGGCCGGATAAGACTCTTGGGTCCGAACAATGAACTTTGCAGCTCCTGCAACACCAGTGACCGTGTGCTTTGCTGCACTCACAGTAGCAAAGGAGCCTTTACCGACAGTTCCCCTCACAAGCCAGTCGCCGAATTTGGAATCCCATGGGGACGGTGTTGCTGAGAGATCTGGCGCTGGCGGTCGGCGACTTAGATGATTGCTAAAGAAATTCCTGAGGTTCCGCTGATACTCGGCTTCGTCACTTGTAACAAATTCAAGCAGATAGCTTAGCTTCCCAAAAGATATACGATTTATGCGTTGTGTGATAACACGTTGTCCGCTGGTAAACTCCTCATTGCCTAGCACGATCGTCGGAGATCGGTCACTGACGACACGGATTATGAGGGAGCCTGTGTCGTCAAAGAACAATCGCGCGTGTCTACCGGCAACCTCGTACTTTGAGAAAGGAGTTCTTGGTAATGCGAGTTGTAGGTCAACTCCACCGTTCTGCTTAGCGCCTTTAGTATCCCACCGGCCGATCCCAATAACCCACCCAATTAGGGGAATACTCGGGCGAATGCCGAATGAAAAACCATAGTGTCCTTGAAAACTCAGTTGGTCGGTCTCGGTCTCGGTCTCGTCCTCAGCTTCCGTTGCTGTATCCGTCCCAGCGTCATCTGTACTTATCTTGTCATCGTAGTCAAGAGCAGCTCGCGCATTTGGACCTTCTTGACTGTGGGGTTTTATGAGCATGAAACGGGAGGCGTGGAGCAGCTCGCCATTACCGGGCTTGTCTTCAAGTGTCGCTGCGACATCGTTGAAAGCACGTTGAGCTTCGAGATTGGCAGGCGTCAGGCGTGCAAAGGGTGGCGCTGAGCGTGATAATGAGGTGAGCATGGTAGCAACAGGAGGAGAACTATCTCTAGATCCTTTTGCTTCTTTGGAATTATTGCTAGAGCGGTAGAATATATAGAGGTAATAGACATAACTATGTAGAAAACACGTGGGGTTTCATGGCCGTGCAAGCGGCTATTTGGATGGTTGAGGTGAACCCATACACTTCTTACTCCATTTTGCCTAGCCTATCTGGTCGTCCAATGAATTTCTTCCATGGACACTAGCGCCTTACAAAGCGTCCCAGGCCGAGATTTTTAAATCATCACCATCATCTGCGACACAGCAGAACTTTCTATCATGTCTATGTCCTCATCGCCAAATCCGTTATCAACACCTCTTTCCGCCAACGATGAGAGTGTCCCTCAAGGTTTTGGATGGGAGTTCGCGCATTGTTTAGAGCAAAAGTGGAACGATGATTTGGAGCGACAAAGCGGGCGTCTGGAAAGATACAGTAGATTTGGAATGGATGCCGACGATGCAAGACAGCCCACGCCAGAGGATCTACAGGAGGCTTACCGTCTATTCGTCAAGGAAGATTTGGCAGATGTCCATACGCCCTCTCCCTCGCCTTCATCTAAACCCACATCCTTTCCTGAATCTTCGGCTCATCTTCCTTTTTCGAAACTACCACGGATCAAAGTTACTCGACAAACTGCCTACAGATCAGGGAAACATGGCGATTTTGTGAATGGGTCAGATCCAACCGCTGCTTCGAATCGAACCCTTGGTGCCTCTCCTGATCCAACATCCTCTCAATCAGTCTCGAGCGCGTCAAAAATCATTTCCGCCTCGACAATCTTTAGGAAGCGGGATATTGTTGCACATGGCAATGGGAAACAAAAGAACCATGGCAAAATTGCACCCACTCTCGCGCCTGCGAGAATTAACAAGCGCCAGAGGAGGAAGGTTGTGCGACCTGTCCAGCATCGCCCATCTACTCATAGAATGGAAACAAGATCTAGAACGCTCGCAGTAAGACGAGGATGAGCACAACACGACGCTGTTTGAATTTTGTTTCTCCACTCGATAGCAGCCGCGGCCGAACGAGACAGAAACAGTCATACTTCGCGCTGTCAATCGGATAGCTGAACATTTCACCACGGGCTATGGGAGCAAGCTCTGTCGTTCATCAGTGACAGGCTACGGCGCCTCGAGAAGCTTTGGATAGATGTCCATACAGGTGGATGCGATGGAATCCTCAACCTCAATGGCCCTGGATATTTTCTGAAGTGTTTGACCTTTTGCGAAGAAATATTCCTTGGTACGAGTGTCACACTCGTATCGGATCAACTTTACATTCAACGATGGAGTGTTACGCAAGAAGTCACGCCAGTCCAGGAGATATGTCTTCGACCACATAACTCGCCGTGCAAGAATCGAATCCAGCAGACTACAGCGCCAAAATCGTTTCACTCAAAGCAGAGGCGCCGAAACTGGAACTCATGTCTGAAACGCGTCAAAATTGGTCATCTGAGCAAAGAGATCGGACCTGGAGTTCAGGATAGGTGCAGCAGCAATTGGAGCATGAGGAAGCAGGAGTGGAGTAGAAGAAGCAGGAATGGGCCAGAACAGATCCAGAACTGAAGCTTGAAAGCGTTGAAATTGCCTCCCCTGTATGGAAGAATGTGTAATTAATGCCTGGAGGAAAGGAATAATTTAGAGGTAGGCCTGAGTGAAATAATGAAAGGTGTTTTTCTCCTGTTCATCGTAATTCCCATACACTCCGCGATAGCTACGACAATGACTTCCCCACTTGACAGTGCTGGCACTGCGCTTCATACTTCACTAGAAGCAGCACAACGCACTCATAAACCTTCACTGTGAACTTTTCTGGCATCTCTTTTAACATCCACAGTTGTATTTACCATTGAAGTATGCCTTTTTGTTCTTAAAGATAAACTCAAACAACTTTAGTAAGCTTTAGTCACACTTTAAGTATAGAGATATTAACTCATAAGTCACTCAGACTTGAACTTATCTAGTGCTGAAAGAACAGCATATCATTAAAGCTTCTTCAGATATAATATCTTGAATCTTATGTGTATTTTAGACACTGAACAGAATTATTTTACAGAATTTTAACCTTAACACCTTCTTCTTTCTTCAATATTTTTACACACTTTTTAAAATCTTCATCAGCTTATTAATCATCATTATATCAAGTCTTGTTTTCTTATACTCTTTAGTAAGAAAAGATACTATTACTGAGGTTTATAGTCTGAATAGATTTAGCTGAGTAAATATTAAATATAATCACATTTAATTTTACTAAGCTTATTTGATAATAACTTTAATTGTAATTGTGTTTATATATTACATTATATATATAAAACTTCTTTTCTATATTAAAGTTTACAATTTCTATCTTATATTATTTAAGTATTATCTTCTTAAGTTTATAAATACTATTCTAGTAATAATTTTTTTAAAAAAGATCTTTTAACATTAAAAGATCTTTATAATATGTTCTTTAATAAGGTGTATCTTATACAAATTAACAAAGATCTTTTTATCTTATTAAAGAAGATACAAAAGTGAAAAAAGCTTGTAACTGTATTAAAGACTGTAAAAAATAATTTTTTTAAATTAGTTATAATGTTTTCTTATTAATGTAAGAGCTGTAAGTTTACACAATTAGAAAAAATTAATATTAAAGAAAAGAATAAACATGTCACTGAGTTAAGTCAGATCAATATAGAGTAAATTTTTGATCTGACTCAATTCTCACTGAGTTAAGCAGGTTTGAATAAAGAAACTTAATTTAACTTATTGAGTTAAACAGGTTTTTTAAAAAAACCTGATCTAGTTACTTAAGGCAGAACACTAACCTGATTCAGAAGGTTGCTAAAAATATTATTAAAAAGTCTGATCATGAATTTATAGCTAGCTGTTGCAATGAGTTCTTTTTAGCTGTTTAGCTAGCTGTTATAACAAATTCTTTTTAGCTGTTTAGCTAGCTGTTATAACAAGTTCTTTTTAGCTGTTTAGCTAGCTGTTATAATAAGTCTTTTCTAGCTGTTTGTTATAATCATATCAGTTTAAGAAAGACAGACTGCATTAAAGGTATGTAAAAGAGATATATATAAAGATATAAGAATTGATGAGCTTAATAGATAACTCAATGAGTTGATTGATTGAGTAATTAACTTAACACATAAGGTGATTGAGTTCATAGTATATAGTAGAATGAATTCTCATACAGAATTCATTGTGTTTAACTTTTATTATCACTCAAAAATACTAGTTAAACAACAGTATTGAAATCTTCTTATTTACTTAATCAAATTCTTGCTTTATATAAAGCTTTGCACTATTAAAATGTAATACTTTGAACACTTTAACAATAAAAAGATAATCATCAATACATTGAAGTAAGTTGACTTCAGTTCAATGAATATTACAAATTATGCAAATGAACAAATAAACACACTTAAGATAAGAACATCTGACAACTTCACTGAAGAATGAAATAAACTTCAATGATTTTTAATGTAATTAAACTTGTACATAAAATTCAACATTGATAAGTTCACAATCAGCATAAATAAGATGCTGTTTGCAGCAGCACTTTTAAGAAATACTGTGTTTAACTGAATTGATCTCAGTTTACAGAAGTTTATTGAGAAAACTTCAGCTAAGAAGGTTAAAGATACAGAATTTATGTTCATAAATTATAACAAATTTAAAGAAGAAATTTAAAGAGTCTTCAGTGTGATAGATAAGAAATGTGCTGCTGAATAAAAAATACACACTTTATAACAGAATAAGTCTGCAGCTAAATACACAGTAAAATTTCAATGAGTTGTGACTTTAACAGAATAAAATAATGATGTATTAACATCTCAGTTCTATTGAGAACTGAAAGAATTTATTAAAGATGAGATTTCTTAATTAAAGCAGTCAGATGAGCTGCAGAAAACAATTAATAAAGCAATTAACATTGATAGTTATATATGAAAAAGACAGATGAAGCAAAAGAATTTCTGACAGAACAGATGAAGAAAGCAAACTTTATAATACTTAAAAAGAGATTATTACTCAAACTCTATAAATCTTGACATATTTAAGAAGTGACATCAGAATCTTAAAATGAATAAATAACTGAAGAATAACTTAAATTAACACACAGAGTCTAAAGAAAATTATTAAAGCTTAAATTAAAAAAATGAATCTTTAAAGTGCTATAATTGCAAAATATCAGAGCACTTTATAAAAGAATGTAAGAAGTCATGATAAAATGAGTTAAGATAAAAGCTCACAGTAATCATTACTTATGCAGTAATCAGCTGAACTAAATGTTATAATAATATGTGCACAGTACATCTGAGTGAAAAGAATGATGCTGAATGATTTTTTAAACATTTAAAGAAAGAATGAGAAGATTATAATATCTTAAAAGTACTTAAGAAAACATTGTATATGTGTCATGAGTTTGCAATGAGACTGACGCTTGATTGATAATTTTTAAATACAAGAAGAATACTATAAAGAGAAAAAAGAAGCTTCATACAGAAGCAAGAAGATAATGTGCTTTAGTCTTAAAATCTTAATAAGCAACTAGATCATAAGACCTTAGTATGAGTTCAATTTATGACATCATCTCTTTCTTTTTCTTCAAGATTGTGTCTTAAGTGTCTGAAAAGATTGTTGTACAGTTGTCATTGTCTGTTGAGACATGTTTGCTCACTTTATACAGATAAGATTCACAGATAAAGTTCTTATTGCTTGCTGATACATGATTTTCTTTTTTGTACAATTCAGGTGACAATTCACTTCAGCTTATCTCTCAGTGAAGTGAGTTATAAATTCTCTCATCTTTTTTCTCAAATCTTTTTTTCTTTCTTCTTCAACTTCTTCATTGTCATCTCTCATATGTGAAATCTTTTTTAATTGACACATTTCAGCACTGACTCTTGTATAATCTGTTTTGAGTTTGCAATGAGACTGATGCTAAATTAATAATTTCTAAATACAAGAAGAATACTATGAAAAGAAAAAGAAGAGCTTCATACAGAAGCAAGAAGATAATGTGCTTTAGTCTTAAAGTCTTAATAAGCAACTAGATCATAAGACCTTAGTATGAGTTTAACTTATGACATCATCTTTTTCTTTTTCTTCAAGGTTGTGCTTTAAATGTCTGAAAAGATTGTTGTATGATTGTCATTGTCTGTTAACACATGTTTGTCTACTTTATACAGATAAGATTTGCAGATAAAGTTCTTATTGCTTATTGACATGTGATTTTCTTTCTTGTATAATTCAGGTGATAATTCACTTTGATTTATCTCTCAGTGAAGTGAGTTATAAATCTTCTCATCTCTTTTCTCAAATTTCTTTTTCTTTCTTCTTCAACTTCTTCATCATTATCTCTTGTATGTAAAATCTCTTTTAATTGACACATTTTAGCACTGACTTTTGTATGACAAGCTCAGCAGCAACAACAACATCAACAACTATCATCATGTAAGTGTTATATAAGTATGTGTCTCAGAGCTGACAACTTGTAGAGCTTTTATTTTGTACAACTTTTATGTCATTGCTTTTGTTTGTGTGAACACTGATGTCAATTTTGTTCTAAAGATTGATCAACAGCAGCTTGCTTCATATGCTTACTTCTCTCAGACAATGATCATTGTTGCTCTGCTCAGTGATAATGTTTTGTTTGTACAAAATCATATCACATTACAGCAAATGAGAACTCATCAGCTGTTGTACATTAATGCAATTCTGATTCAAAGTCAAGACATGTTGATTTCTGACAGTTGTACTGACTGTCAGAAATGCAGTATGATGCTCTTTTCAGAATGTTGTCATACATCAAAACATTTCAATGAATGTTACAGCAACTGCAAGTGATGTGATCATGCTGCTCACTGCTTTATATGCAATAATGATGTACTTATCATCATCTCAAATAATGAGAACAACAATGATGCTGATGAAGATGAGCACATTGCTAAACTGAGACAAATTGCATTAACTTTGTTGTCAGTGAGAGCGGTCATTATTGATCTCAATCTTTAAATACATATGACTTCTTTTTCTTTTCTTACATTGTCTTTAATATAGATTTAATTGTATGAACTGTGTACAACATCTGAGCTGTATGTCTTATCTCTGCATGATGCTTAAAACAAGTAACTTTGACAAAATCAAGAAGGCATCATTAGTAATTAACATAGAAATAAATCAAATAAATTCAACACTAAATTTTGAACTCTGTATGATTTCTCAGACTCATAAAGCATTTTAATCTTTTGTGACATAATCTCACTCTTTAAACTTTTGTCTGATGTTAACAAGATCTTTGAAGATCTGCTCACATATGATTAAGATTTAGTCATCTCAGGTTGCATTAACTTTCACTGATTTAACATCACTTTGTGTTTCAGAGTGAATGTCAATTCTCATGTAAGTTGAGTATAACTGACTTATTTCATCATGTACTTCTTCTTAAATTCTTCTTTATGTTATACAAATTTCTTCTTCAAAATCTTCTTTATCTCAAACTCTTCTTCATCACTTACAATTTGTGACAAGAATTGCAAGTCTGTTATACATTGAAAAAAGAGAGTGTTTCTGACTGCTGACTGAAGCATGACTGAGTGAAACACATTATGAATACCTAACAGTGTGTTCAAACAGAAGAAATATGAGCTGATCTTCTTAACAATAATGTACTTAACATTCTTTGTGTTATGAGTTGAACTCATACTAAGGTCTTATAATCTAGTTGCTTACTAAGACCCTAAGACTAAAGCACATTATCTTCTCACTTCTGTACAAAGCTTTTTGTTTTCTCTTCATAGTATTCTTCTTGTATTTAGAAATTATCAATTGAGCATTGATCTCATTGTGAATCTGTGACATTAAAATACTATTCTCATTTAAATCTAACCTACATTAAAGACCTTGTCATACAATTGTTAAAATCAATGCAGAATGAGTGCAGAAACCTCTATGACAGATGAAGTAAAGACTGTTGCTGAGAAGATTTCTTCTTGAGTGCAAATATTTATAACAAAACTATGCAGCATGAAGAGTCATACAAAAGAGAACATACAGAACATGAAGGCTTGTACAGATCTTCTTTACATCTTTATGATGAATTAAGACAATCTCACATCAGCTACATCAGTAAATACAGCTATTTCAACATCAACTGTTGCAACATCATCTTCTTCTCAAGAATCAGTCAATTGTACAAACAGTCTCACTTTAAAGCAGCTCACTGCAGCAATGACAATGAATTGACACTCAAAGTGGTGTCTCTTTGACTCACTCAGATTTGAAGAAAAAAGAGTGAAATTCAGACCTTGACTACAACAAATTGTTGCTAAATTAAATGTGAACATGTCAGACAATAATGTCAGTGTGCAGTTTTAATACTTACACAGTCAGCTGAAAGAACTGGCTTTAAGTCAAGTCACACCTTAAATTGCAGCTTGTATCAAGTCAAACAAAGTTCTAAACTGTATGATCATTGAGAAGCTGATCAGTTAGCTTCAGCATGCATACAATGACTCAAAATTGAAGAAAAGAGTGACTTGTATCTTAAAAGCTCTAAAACAAAAAGAAAAATCATTCACTAAACATCTGACCATCTTTAAATGAACACTGTTAAAAGCAGAAGACTTAAAATAAGATGATGCTGTCAAGAAAACATTTCTTAATAACAGTCTTGATGTAACACTCACACAAGCTCTGATTGTCACCTCAATCTCTGTGTTATATGATGAGTACATTGCTTTACTGCAGTGAGTCAGTTACAATTTAAACTCAATTCAGAAGGCTGTTACTCAAGAGTGTCATATGACAACTATTCTCATCACACAACAGTCTCACACAGACAACATGAACTGAAAACTCACTGAACACATCATTGTTACAGCTACAGAAACTGAAGAAAGATGCAGAGCACAATGAGTGTCAAAGAAGAAAGTGATGAAACATTGTATGAAACAACTATGCATGCACTGCAAAGACAACAGCCACTTCATTAAGAACTGCAAACTTCTGTCTGCTGTATAATCTTGTGTCATCAATGTTGCTGCTGCTGAGACTGTAAAGAAGGCAACAGAAGAAGAAGAGAACTCAGAAAAAGAGTAGCTTTTAACAGAAATCACAGCTGAGAGCATATGAGATGTAATAAAAGCTGAAAGAAGTTTGAGAAACAGATGAACAGTGCTCTCTTTACTATGTCAACATTAATCAATAAGAAGTCATATGTGCATACCTTGTACAACACAAAGTGTCTGTTTTATGAAATAATCACTTCTCACTTTGCTAGAAATCACAATCTACAGTGCATGAAGATAAGACCTTGTATGATTACAGAGTTTGATAAACCTTCAGATTCATCAGTAAATAAAGTAGCTGTTGTACAGATTGATATTAACAGACATCAGAAGTCAAGAACATTCTTTTACATTGTCTTTAAGTTAGCATTCTACAATCTTATGCTAAGTCTATCATGAATGAAGCAGAATAAGATCATATTGAATGCAAAAAGAGTCTTTCTTATGATTGAATTCACAGAAACTATCATACAGAACAGAGAAGCTTCTGTTGAGAGTGAGTTCAATCATGTTATGATCTCAGCTATGTTCTTTACAAATCTCATATGAAAGAAAGAAGAGAAACAGAAGAAAATTAAGGTGTTTTTAATCAGCATGATTGATATTGAAAAAGCCTTAACCTCACAGAAGAAGACTGACTCAAGAACTATACTTTTTGATCATTATCATGAGTTTTTAAATGTATTTAATCATATGATGACTGAGAAATTGCCTCTCTTAAGAGGAGAAGACACAGATTATTGAATCAAATTAAAAGAGATAGATGAAAAAGAGTTAAAAGTACTCTGAGATTCTCTATACAACATGATGAGAGAGAAGCTACTAGTGTTACATAAGACATTAACAGAACTTTTGAATAAGCAGTTCAAACAAGTCAGTAACTCATTTGCTGCAGCATCTGTTTTATTTGTACAGAAGTCAGAAGGTGAACTTCAGTTCTGTGTGAATTATTGTGACTTGAACTGAATTACTCAAAAGAATCATTATCTTCTTTCATTGATATATGAGACTCTGCAGAACATCAGACAAGCTCAATGATACATTAACTTGAATGTCATAACAGCATTTCACAAGATTCAGATTGCTGCAGAAAACAAATGAAAGATGGCATTTTGTATGAGATATAAGTTGTATGAATGAATGATGACTTCTTTTAAGCTAGTCAATGTCTTCAGCACATTTCAGAGATATATCAACTGAGTCTTGTGAGACTTTTTAAATGAGTTTTGTTCAGTCTATGTGAATGATATTCTTATTTTCACTGATGAGTCTTTGCATCAGCATCAAGATTATGTATAAAGAGTACTACTATGGCTTTGAGAAATTGGCTTACAGATTGACATTGTCAAATGTGAGTTTGAAGTCAAGTCAATCAAGTATTTAAAGTTCATTCTGAAAGTTGAAAAGAGCATACAAATGAATCCTCAGAAAGTGAAGACAATCATGAACTGACAAGTCTTTAGATCAGTAAAGAGAGTACAGAGTTTCATAGACTTTGCAAACTTTTACTGAAAGTTTATTAAGAACTTTTTCAACCTGATTATGTCAATGATGACACTCATACAAAAGAACACATTTTTTAAGTGAACTGAGAAAGCTGATCAAGATTTTAAGAAGCTAAAGACTATGTTCATTTCAGTGCTGATTCTAGTTCTGTTTGATCATACATGTATGATTGTGATGAAAACAAATTTCTCAGATTGATGCATAGATGAAACTTTACTGCAGTTAATGAATGATGTGTGAAGATTCTATGTCTATTATTCAAAGAAGAATGCATCTGCAGAGTGCAATTATGAGATTTATGATAAAGAGATGCTGATCATCATACAATGCTTGAAAGAGTAAGATGCAGAATTGAGAAGTGTGTCAAGTTTTCAGATTTGTACAGATCACAAAAATCTGAAATACTTTATGACAGTTAAAAAGCTTACAGAGCAACAAATGAGGTGGTCTTTAATACTGTCACAATACAACTTCTTCATACTATACTTGCTGAGTAAGCAGAATGAGAGAACAGATGCTTTATCAAGACAAAAGCAAAATGTGTCAATAAATCTTTCAGATAACAGAGTACAACATTGTACAATGCAAATAATATGATCTGAAATGATGAGCAAGTCTATACAGGCTGCCTCAATGACAGTAGCAGACATATCAGTCTCTGTGCTTGTATGAGATCAGAACTTGTTTAAAGAGATCATGAATCTTAAACAGATGTGAGTGAATGCTGAAGCAGAAGATGAGTTATACAATGAGCTTTGTCAGACAATTCACAAGAAACAAAGATTATTTTCTACTGTTTTAAAAGTGAGAGTATTCATAATGAAATGCTTCTTGAGCAATGAAGAAAAGTTACTCTTTTGCAAAAGACACTGAGTGCTGTTCTCAGAATCTCTTTGTATGAGACTGATTCAGTATACACATGACTCAACAATGACTGAACACTCAGAAAGAAATGTAACTGATGCTCTTTTATCATAATAGTTCTTTTGACCTGAGATGCTACAGAATGTCTGTACATTCTGTTGAAATTGTGACAAATGCTGTACAAACAACAGCTAAAAAGATTGCTGACAAGGCTTCTTGAAGTCTTTACCTGTATCAGAGCAAATTTGACAGAAGATATTCATTGACTTTGTAGTAAATCTACTGTCAAGTGAGGGTTGTACAAATCTTCTGATAATTATGAATTGTCTTAACAAAAGAGTAATACTAAAACTGTGCAAGAATATGACTGCAGAATAAGTAGCTCAAACATTCATATGACATTTCTACTGAGCTCATGAGCTTTTTATCACAATAGTCTCAGATTAAGGCACTCAGTTTGTGAGCAGTTTATGAAAAAGAGTCTGTTAACTTTTGAAGATTGTACAAAGAGTGTTCACAGCATATCACTCAGAAACTGACAAAGTAACTGAGCAAATGAATCAGAATGTTGAGCTGTACATTTGTATGTTCTTCAATTATAGTCAAAACAATTGAGCAAGCCTGCTTCTCATGAGTGAGCTGATCATAAACAATTGTGACTTTGTCTCAACAGAAATGAGCCTCTTCTTTTTGTCTCATAAGTATCACATGAAGTCTTTACAACTACTTGAGAAGTTGAAGCCTGTACAATCTGCAAAAAGTTCAGTACAGAAAGCTGATCAAATTGTACAGAAGATGAAAGAAGTCACAAAGTGAGCACAGATGACTATGACTGTCACTCAGCAGATACAGAAAGAAATGATGAATTAAAAGAGACAGCAGTCTTATAACTTTAAGAAAGAAGACAAGATCTGACTAAATTTAAAGAACATACATACAGATCATTCATACAAGAAGTTTGATGCAAAGAATGTCAAGTACATCATTGTTAAGAAGATTAGCTCACATTTCTTCTGTCTGAACACACTGTTGAGTATTCATAATGTGTTTCACTCAGTCATGCTTCAGTCAGCAGTCATGAATGCTCTCTCTTCTCAGTGTACAACAGATCTGCAATCTTTGTCACAAATAGTGAGTGATGAAGAAGAATTTGAGATAGACAAGATTTTGAAAGAAAAGCTCATACAATGAAGAGAAGAATCTAAGAAGAAGTACTTGATAAAATGAGTTAATTATACTTGATCTACATGAGAATCAGCCTCAGTTCTGCAAAACACAGTGACAATGAACTGATGAGAGTTAATGCAACTTAAGGTTGCTAAATCTTAACTGTATGAGTTGACATCATCAGTCTACACATGATTCAACAACAACTGTGTGTATGCATGTGTGTGTGCACACACACACATATGTGTAAAAAGATCTTCAAAGACCTTGTCAATAATAAGCAGAAACTCAAAGAAAAGCATCATGTCAGAGAAGGCTGAGGTGCTTCATGTGTGTGAGGTAATTGTATGAAGTTCAAAATTTAGTGTTGAATTTATTTGATTTATTTCTATGATAATTACTAATGATGCCTTCTTGATTTTGTCAAAGCTACTTGTTCTGAGCATTACACAGAGATAAGGCATACAGCTCAGATGTTATACACAGTCTGTATGACTAAACCTATACTAAAGGCAACACAAGAAAAGAAAAAGAAGTTGTATGTACTTAAAGGTTGAGGTCAATAACAACCGCCTTTGTCAGCAGCAGAATTAGTGCAATCTGTCTTGATTTAGCAATGTGCTCACTCTCATTGATGTTGTCATTGTTCTCATCATTTAAGATGACAATGAGTACATCATTATTGTGTACAAAGCAGTAAGCAGCATGATCATGTCATCTGCAGTTGCTGCAACACTCACTGAAATGTTTTGATGTACAACAACATTTCAAAAAAAGTGTCATACTGTGTTTTTGACAGTCAGTACAATCATCAGAAATCAACATATCTTGACTCTGAATCAGAATTGTGTTGATGTATGACAACTGATGAGTCCTCATCTGCTGCAGTGTGATACAAGTTTGTACAAACAGAATGTTGTCACTGAGCAGAGTAAGAATGACCATTGTCTGAGAAAAGTGAGCATACAAAGCAAGCTGCTGTTAATCAACCTCAAGAACAGAATTAACATCAGCATTTGTAAGAACAAAAGCAACAACATAAGCATTGTACAAGATAAGAGCTCTACAAGTTGTCAGCTCAGAGACACTTACTTATATGACACTTACATAATGATAGTTGTTGTTGTTGTTGCTGCTGAGCTTGTCATATGAGAGTCAGTGCTGAAATATTCAATCAAGAAAGATTTCACATAT
>JAABUP010004383.1_pt1 | contig 23123 bp, 21 predicted proteins | sample 5559201 | NCBI WGS metagenome assembly JAABUP01 (sample SAMN10711887, study PRJNA513373) | rock metagenome | isolation source: Antarctica rocks | place: Antarctica | reverse complement strand
TCAATTCTGCATCTCACTCTTTCAAGCATTGTATGATGATCAGCATCTCTTTATCATAAATCTCATAATTGCACTCTGCAGATGCGTTCTTCTTTGAATAGTAGGCACAGAGCCTTCACACATTGTTCACTAACTGTAACAGGGTTTCACCTATGCATCAATCTGAGGAATCTGTTTTCATCACAGTCATATGTGTATGATCAAACAGGACTAGGATTGACACTGAAATGAACATAGTCTTTAGCTTCTTGAAACCTTGATCAGCTTTTTCAGTTCACTTAAAAGATGTGTTCTTTTGTACAAGAGCCATTATTGACATAACCAGGTTAGAAAAGTTCTTGATGAACTTTCAATAGAAATTTGCAAAGCCTATGAAACTCTGTACACCCTTTACTGATTTAGGGGCTTGTCAGTTCATGATCGCCTTTACCTTTTGAGAATTCATTTGTATGCTCTTTCTCACTTTCAGAATGAACTCTAGGTACTTGGTTGACTTGACTTCAAACTCACATTTGTCAATGTCAATTTGTAGGCCGACTTCTCAAAGCTGTAGTAGTATCTTTCATACATGGTTTTGGTGTTGATGCAGCAATTCATCAGTGAAAATAAGAATATCATTCACATAGACTGAACAGAACTCATTCAGGAAGTTCTGCAAGGCCCAGTTAATATATCTTTGAAAGGTGCTTGAGACATTGGCTAGCTCAAAAGAAGTCATCATTTATTCATACAACCTGTACCTTGTATGAAATGCCGTCTTTTATTCATCTTCTGCAGCAATTTAAATCTTGTGAAATGCCGCTATGACATTCAACTTAATGTATCATTGAGCTTGTCTGATGTTCCGCAAAGTCTCATATATCAATGAAAGAGGGTAACAATCCTTCTGAGTGATTCAGTTCAAGCCACAGTAGTTCACACAGAACTGAAGTTCACTTTCTGACTTCTGTATGAATAAAACAGACACTGTAGCAGATGAGTTGCTGACTTGTATGAACTGCTTATTCAAAAGTTCTGTTAGTGTCTTGCGCAACACTAGTAGCTCCTCTCTTGTCATGTTGTATAGAGAACCTCAGGGTACTTTTGGCTCTTTTTCATTCACCTCTTCTAGTTTGATTTGGTGGTCTGTGCCTTCTTCTTTTAAGGGTGGCAATTTCTCAGTCATCATACGATTGAACACATTTAAAAACTCATGATAATGATCAGAAAGTATAGTCCTCATATCAGTCTTCTTCTGTGAGGTTAAGGCTTTTTCAATATCGGTCATGCTGGCTGAGAACACCTCAATCTCCTTCTGTTTCTCTTCTTTCTTTTGTATGAGGTTTGTAAAGGACGTAGCTGACATCATAACATGATTGAACTCATTCTTAGCAGAAGCTTTTCTGTTCTGTACAATAGTTTCTGTGAATTCAATTGTAAGAGAGGCTCTGCCTGCATTCAATATAATCTCATTCTGCTTCATTCATGATAGACCTAGTATAAGGTCATAGAATGCTATCTTAAAGACAATATAAAAGAATGTCCTTGACTTCTGATGTTCATTGATATCAATTTGTACAACAGCTACTTCATTTACTGATGAACTTGAAGGTTCATCAAACCTTGTAATCATATGAGGTCTTATCTTCATGCGCTGTAGATTGTGATTTCTAGCAAAGCAAGAAGTGATTATTTCATAGAACAGGCATTCTGTGTTGTACAAGGTATGTGCATATGACTTCTTATTGACTAATGTTGACATAGTGAAGGGGGCACTGTTCATCTGTTTCTCAAACTCCTTTCAGCTCTTATCACACTTTGTATGCTCTCAGCTGCAACTTCTGCTAGAAGCTACTCTTTTTCTGAGTTCTTCTCTTCTTCTGTTGCTTTCTTCACAGTCTCAGCAGTGACAACATTGATGGCGCAAGGTTGTACAGCAGACAGAAGTTTGCAGTTCTTAATGAAGTGGTCATTGTCTTTGCAGTGCATGCATAGTTGTTTTGTATGATGTTTTGCCACTTTCTTCTCTGACATTCATTGTGCTCTGTGTCTCTCTTCAGTTTCTGTAACTGTGACAATGGTGTGCTCAGTGGGTTCTCAGTTCATGTTGTTTGAGTGAGACTGTTGTGTGATAATGGTAGTTGTTGTACAACACTCTTGAGTAACAGCCTTCTGAATTGAGTTTAAGTTGTGACTGACCCACTGTAGCAAGATAATGTACTCATCATATGACACAGGGATTGAGATGACAACCAGAGCTCACATGAGTGTTGTGTCAAGACTGTTACTAAGAAATGTTTTCTTGACAGCGTCATCTCATTTCAAGCCTTCTGCTTTCAACAGTGTTTGTTCAAAGGTGGTCAGGTGTCTAGCAAATGGTTTTCTCATTTGTTTTAAAGTTTTTAAGGTATGAGTTGCTCTCTTCTTCAATTCTGAGTTATTGTACATGTGTTGAAGCTGATTAATCAGCTTCTCAATTATTGTACAGTTTAAAACTTTGTTTGGCTTGATACAAGCCACAATTCAAGGTGTGACCTGGCTTAAAGCCAACCCTTCAAGCCGACTGTGTAAGTATCAAAACTGCACATCGGCATTGTTGTCTGACATGTTCACACTCAATTTAGTGATAATTTGTTGTAGTCAAGGTCTGAATTCCACTCTCTTTCCTTCAAATCTGAGTGAATCAAAAAGACATCATTTTGAGTGCTGATTCACACTCATTGCTGCAATGAGCTGCTTTAGGGTGAGACCATTTGTACAATTAACTGGTTCTTGAGGAGAAGAAGATGTTGCAACAGCTGATGTTGAAATAGCTGTACCTGCTGATGTAGTTGATGTGAGGTTGTCTCAATTCACCACAAAGGTGTAAAGAAGATTCATACAAGCCTTCATGTTTTGCATGTTCTCTTCTGTATGACTCTTCATGCTGTGTAGTTCTGTCATAAGTATTTGCGCTCAAGAAGGAATCTCCTCAGCAACAATCTTCACTTTATCTGTCATAGGGGTTTCTGCACTCATCCTGCACTGATTTCAACAATTGTACAGCAAGGCCTTTAGTGTAGGCCAGGTCTAAATGAGAATAGTATTTTAATGTCACAGGTTCGCAATGAGACTGACGCTTGATTGATAATTTCTAAATACAAGAAGAATACTATGAAGAGAAAAAGAAGAGCTTCATACAGAAGCAAAAAGATAATGTGCTTTAGTCTTAGGGTCTTAGTAAGCAACTAGACCATAAGACCTTAGTATGGGTTCAACTCATGACAGAGAATGAAGATGAAGACAGAAACAGCTGAGTAGGTCTAGAAAACTCAGATAGATCTCTTGTCAGTTTTTTCACTTTTTAAATGCTCTTGCATGACTATCTGAGTACTTGCTATCTCAATCTCTTCAGTGTCATATTAATGTTTCTCAGGCCTTTGATGTTCTCAGTGACTACAGTGACAATTTTAAAACATCAAAAACTACAAAGACACCTTAGTCTTGATGACTTGAGGAATTCATTGCAGCAGCATATAGATGATGTCTGAAGTTCTGTGAGTGAAGAGTAGTTCTGTGAAATACTGTTAATACTGCATAATACTGACTGATTTTTCAAAGTGTGAAGCTAACACATATTCACTGCCTTTATTCTTTCTCAGTTGTTGTTAAGTGTTACATTCTGATCTAAGATGCCTCAGATATTAAGACTAAAGATTTGTGCTTGTTGATATAAAGATCTCAGTGTGCAATGTAGAGTAAATCAGTAGTTGATAATTTGTATTGAGTTGAACACATCTCATTTCCATAGAGGAAATGATCCTACTATATACTATAGAATCATTGTGCTCACTTTGCTCACTATAGAGCAATAGAGCCAATAGACCTATCAAAGGTCTATCACCTTGCTGAGCTCACCTCAAGCACATAGAGCTGCATGAGCTCATGTTCAGGTATATGCTTCTCTTGTGTATTCTCTAAAACACATTAGTCAGTTACAGTCTGACTGTAACATGATCTCTTCTCTTCTAGGCGCTAATTCTTTAGTGTCTACATAAGTGAGAGTATAAAGACAGATAGCTTTCTCACTGTCATGTCTTCTCATAAGCAGCACAATCATCTTTACTTTGTAAAAACCATTGTGACTTTCAGCTTCACTTCTCTCATTGCTTGTGATCACTGTTCAGCTGTTCTTTCTTCTTGCATTATTATGACAGGTTATGCAAAGTGTTCTGAGTGTACTCATCATGGTTGTTTGTGTGTGTCAATATCATTAGATTTCTTGAATCATGCTCACCTTCAGCTGAAATCTGAACTTGAGGTGACTATGAATGAATGTGTGAAACAGGCTGAGTGTCTTTTCAAGCTGAATGCAAAGGTTCTTCACCTTTTCAAGACTTTGAAACAGAACAAGTCTCACACAGTCATTAAAGTTCACTGTGTTGCTTCTGAACTGAGCAATGATAACAACAGAACTGAGAATGAGAAAAACTCCTCTGATTCTTCTAACCTTGATTTCTTACTGAAGTCAATGAGTTTTAGCTTCTTTATTGACCTCAGACCCTTCTCTCAAACTGTTGTAGTGTTCTCACACAGTTGAGTAGGTTCTCTTTGAGTTCTCACATGTTTTTTAAGGTATTATATTCTTTTCATTTGACAAGGTAGTGGGTTTTTTCACTAATCATTCGTTTCTTTAAAATGTTCTCAACTTGATATTCTTTGTCAAGTTTGACAGACATTTCAATGGTCTGAAGTGATATGAATTGATTGCAACACTGAAGCATGAACACATGAAATACTGAGTGTATCTGCATTTCCTTGAGTAAGTCTAGCTTATAGCTTAATCTCTTGATGTTTCTTTTGACTTCAAACGGTTTTATGCTCTTGTTGTTCAACTTCTTGCTTCTTTGTTTTATATGAATGTTGTCTGTTTTTAGATAAACTTTCTCTTCAACCACAAAAGGTTTTACCTCTGTTGTTTGTCTCTTTTGTTGCTGAATTCTGTTTGTCAGATCTTTGTGCAACTTCTTGATCTCTGCAATATTTAATATTATCTTTTGGCTTTGTGATTTGTGCACTCACAGTTCTTGTCATACCTTTGAGTTATATTCATAATTTGCTCAAAATGGTGTTTCTTCTGTGGTTTTGTTTTGTGCATTATTGTACACAAACTGTGCTGTTAACAACAGTTGTACTCAGTTGTTCTGATTTCTATTGACATAGTGTCTTAAGTACATTTTGACTGTCTGATTCATTTGTTTGCTCTGCTCATCTGTCTGTGAGTGGTACACTGTCAACATTTTATGATTTATTCTGAGTTCTGCTGTGAGTGTTTCTCAAAACTTGCTTGTAAACAGTTTGTCTCTGTTAGTGATAAACTTCTTTGATAGCCTGTGATTGTTAATCAATTCTTGCAGTATGATGTATGTCAATACTGATGCTGTTGCAGTTTCCTTGAATGAAATGAACATGATGTACTTGATCAGTCTATCAACTATAGTCAATATACTGTTGAATTTCACTTCTCATGCCAAATTCTTTGACATCAGTAACTTCATTATGAAGTTCATAGTAACTGACTCCCATAGTGTGTCTGATGTGTTTAGTCATGTTACCTCATCATATCTTTTATCTCTTTTAATCTTATTTCTGCAGCATGAATCACATCTGACAATGTACTCAGTGATTCAATCTTTAAGGTCACTGATATTGTGCCTTCTTCATATGAGGTTCTCAGTTCTTTTGATCTCAAGGTGTTCATTGGCTCTGTCATCATGACATATTTATATAAGTTCTTTGTCTGTCAAAAGAGCTTGCTTCACCTTGTACATTGCTGCTAAGCCTTTTGTGAGAATTTTCTTTTCATCTTCACTCAGAATTTTGATGTGAATGTTTTTCACTCCTTTGTGATCAGGCTGTTTACTCAAAGTGTTTGCTTCATTATTCTCATTATTCTTCTTGTAATGAATTTGAAATTTGTAATTGACTAACTGTTTGGCTCAGTGAACTTGTTGTTAATTCAGCTGTTTTATTGTTGCAAAGTTTCTCAAATTCTTGTGATCTGTGTAGATCTGAATAGACTTCTCAGTATCTGTGAAATAAGGCCTTCAATCTTGCAGTGTTTTCACTATCACAAGAAGTTCTTTGTCATGAACCTCATATTTTTTCTTGAGTTCTGACAGTTTTCTAGATTGATAGGCTATGAGTCTCTGTTGCTCATCTTCAATCTGGTATAAGCATGCACCTACTGCAAAATTTGATGCATTGATTTTCAGTATCTTCTTGCATGTCAGATTGAGTATTCTCAGATGTGTCATTTTGTTAAGGCTTTTCTTTAATGCATGAAATGCATCTTTCTGTTCTTTATCTCAATGTCATCTTTCATTCTTATGCATTAGTTGCATGAGAGGTTCTGCAATCTTTGCATAATTAAATACAAACTTTCAATAGTAGTTTGTTAATTCTAGAAAGGCTTGCACTTTCTTGACTCATTTTGATGAAGGTCAGTTTCTGACTGTGTCTGTCTTCTTTGAGTTTTTCTCAATTTGCTCAGATTGAATAACATAATTAAGGAATTTGATTTTCTTTGCATTAAACTTGCTTTTTGACTTCTTCACATACAAAACCCTTTCACTGAGCTTTCTCAGTACCTTGTGCACATGGCTGCAGTGCATCTCAAGATCATCTGAATATATCAGAATGTCATTGAGGTATGTGATTGCAAAATCATCAAGATATTCTCTCAACATGTCATTGATTAACCTTTGAAAGATGACAAGGGCATTCTTGAGCTCAAACAGCATAACAGTGTATTTGTAGTGTCTGTATCTTGTTCAGAACGCTGTTTTTCATTCTTTGCCTTTCTTCATCTGTACTCAGTAATAGACTTCTTTCAAGTCTGAACTTGTGAATCATTTAACTCTGTTTAACTGATCTTGTAACTCTTTGATTAATGATAAGAGATAACTGTCTTGTTTAGTTATCTCATTGAGTTGTCTGTAGTTGACACATAGTTGCTTGATGCCATTCTTCTTTGATACAAACAGAATCAGGTATTCTGTCAATGACTTTGATGATCTAATGAATCCTCTCTTGAGATTCTCATCAAGGTAAGTTCTGACTTTCTTGAGTTGATCTTCACTCATTGAGTATAGTGACATTCACTTTGACTGCTTGTCATTCAATAGCAGTATTTCATGATCTCATGACTTATGCTCTGATAAGCTCATTTTTGATTGTTTAAAGATCTCATACACATCTATTGTGACATATAATTCTTTGCTGATTCAATTGATTCTTGAGTTCTTTTTGCGTAATCAAAGCATCTTTAGTATGATGTCATACTTGATCAAATTGAGAACATCAAACATCAACTCTTGTGAATCTTTTAGTATTATGGCTTTGATGTGAACTTGCTCTGTTATTCACTCAGATTCTTCGTTGACCATATATATCTACATAGGCTTTGATGCTCACTGCAGTGTTAGTTCTAGCACTCTTATCACCTGCTGCAAAATATAGTTGTTGATTGCTTCTGAGTCTATCATTGCTCAAAGGATTCTATTCTGTTCAATCTGAACATCAACTCATATCTTATGGTCTTTGTCATTCTTCTGAGACATTAAAAGCTTCTTGTTCTCTAGTCTCTTTAAGAGAGCTTGCAGTTTTTTGACTGTACTGTGTCACTTGCTCTTCTTCAGAGGTTCTGAAATCATTCAGGCTCTATTTCTTGTACAATCAGTTGTATGTATTTCTTGCTGTCTTTCTCAATATACTGTTCTGAGTGTAGGCGCAGTTTGTACTGATCATATTCTCACTGAACTTGGTTTCAAAGTGCTTTCACTCTATTCAGAAACTTAGATGACATGTAGTCTTCTGTAAAGATTCAACAATCATCACCTGATGTTGAGTACTCTGTGAGTAAATGGATTTTGATTTTGTGACTCTTGATTTTTCACACAAGTTGTTTTGATACTGAGTTGATTGTTATTTGTACATCTTTCATCAACTTGTTAAGTTTTAAGCATGTTCTTGCTTCTTTCATTTCTTTCTGTTGCTTCTTAAAGTCATCAACTCTTTTCTTGAGCTCTTTCTGCTGTCTTTTCAGCAGTTGTTGACGCATTTCTCAGTGCTGGTTCTCAGGGTGCTCATATCTCATTTTGAGTTTCATGTCAACTTCTCAACTGTTAACATCTTCTGAGTTTGCATTCAAATTCAGAGCTATTCAGATGCTATCACTGTAGTCTTCTTTTACCTGAGTTCTGTGAGTATCAGTTTCTTCAATCTTGACTTTCTTTAAAATAACTAATCTCTTCAGTTGATCTGTTGTGTTATAACTGTTTTATCTCTTCTTAAGTTTCTGTGAGTATCATTTGACTTTGTCTTTGCTGCTCATATGTGTTCAGCACATGTCATCATAGCAGATTGTTTAGCTCAGAGCGTCATGCACTATGTGTGTATTTGTTGCTGTAACTTCTTTTCTCTCTCATTGAGATTTCTTGCAGGTTCTTGCAAGGTGTTCAGGTTTTTCACAGTTGTAACATTTATGAGTCTCTGCTCATCAAAGTTGAGACTTATAGAGCTTGCTCATGCATCATTCTTGCTTCACTCATGATTGCTGCTCACAGTGCTTCTCAATTGCGTCAAGGTTCATAGGGTCACCTCTTCTGAGAATATAACATTTTTCTCACATCTTTGATGTGTAGTGTTCTGTATGCTTTATTCATTGTTTTCATTGACAACTGTTGATGTTGATGAAAATATCAATCATATTCTGAAGCTCTTCAGGTTGATTCATTCTGATTATCTCATCTTTGATAGTCTCATTGAGTCCTCAATAGTATTGTGATACTAAAGCGTCATCATCTCAATCTGTTAAGGCCGCAATTTGCTGAAACTCTGTTGCATACTTGACTGTCAACTTATTCATCTTTAGAATGTGAAGTTGTCTTTTCGCTGCTCATTTCTTGTTGACTATCTTGAAGACTCTTTAAAGCTCATTCTTGAACTTCTTGTAGTTGCTGAATATGAATTTCTTATCATTCATTTGTTTTTTCAGTGTCTTGTCAAGAAACTCATGCAGTTTGAGGTTAACTCAATTGAATGCTGCATTCTTGAGATACAATACAGTAAACAGACCTTTGTTCATCTCGGACCTGAACTTCGCCTGATTGAATTCAATATATAACTTGAGCTTGATCAAGAAGGCTCACAGCTTTCCTCTCTCATCTGTGAATGTATTGAGTGTCAGTATCTTGAGTACATTGATCATTTGCTGAAGGCCTTGAAGATTGACTTAACTTGTCAAAGCTGACTTCTGCGCACTGATTGTCATTCTTATATTGTAAGAATGTTCAAAGTGTTACGTCCTGATCTGAGATGCCTCAGATATTAAAGCTAAAGATTTGTGCTTGTTGATATAAAGATCTCAGTGCGCGATGTAGGGTAAATCAGTAGTTGATAACTTGTATTGAGTTGAACACATCTCATTTTCATAGGGGAAATGGTCCTACTATATACCATAGGATCACCGTGCTCACTTTGCTCGCTATAGAGCAATAGAGCCGATAGACCTATCAAAGGTCTATCACCTCGCCGAGCTCGCCTCAAGCACATAGAGCTGCGCGAGCTCATGTCCAGGTATACGCTTTCCTTGCGTATCCCCTAGAACACACTAGCCGGTTACGGTCTGGCCGTAACATTAAGCCTTGTCTTGTTCATTCAATCATGTTCAGCCTTGTTCAGCTGAATTCCACCTTCACTGGCTGCAACTATACTTCTCTTTGATCACTCACTACAATATATTTTCTGTGCCCCCTATGAGCTACACAGCAGTCTTGCTACACCAGTTGCACATGCTGCTTATGCTACTAAAGGCTTCCTCAGCCATTTCTGTGTCCTCTTCACGCCCTTCTCATACCCTCTCAGAGTTACTGCTACAATGTTTCAATCGCTGTGCTTGGACGGCATTTCCCAAGTCATTGTTCGTGTGCTGGCTGTTTTGAGCGATTTGTATGAGAAAACGACTTTGTCAAGGGGGTACCCTTACTTTTTGAACGGCGCTGAGTTGGTGTCAGGATGCCCTGCATCCCTCATATAAATTTGTATGAAAGACCAAGATGATCTCAGTAAACTGTCAGGAAGGTTTTTTGAGACTGATTCACCGTGAAGACTTTAGGGCTAAGCTTGAGCTCAAGCTACAACTATTGTTTCTAAAAGCCAAATCAGGATTGAAGGGAGGTGTCTCACGCGACTAAATGCAACGGGTCAGAGTGCTAATGGTGTTTGTACCTAGGCGCAATTCAACAGACTTGCGATCACGTCGAGTGCCCAGCCATGTCGGACTTTGAGAGAGTGGAGCGCAGCGCAGCAGAGAAGCAAAACACTATGGCAATGGTAAGATAATGCAGCGTATTGATATTTCTACACTGTTCCCCTGAGTACAGTGTGCTAACATAAATCATCGCTGTAGCAATTGCCTCACTGCAAAATCACAAGCCTTCTTACACTATGTACTTGCTTCAAACTGAGCGTGCTCAATCCTGCTAACTTCTCCGTCATCACACATCTTAGTACTGGAGCTAGACCTACTCCGCAATCCTTTTCGCCTGACAAGTCTTCTGTGTCTACAGCAAAGATCTAGCGAGTATTGCGATATCAAGGGAAGAATCAACCGTGAAAGTTGAGGAAGTTATACACACAAGAGACACTGTGGGAGAAGATACTAGCACTGGCTCCGCTGGAAATGCAGGGATGGACAGCTATACAGAGAAGGTAAGTTGTGAGTCTGCTCCAGGACTTGGCTAATTGAGCACTGCATGTCGTCTATCTAGGCTCTTTCCCACAGTCTGTTCTCTGCACATCAGTTGCCGACGTCGGCTTGTTCGTCCGTGTCATCCCAATCAACGAGCCAAACATTCTATCTTAGAGTTGAGATAGAGATCATAATAACATGAGGGTCCTCAGCTCGTCCTGCATGTCATCTTGCTCCTAGCTGAATTCAAAAAAAAGGTCCTGTCCCAATATCCTGTCACGAGTCAAGCCGTAGCGTAGCTGTGCTGAATAGTCTGGTCCATTGCGGATGTTAGAGTCATCAGTGGAAGCAGTAGTCCAGACTGATATAGATCGATCGCACATCACTCCCCCAAGCCGTGAAGCCACAATTGAAGCTATTGGTCTATGTGAGGGTGCCAACCTTGTGCAGATTGGCCCTAGTTATTTTGGCGCCAGCCCGCCGCTTTAATCACTCATATTTCGACTTCATGGCTCTTTCAACTTAACCTTCATTAACGTTAACACTCCACTTCAATGCTATTTTTCTTTGATTTCCGTCTTTCCAACAGCCAAGGCCAGCCTAACAAGGCTAGCTTAGGTATGTAAAGTATGAACGTTTACCGCGCCTCCACTGTCCTCCTCTGAAGCCAACCACCCACCGTTACAGGATTCCGCGCAAGCTCTATGGTTCACGTCCAAAAGGCTTCAGCATTCTCTTTGCCCATCGCCATGTCTTGGACATCGGAGATTCCCCCAACCCCTAAGCCGACCCGTCGGATAACCCGTCTGCTTTGGGGATATGTTCATTACACTTTGGTCATATTATCCTACAAGTACTGCTGTTGGACGGGACAAAAGTTTGACAACCAGATCATTCATCTCCCTTTCGGCTTGCTTCTCAAATGGTCAGACGGCACCCGCGTTGAGGAAGTCCTTGCTATGCAAGTTGCTCGAGCGGCAGGATTACCTGTACCAAGAGTCATTTGTTACGGCGAACACCCAGACGCTCCGAACAGGCCTATATCGATCCTTATGACCAGAATGCCTGGGCGTGAACTGAGTGAGGTTTACAAGATGTTGGAACCAGAAGAGAGAGGCACGATATCGTCAGAGCTGAAAACGTACATCGACGTGATGCGGAGCTGGCCTAATCCTTGGGGAGCTAATCGCATCTGCTCTGTCTCTGGTGCTGCTATTCGCAGCATACGCGTTCCTCGCCACTCGATCGGCCCGTACGAGAATGAGCAAGAATTCAACAAGTACCTCATAAGTGTGGCTCGAGCTGGTGGTTTCAAATCACCGTCGGAGTACGAAGAAGCACTCGCTACAGCTAAAGAGATGCAGTCGATACCGCACAGAGTTGTCTTCACACATGGAGATCTATTGCATCACAATATCCTTGTCCACAACGGTCATGTGTCAGCCATTCTCGATTGGGAGGCGGCAGGCTGGTTGCCAGAGTACTGGGAGTTCACTACTGCCTGGAGATTCATGCGGCCTGGCTCCTGGTGGCATGACTTCGTAAGGGACTTGGGGGGTGGGAGCTATCTGAAGGAGTTTGAATGCGAAAAAGCACTGGCTGCACTTACCAGCTGTTCTTATTACTGGTAGTTATGCACAATGCGACGGAGCAAGAAACATCAGGTATTAATCCCATTGCCCACCTACCTTCGCGAGTCATTACACTAACAACGTGCGCTTCCTAGGCCAAAATCTCGCTCCTAACACAGAGCACCTGACAATACGATCCCAATCTCCCATCCACTGGCTATCAACGCTCCTCACACTCAGGCTGTGGGTACTTCATCCTCTCGCGTCAGTACGCCCTACTAAACAAGCCCTGACCAGCAGAAACTGCGAATGCTTTCCTAGAGCACCATGCAGCCATGGCAGGAAGCATTTCTCGAGACACAGCCTCAGAATGCGGCCAGATCATTTGCTGTGAACATGTGTCTCACTACGAGGAAGAATAGGCGGAGATGTATATCGTCCATGGCATGTGAATCTGCGATGTATGTCTCGAGTGAACGCTAAAGTCAATGTTGCCTCCAGCCTCGCCAATGTCGAGTTCAATTATTTGCGATGAGTACCTGAGTCATTATCTGCAGGAGCCCAAGCAATTGCTAGTCCCAACATGACGAAGAATGCTGTTTATCGGCCAAGTCAGTAGACTCTTTTGGTGTGATCGTGCGGCGCAGCCCTATGGCATTTAGCTCGCAGACTAGCGAAACCTTCACTTACGTCTCATGCATGAATTGTCATCGACTTCGTTTACCAGGTGTGATGCAACCACTAACATCTTGGGAAGGACGCAGTTCAAGAGATAAATCACTGCACTGTCTTCCACTTCTTATGCTCCTAGAGCATCATCTATAAGCCTAGTAGCTATCATCTCAAACTTCTGCTGCATAACTTTAGTGAACGACACACTTCACTACTCCATTCCTATCTCAAAATGTCGCTTCCTGAGCTGAAAGTCGATGGTCTCTATATCATCCTGTTCGTCCGAAGTCCCGAGTACGATCCAGATAACTTCCATTGGGGGCTTTACCTTCACCAAGGTCCCGTCAAAGGTGGTATGAAGTATCACATCAAGGGAGAGTGAGATGGATGGGTCACCGATCATGCAGTCACTGCCGGGGTCTTCAAGTCCTTTCTACTTGTTGGCCTCCTTCACATCGCCAATGTGCCCAAGGGATGGGAAGATCGCGCCAACTCAATCATCACCGAGGATGACAACCGTCTCAACTCAATCCCGGGAAATACTTGCCGGGTCTGGCTTCTGAGCGCGTTGGAGAGATTGAGAGATGCGGGCGTCTTGCATTGTTCTAATTTGGTGGCCTTGGAAAGAGAGGTCAAGGATTGGGGCAATTCGCACCAAATTTCGGCCATCGACGCCCAGACGCCCCGACCATGTGGTGTTTCGAACCTCTGCGGGCCGCTGTAAGATGGGTTTCGCGAGGACAATGCAGGGAATATGGGTAAGATATGGCCTGAATTACCAGATCACCTTGTTCCGTCAAAAAGCCAAAGACTGACCTAAGGTATTTTGGATTTCTAGCAACACCATACCTGTAACAACATCCGAACTACAAGGCCACAAGTCCGGTAGGAGATCTAGGGTAGGGTGCTCAGAGGGTGATACTAGCCGTATATGAAGCAAGCTACAATATCTAAGAACTCTCACGTCTCTGTGAAGTGATTTATCAGTGTGGAAAACGCCTTGCCCATGTCAATAGTCACGTAGTCTTCAAGTTGTGGGACTTGACATACGCATCCTCAGCTTACGAGTCCTATTCTCTTGATGACCGCGCTATGATGAGAAAGGAGAAGCAGCGGGGCTGGCAAAGTGAGGCGCTTTTGCTACATATCTCACGCGGTAACTAGACAGCCGCGAATGCTGAGTCATCGTCAACATCATACTATGAAGGTTGTAATCCATAAGACCATTTCTAGAAGTCGTTATCTTAACCTTTGGAGTCATCCTGGTGCACGGCGGAGGCTTCTTCTTGCAGCTTCCTCTCCTGCCGCATTTCCGGAAAGGTAATCGCTACATAGACTGGATCGCTCGGCACCAAGAATCAACGGCTTCCATTGCAGCTTCACAAGAATCTTCCATAGAGGTACGCTGCTCAAGAATTCTTTATTACAGGCAAGAAGGATCATCCAATAACCCGGGGGCAATCTGACATTGAGAGGACTTTTTGCCACCTCCATGGATGGAGTTTTCGCCTTCAGGTTCTTCAATTCAGCCACAACTGTCTTGTGACGGAAAAGCTCGTGACAAAAGCAATGGCGGCAGCATAACACCACCATATTGGCAACATCAGCGAGTGGAGTCTTATGCATCAGTGGAGAATGCCAAGCCACCGCCGATCACGTTAGAAGATCATACCGAAGAGCCATCAGAACAGAGCGGAGCGCTGTGGGCGAAGAGTGTCACAATTCTCAATTATGTCATCGTCAGTGGAGGCAGAACAGGCATTGGTGCTTATGTGGTTTGGAACTGTAAAGTTGAAACACTAGATGTACGTATCGTTCACAACATATCCATAATGCACCGCTTGCGAGAGAGGTACGAGTACTGATAGGGCTAGTGTAGGGCGGACCCATGACTATTCGAAAACGGCATGCAATTGTAGAAGTTTGCATGGTAGAAGCGCTGCTAACATGATTCCCCAGCTATTCTGAATTCAATGATCTTCGTGAGAAGCTCTTGATGACATTCCCGAACTCTGGGGCGGCGATGCCACCGTTACCCCCCAAGAGCGTTCTCTGTAAGCAGCTTCCAACAGGCTGGACCTCTGAATCAGTACATCGAGCTGACAATGGCGAAGACAGATTTCGATCTAGGTTCCTGGAGAAAAGAAGGGCTGGGTTGTCATACTTTCTCAAGTGAGTCTGTTACAATGGCCGATATGGCTTGGAACTGACGCATCATAGCTGCATTCTACTCAATCCTGAGTTCTCTGGATCTCCCGTGCTCAAGGACTTTATCTTTTCGTGATGAACTGTACAAAAAGCACTTCGTTAGACCTCTAAGAGTTTTGAGTAGCACCCCGGAGGCAGCCAGCCATAGCTGCTCGATTGATTGTCAAAAGCACTGTAACACCATTATTCGGAGACTTTGGCGCTTCCGTTGTTCTCTGTATTGATTTGAATGAGTGTCAACTGACAGCCTTATCGTTCCATTCTCTGGCTCATCCCGATATGAATTTGGAGACCTGGTACTTTGGAAAAATAAGGCCAGGAAAACATAGTCGGTCATAACCGGTTAAAGAGATTAACCTCTTTCATCAGGTTCCATCTCACTCATGCATTGTTCGATAGGAAGTAGTTGCAAGTATAGTACTATCCTGATGATGGAAGATGTCAACTCATTACTAGGTACCGTCCTTGGTAAAGTCTGTTGAAGCTTCGCCTACGTAGATGGGCAAACCTCACGTAGCGATGGTAAAGACTTACTGAGAACGAAAACCACAATTCCTTTCCCTGCAAATGTCGTTTTCGCGACTTCAAGTCTCCGCTATATTCTAGAGCTTGAACCTTTACGAAGAAGATGATCCTCCAAATTCTAAAACATAATGGTCGCTCCCTCCAGACCGTCTCTGCGTTCCTCCACTCGCCGAAGTGTCGGTCTCGCTGAATCACCTCCGACCGCAATCCATCAAAACACTTCAAACCCACCAAGCATAAGACGCGCAAAGCGAGCGCGGAGATCATCATCAGTTCACGGTGACGATCAGGCGATCAAGAAGCAGAGGATTCGATTGGAGGTCACTGCAAGACCCAAAATTACAGCAAGAAGCAGGAACGCGAAGAACCTTGTACCACCTGCAAACAAACCTTCGCAGGACGTCGTGAGGGTAGCTTCGCAAATCATCAACGGTGTTCTACAAACTTCTGCCGACAACCTTACCAACACGCCTGTGCAGCATGTTCTACTAAATTCGACTACCACTGCATCTAGATCCAATGCGACGATTTGCGTACATCAAATCGATAAGAGAACCCTCAGGTCGCAGGATGGGGGTTCGCGGTTTAAGAGCGAGTTGTCACTGTATTTCCCAAATTACGACGAGATCATCAGCGAGGAGCCGAAGGAACCAGGTAAGGTACCTCTTGAATGCCATTGACATCGCTCGCTGCTGACTTCTCTAGATTTCTTGACTGCGGAAACATCCATACTCATTGTTGATGAGCCTTCCAAAAGTTCCAAATCGCATCCTACTACCTCTTCGCCCACCAACGCCCTAAATAATTGGTCGAAAGGTGCGACAATAGTTAGAAGAAAATCTTCACCGTCCACAATTGGATCTTCGATCGGACCACAGAACATTCCCGATAAGCTCAACAACGCGCAAAGGATTGACTTCTCCTCGATCGAGCGGAACGCTAGACACAGTACTCAGGATCCTCTGACTGACGCAGTCTACCACAAGGCCCATCGTAGAGCTGAGAGGCAAGAGAAGCAGCTTCGGAATATTGAAAAGGAACGAGCCCAGCATGAGAAGGTCCAGCTGGAACGATTATTGGATGGACTCAAGGGACATGACTGGTTAAGGGTTATGGGGATCACCGGTATCACGGACACCGAAAAGAAGGGGTATGAGCCTAAGCGAGATTTCTTCATCCAAGAAGTAGCGAGCCTGATCGAGAAGTTCAAGATGTGGAAGGAGGAAGAAAAGCGTCGGAAACTTGAGAGAGACCAGGCGCTCCTTGCCGAAGAGGTGGTAGACGACTCCGCGGTGGATCGGACGGCTAGCATGGACGGTCTCAGTGATGGCGATCCTCCGGATTATAGTGATGTCGACGCTTGGGCAGCTAGACAGCTACACCAAGAGGTAGTATCAGCGACCGGACAACGACAGCATAAGAAGGAACAGTGTGATCCAGGTCCATCAATGAACATCCGGTCGTTACCACCTGAAGAGAAGCCCTTTGTGTCGTTCTACTCCAAAGCTTATCTCAGGGAGGCAGCCATTGGCAAACACCGGCGAGGTAGAAGTAGGACGGCTTTCGGGTATCCGATACCCGACATGCTGGAAGAGGTGTTCCATCTACCAGCTGATCTACTCACCGAAGATGCCTTAGCGGTAAGCGCAAGGAGTAGGCGGAGGGTTCGACGAGAGAGTAAGGAGAAGAAAGGTGTGCCGAATTGAAAGGGCTTCATTTCGTGCATTGGGTGATTGACCCAAGGGTGACATCGAGCTTTGTATAATAACCTGTCACCGCGTCTGATATATTTCCAGCGCGCACTTTAGAGACTCCCCCCTTATAGACCTAAGAAATGATTATTCAGAGGCTCGCTTTAACACACATAATTAACGCGCATGTCTCCACACTTGATGTCGCTAAACGTGGCCAATGGGAGCGGAGCAGTGCATGGGACCTTGATAGTATGAAAAGCAGTACACAATATTCATTTCTATATACAGCGGATAACACTTCAAGTTGCCTTCCCCCTCACTATATGCCTTTCACTTACCTCAGATTCAGCTTGTCAGCACGCCAGGAGCAGCTACATGCACTGCACAATCGTGAACGCGCCGATCACTCGATATGAACTCGACGGCAGATATTTCATGGTAGTAGAGGACAAGTACAGAGGTGGCTCTGCCTGTCATTGTGTGAGAGTGCGGTCAGCGCAGGAAGTCGCAGCCTATTTGCGCCGCAGAGATAGTGAGATATCATGGTTGGCCTCGTGGAGACTCCAGTGCTACCATCACCGGGTCTGGGGTTCTCAGTGTCGCATCAGAAGGTGGAGCTCGACATCGATTTCTTAAGACGCAGCTTGAAAGGAAAGACTGAGATCACAGTTAACCCTCACTTCAAATACCTCAAAACTATCCGCCTCAATTGCCGACAATGCGTTTTCACGCGCCTCAATATCAATGGCAAAGGGCCGACGAGCAAGAATGACGACCCTTACAAGCGTTCCAAGCTCCACACGAAGGCTGGCGTTCATCAATATCATCTACTTCGGCAGAAACTCGAGCCTCAACTACGACAACCACCGGAGGAGGAGCTGGTGATAAATCTGCCAAAAAGCGTGAGGATCGAGGAGCTGGACCCTTTCTCCGTGGAGGCGCAGAATCTGCTATTGACGAAAGCCAACGGTGCTGTGAAGCAAGACTTAGCAGATACTAGTGCAATAGATCTGACTCAAAGCTCGAAGACTGCTGTGGAACAGACGGCTCGATTTACGCCGTTCACAATCTATGCGGAGTATACAATCGAGAAGATACGAGATGGCATACATTTCGTTGGTTGGGAAGATGGAGATCTACGCTACCCTCACGCGTACTCATCAAATTCTCTGTTTCCCGGATCTGCATGTTGCCTGTTCCCCTGCGTTGATGATATTTCCTCCCGATGTACATGGGAAATTTCGATCAAATGTCCGCGAACGCTGGGAGATGCTCTGAAGAGCAGAAGGGAGGATCAGGCAGTCAATAGTGCAATCGGTGTTAACGGTATCAAAGGACCGCTCAACAGTGCTCCAGTCAACGGCTCGGACGATGATCATGATATGATGATCGATGGGGATGGCGATTCGGGGTTCAGTGCAGAAAACAAAGCACTAGATCTATCGGTAATCTGTTCTGGAGACATGACGGATGAGGTATGCTGTTTCTAGTCTTTCAACGCGATTCAGACTGACGGAGAAAGATCGTGGACCCTTTGGATCCAGCAAAGAAAACCACGTCGTTTATCTGTACTACAGCGGTCGCACCCCAACACATTGGCTTTGTTATCGGACCCCTCGAGCATGTCAATCTGTCCGAGTTCAGAGAAAGCGACGAGGACGACAAGCTGGGGCAGAATGCCGTACCTGTACATGGGTTTTGCTTGCCTGGGCGCGTGGACGAGCTCAGAAACACCTGTCTACCACTGGCAAAGGTAGCTTGGACTGATCATCTCATGACCTGATTCGACGGCTGATGCTTGAAAGGCTATTGATTACTTCACCTTAACTTACGGCTCTTATCCCTTTTCCAGTTACAAGTTATGCTTTGTGGATGATCTCGTGTTAGAAACAGTGGACACCGCTTTCTTGTCCATATGTAGTACCCGTCTACTCTTCCCTGAGGACATCATCGAGCCGCTCGATACGGTTACTCGTACGCTAGTACATGCGCTGGCTTCTCAGTGGATTGGAGTTAACATCATCCGAAAAGAGCCGACTGACATGTGGGCAGTCGTAGGCATAGCTTATTTCATTACCGACATGTTCATGAAAAGGTTGTGCGGCAACAATGAATACCGATATCGCCAGAAGAGAGCTTCAGATCGTGTTTGTGAGCTTGACATTGCTCGGCCGTCGCTGTACGATACAGGTTCCCTGTTATCGCTTGACCATTCAGAATTGGACTTCATGGTATTGAAAGCCCCCTTGGTTCTTTTCACTCTTGATCGACGACTTGCGAAGGCTAGCGGTTCTTCTGGTTTATCCCGCATCATCTCTCGGGTCTTCTTGAATGCCAAGGTCGGAGATCTCGCCAATGGTGCAATTACCACGGCTTACTTTCTGCGAACTTGCGAGAAGCTTGGGCATGCCAAGCTGGATACCTTCTTCAATCAATGGGTTTTCGGAGCAGGATGCCCTCGTTTCTACGTCACACAGCGATTCAACAAAAAGAAGCTAGTCGTTGAGATGCTGATCAGACAGGTGCAGGGTGAGCAGAATACAACCCGAGATTTGGAGACTGGCACTTTCATGAGAGACGTGAAAGAGGAGACTCACAACGTTTATGCTGGCGAGGTCCAACTTACTTTTACCGGTCCAATGACCATTCGTATCCACGAAGCAGATGGCACCCCTTATGAGCACATTGTGGAGATCAAAGAGGCCATTACCAAATTCGATATCCCTTATAACACCAAATATAAGCGTCTCAAGCGAAGCAGACGGCAAAAAGAGCGAGCAGCTGCGGTGACTGGGGTTGATTTCGCCGCAGATGCACAGGATGATGTCTTGTTTTACTGCCTGGGTGACGTACTTCAGTCGGAAGATGAAGTTGCTGAATGGAGACTAGTGGACTGGAGCAAAGAGGATGAAGATAGGATGAGTCAGGAGTCTTACGAATGGATACGTATGGACGCGGATTTTGAATGGATCTGTAAAATGTCCATCAATATGCCAGGCTACATGTATCTCTCACAGCTTCAGCAAGACCGGGATGTGGTGGCACAGCTGGAGGTCAGCCAACTTGGTCACTTCCTCTCCGTTGCAGAGAAGCTCACGTACTACACAGTCAGTCCAATACATGGCCGCACAAAAAGAGCATGCCCTTGTATCTACCATCCTCGTACGTACATTGATGGATCGGCGGTATTTCCATGGCATTCGAACAACAGCCGCCACCGCGCTCACAAAGCACGCCAGGGACGAGAATTGGGTTGGCTTGCACCATCTTGAGAAAGCCTTCCAGGACTTCTTTTGTTTCCCAAACTCGCCAATGACTCGATCAAATGACTTCTCCGACCGAACAACATACTACATCCAGTGTGCTATCCCACAAGCAATTGCCAAAGTGCAGGATAATGTCGGCAAGGCTCCTTTACGGGTCAAGAGATTTTTATTTGACCAGCTGAAATTCAATGACAATTCGAACAACGAAGTGAGAAAACCCTGAAACTATAAACAAGAGATTGATCTAATCAAGATAGTTCTCCGACTGCCATTACGTAGCTACCCTCATGAATGCGCTTGCCGAGTCTCTTATCTCGAAGAACGAGCCAATCGGGTACAACTTTAGCTTCGACGATGAAGAAGAAGACGAGGCGCGATTTTATAGAGCTTGTATCGACGAGATCGAGAGGTATCGACGGATGGACGAATGGATATCTTCATACCAGAACCTTTACTCTATCACTGCTCTTGATTGCAAACGGCGATTGGCTCAAGCAAAGGTTATCGAGACCAGGATTTCGGACTTCTTGCAGTATACGCGTCACGGTACCTACGATTCTCTTCGTCTGGCCGCATGCAGCAATTTGGTCGAGCTTGGGCTGCTCAAGAACGATGCTATTTTGCAGTGGGTTCTCTTCATTCTTGGATCAGACCCGTCCCCATACGTTCGTGAACGAATGCAGCGAATCTTTGGGAAAGGCCTTGCCATGATCGCGATCGGTGAGGGCACATCAAAGGATGTAGTGCCACAGCAGAATGGCCTTATCATTGAGCAGGAGTCATCCACTGAATCTCGACAGGCGGATTTGGCGAGAAAGCAGAGTGTTAATGGCGCGTTGAAGGCCCTCAAGCAGGACGTTGGATCTAATGAAGCGCTCAAGAAGGCTTTGTGGGAAGCCGTCACATCGCCAGAGATCAGTCTCTTCGAGATGCGGGATCTACTAGACATCTGCAGTCTCCTCTATGAACCTTTGACGTCGATGGTAGTAGCTCTCAAGTATCCCCGCTATTGGAAGGTCGAACACGTTGGCAATGTTTGTCGCTACAAAAATCCTCTTGTAATCGTTCTTCTCGGACTGACTTTTGCCAGGGCAAGATGAAGTTCTCATGGACCGACAAAATCAGAACGAAGCCGATCCCGAAGCTTCAATGGCCATCTGCTTCTGCTTCCGTCATCAAGCGCGACGAGAGTTCTGGCAGTATCGCACCTCCCAGGACTCTTCTGAAACCTCCCAAGAAACCACCGGCAGCGGCCTCTGCACCATCTGCTAGATCACCACCACCGCCTGCCGATGGTAAGCCGAAGTTGACTATCAAGCTTAAGATGGGCGGCGGCAGCGCTCGATCACCTGCAGCACAACCTTCATAATTGTCTCATACCATCCCGCGAGCTCATTTTGTGCATTAGCGAAGGAGCGTGGCGTTACTGGAACGGAAGCATTGCCGGTGCAGGTGTGGTCGTTTCTTTCCATGGCTCGCATGTATCATATCCTGCGCAAGAGCTGAGAATGTAAAACACGTACATATCCTCCGGAAACCATCAATCTACATTGATAAATTAGCCTCCCTATAACTTTGGAACCTCTGCCCAAGAGAGTGCGCTATGTAACCGTTGTGTTTTCAGTGGACCTTATCTGCAATAGATCTCCTCTTTCCCGGCTCAAATGCGCAGATATCCATGAGTCGGAATGTCGTACCTCCCATATCAAACTCCTCCAAATGCTCCGCTGTGACTAGACCAGGTCTCCACCCAAACCCTCCATCAACGCACTCGTCCTTCATCACTCCTCAACCCCATCGCCCTTCACCCCACCACACCCTCACCCTCACTCCCACCTATCCAACCAGGCTTCCTCTTCCCTCCAATACCCACCCCTCACCGCCCCACCACACCAATCCTCTCATCCCTCCCCAGCGCCGTCCTCACAATCCTCGCCTTATCCCCCGGCAACGGCCTCAGTTCATCATTCGGATCTATAACTCCTTCCTTAGCAGCTGCCGAGGAAGAAGTGGTAGCAGTGTTGGTGGGGTTGTTTTCTTTGTTGCGAGCGGCGGTCCGGAAGTCTTCGAAGGCGGCGACGTCCTCGGATGTTAGGGTTATGGCGGTGGGTTTGCGGCGGAGCATTGTTGTCGTTCTTGGCTGGGCGTTGGCGGAAGGGGGGCTTTGGGACGTGGAGAGGATCAAGGGAGATATCTCTGCTACTGTTAAAGATTGGCCGTAGACGTAATGCCGAGCATATTGTAAGGAACCTATAGGGATCTATCACAACAGTGGTTAGCGGCAAGCTCCGCTGCACGCTAGACCCGACAGGAGCCTTCCAGTCTGATGCTGTTTCACTTCGAAAGCCGCGCATTCCAGCACGTCATGTACAAATGGCAAGTACACTCTGCCATTGGCAGAGGCAGACCCCTCCAGACCGATTTCGGCAGGCTTGCAGACGGCATTGCAGTGTCGTTGCGACAATTTCACATCTCT
>JAABUP010004381.1_pt1 | contig 23127 bp, 25 predicted proteins | sample 5559201 | NCBI WGS metagenome assembly JAABUP01 (sample SAMN10711887, study PRJNA513373) | rock metagenome | isolation source: Antarctica rocks | place: Antarctica | reverse complement strand
GGTATCGTCGGAGCCGAGCTCTTTTCGAGGTCGTCTACTAACCCAGGTCTTGGGGTTAGACATGATGATGGTTGGATGAAGTGAATGGTTTGTTTGATGAAGTGGGAATAGGGAGCGGGTAATGGATTTTTTTTCATATACCTCGCTCCCGCAATGGACTTCTCTCATCTGTATTTCATTCATACACGCCGAACCCCCCTTCCCGCCCCAACTCTCCGCAACCCATCCTCTTCGGGGTTTTCTCGGAGACGATTCACAAGCTCAAGCGGAGACTTTTCGCCGCAATTCGTCAGCTCGATGCCTGATCCTCGGCGAGGCTAGGCCATCCAGACCGGAGCCTGGAGTTTGGATCACACGGGAGCATGAGAGTTGAGCAGTACGGCCGGGCGAGGGAAGTCGGCCCACATTCGTCAACGTCAAGCGGGATTGGATTTGTGGAGGGGCGAGGTTAGAGGGGTCCTCTAGCCTTATAAGGTTTAGCATTGGGTTAGTAGTAGTCATGGGGCCCTCTGCGGTAGGGTTGAGTTCGAGGTGACTTCGACGCAGTGTTGAATTGGCGGTACGGGTTGTGGAATTTGGGTCTGGGTTCTTGTGGTTCTTGTGGTCCTTGTGTGCTCAGGGGCGAAATCTTGGTTTTGGATAGCACTGATAGCGACCAAGTGGACTGTATGATGTTACGTAGGGGTTGTTCGCCCAGTGACCACCTATAAGCGTACTTACCGCTGGAGGCGAGCAGCTGTTTAAAGCTCAATGGAGTAGGAGACGGTTATGCACGATGCCAATGGTCGTACATGAGAGTTTTTCAATGATGTTTCATTGTTACTGACACCAAATGCCATGCATATACAGCCTCTCGCAGCGAAAAAGCCGCAAGACCTGACATACATCTCCCCAACCGCAACATAGGCCCCATCTACCGATTACTCTTGGCCACACGCTCCAACTCGTCCTTCTTCTTGATCGCATAACTATTACTGCTCCCCTTAGCCGCATTGATCAGCTCCTCCGCCAAACACTCAGCCACGCTCTTCACATTGCGGAACGCGGCCTCTCTTGCGCCGATGGTGAGTAGTGCGATGGCTTGGTTAACGCGGCGGAGAGGAGACACGTCGACTGCTTGACGGCGGACCGTGCCGGCGGAACCGATTCGCGTGGAGTCTTCGCGGGGGCCGCAGTTGACGATCGCGTCGACGGCGACTTGAATGGGATTTTGGTCCGTCATGATGTGGATCTAGCAACAACTTAGAGTCAGAATCCGTGATTCATATCAGAGAAAGTTGATATAGCCAGGTATGAGGGAAAGAGACGGGAATGACTTACGATTTCGAAAGAGTGGGCGACGATACGGACAGCCATAAGCTTCTTGCCGTTGTTGCGGCCGTTCATCATGAGGGAGTTTGTGAGGCGCTCGATGATGGGGCATTGGGCTTTTCGGAAACGCTTGATGGCGTAGCGACCGGCGGAGTGGGAGATGTAGACTGGGGAGCGGATTTGGATGTAGTCGCTGTTGTAGAGAGTCATTGTTAGCCTTCACGTTGTCACAATGAACGTTCCACTGCGCTGAGTCGTTCTTCGAGAAAATTCAAGGACACCTCTAACTTGCAACTATGTCCCAGCTCCAATTTCCTAGCCATAGCGGATGCTTGGAGACTCACGTTAAAGAGATGTCCCTAATCTCGACATCTTCGTAGCTCCACTTGTTGAACAGCTTGATGCTGCCAATCTCGTCCGTCACCTCTTTCGGCAGAACTTGGTACCCGCTCGGGTTGTCGACTTCGACTTCGCCGTTGTCAGACATCTTGGCGATTGACTGACGTCTTGAATTTTGGGTTGGCGGGGTTTGCTGTCGTTGATCGCGAATTTCTATGCGGTCGTTGAAAATGCGGCTCGAATTTCGGCTAAGCGAGTGTGGGCGGGCAGTCTAGCGCTTCTCGATTTCGCTTGAACCCTAAGCCTAGGGGAATGCTGGAAATCTTGCTAATTCAAGGACGTTATGATTCATAGCATCACACAATATGCAGAAACAGTGTTTCACTACATCATTTCAGTCGCCTTGCACCGCAGGTCGGTCACGCTGCAAGCTTTCTATTGTACAGTTCTTCATTTCTGCCAAAATATGCTTGTGGAGAGTACATACTCGAGCAACCAATTTTATACGTCGAGTCAACCGAGTATGGAAGATATCAAGATATACAGAACTCATAGAACCCAAAAACCTCTGTGCGGAGAACACATTGTCCTCATGGACCTTCCTTGAACTCAAGCATCTTCAACCCTTCTTCAAAATCCGGAATATCATCTGCCCTTTGCGCAGCTTTGCTCCACTTTATGTTACCTTGTCCATCAACCCCAAAGCTTCCCGCGGTCTGCCATCTGTTTCCACTCTCTGTGGGCCTGTTCCAGATGCCTTCTTCCGTCCCAAGCTTATATACGCTCCACATGCTCCATGGACTTAACGCATGCCAGAAGCTCGATATCCCTAGCCCCCAACGTGCGTACAATTCGCGCTCGGCATCAACGATGACCTGGACAGGGCCAGCGCCGCCGACAGAGGTAACCCACCTGGTCGTAGCTCCGTCGTCGCTGTGCGAGACAGCGACGAAACGTATTAAGGGATGAGCTGTTGCCATTGAGCGAAGGGAGATGAAGGTCTTATCTGCGACTAGTCCACCAAGTTAGTGGATTGCAAAGAAAATTGCGACAAAGCGAAGCCCTGCTGAGGAGATATGCGCTGCATACATGGACAGCCGCAATGTCTCAAAAATGTTACCATTGTCGGCTTCCCGTCGGTATTCGGTAGAGTCAGCTTGTCTGTAGAAGGTGCCTTTGCGCCAACCTGTGGGATCGGGGCTGTCTCCAGGTGCTTGGGTGACCACCATGATGCTGCTTCTTGCTGGAACGTCATGGTGGTTAATATTGGCAGTAATACAATGCTCGCAGTATAAAGCAAAACACCTCAAGAGGTGTGGGAATAGAGTAGTAAAGCACTCTAGCTCAATGTGCGAACTTGGCATAGAATGACGTCAACCGCGGTCGAAAGGGAACATTTTTCGGCCTCGATTAATCTGGCAACACTAACATCTGCACCTAGTAATTAGTTGTATCCAGTTTTAGTGTAGATTACATAGTAAATAAACACTGACGCGTCATAGAAATCGCGTGTCCATTACCTACCTACCTACCTACCTACCTACCTACCTACCTACCCACACATACCTCACTGTCATTGTCCACCATGTTGACATCCTTGATTTCTGTCATCTCTGACATCAAATCAATAAGGGAAAAGCTTTTTCTATTGAATAAGAAACCCATTATGATGTCAATTGATGAATTTAACATCAAATAATGTCAAATCCTGACACTTCTTTCTTAAACAGTCAGTTAATAGAGCTACAATGAGTTGATTCAGCCTTACTGAAATATGCATGCACATCAATTGCATTGCACAACAATGAAATCAAACTGCAGAAAAGGTAAAGCACAATTTCTGTACTCAAAATCTTTCTGACACAGTAATGTGGCCTGAAATGTGACAGCTACCTTGCTCAGTTCAACTTTTAGTGGTTTTAAAGTAACAACAGACTGAAAAGATGTGTGAGAAGGATGTGAAGTCATTTGAATTGAATATTGATGAGAAAACAGGTGAATTCTTCTGTGACTGTGTGTTTTTTTGATTCTACAACCTTCTGTGTTAACATTTCTGACAGCAGGAAATTCTTTATTAAAACCTTCTTATCTTTAACATGTGAGCTCAATATGGGTTTATGTGAAAGAACTGTGAAATTGAGATATATGAGAGTATAGAAACAGAATACATAGTCAATAACTTGAATAAAGATATAAAAGCATCAAAACAACATTATCTAAAGGTTTAAGAGGTTCTGAAGTCACTAAGAACTCAATACTACAGTTTAAAGAAGAATATTGAGGCATAAGATGTCAAATTGAATGTTAAAAATGAGGTTATACGGCTATGAATACAGGGTTTGACTGAATTTATGTCTACAATAAGTAGCAAGAGTGTGAAGAATTTAATAAAGAAATACAAGACACTAAAGAGTCTTAAAGTTGACAACAGTAAGGTAGATTAGCATAGAAAATATATAAACACCATAGTCTGTATGAAATTTACAATTTTTCACTGAAATTCATGAACATGTGATTTCTATAACATGTCAGTGTTTATTTACTATGTAATCTACACTAAAACTAAATACAACTAATTACTAGATGCAGATGTTAGTGTTGTCAGATTAATTGAGGCCTTCATTATCTACCTATCTATTTACCTATTTATTTACCTACCTACTCACACATACCTTACTGTCATCATTCATCATGTTGACGTTCTTGATTTCTGTCATCTTTGACATCAAATCAATAGGTTATCACTACAAATAATATCAAATTCTGACACTTCTTTCTTAAACAGTCAGTTAATAGAGCTACAATGAGTTGATTCAGCCTTACTGAAATATACATGCACATCAATTGCATTACACAACAATGAAATTGAACTGCAGAAAAGACAAAGCACAATTTCTGTACTCAAAATCTTTTTAACACAGTAATGTGGCCTGAAATGCAACAGCTACCTTGCTCAGTTTAACTTTTAGTGGTTTTAAAGTTATAACAGGCTGAAAAGATGTGTGAGAAGGGTGTGAAGTCATTTGAATTGAATATTGATGAGAAAACAGGTGAATTCTTCTGTGACTGTGTGTTTTTTCAGTTCTACAACCTTTTGTATCAACATTTTTGACAGCAGAAAATTCTTTACTGAAACCTTCTTATCTTTGACATGTGAGCTTGATATGGGTTTATGTGAGAGAACTGTGAATTTGAGATATATGAGAGTATAGAGACAGAATACATAGTTAATAACTTGAATAAAGAGATAGAAGCATCAGAACAACATTATCTGAAGGTTTAAGAGGTTCTGAAGTTACTAAGAACTTGATACTACAGTCTGAAGAAGAATATTGAGGCACAAGGTGTCAAATTGAATGTTAAAAATGGGGTTATACAGCTATGAATACAGGGTTTGACTGAATTTATGTCTACAATGAGTAGCAAGAGTGTGAAGAATCTAATGAAGGAATACAAGACACTAGGGGGTCTCAAAGTTGACAACAGCAAGGTAGATTAGCATAGGGAATATATAAACACCATAGTCTGTATGAAATTTACAATTTCCCACTGAAATCCATGAACACGCAATTTCTATGACGCGTCAGTGTTTATTTACTATGTAATCTACACTAAAACTGGATACAACTAATTACTAGGTGCAGATGTTAGTGTTGCCAGATTAATCGAGTCCACATTTTTCAGGGTCTAGACTTCAGCAAGAGTTTGAAATCGTACATGCAGAGTACGTGCAAAATCAGAGAACCGGTAGATGTATGGTAAAACGACACCAATGAAAGGTTCAAGAGCACATGGAGTGTGAATTAAAAACAATTATGGCAAACCAGGCACGAGAGACGTGACAAGGCCGTAGAAGAGAGGGGCCCGATAATAATACGCAGCTGCTAGGTCTCTCCGAAACTGTCGTGGCTCAGTTGCATCGCCATCATCTTGGATCACATCGCTACTAGACTCGAGACAGCGATACATGGATGAAGTCGTTTCAATCAAGCTCAAAGATTCAGCTTCTAGCCAAGCCAGATACCGCTTTCCTCCGGTGTTTTTGATCACTAGTCACACCACTGTCCTATCAGCGCACCAGCAACTCTTGTATTGCACAGCACATTCACCGCCCTGCGCGGGGGATAGTTAGATACTTAGGAAAATTGACTAGCCAAGATGCATGAGATTATTACCTTGCAGCTTGGGCAGAAGAGCAATTACCTTGCTACGCACTTCTGGAATACTCAAGTAGGTTCCTGACACAGACTCACATTCCCGTCTGATACCTTGTCATAGGAGTCGTACTTTACATATTCTGGAGATGAGGCATCACCAGTGGACCATGATATCCACTTCAGACCAGGCATTGGTGCTGATGGCTCAGAGACCTTTACGCCAAGGACACTTATCTACGATCTCAAAGGTGGTTTTGGCTCTCTGAGAAAGATCAATGCCCTCTATGAGAAGCAAGAGGAGCAAGGATTGCCCAAGGGATTGTGGTGAGTCTTTTCGTCTTGTGGGAAACAAACCCAATATCGAGGTATACCGGTAGACTGACTTGTGCTCGGCAGCGTAGGGATGGCAACGTTATTGTACAAAGACAAGCATCCATAGAACAGAATGAGTACCAAAGAAGCTTAGACGAGGGCTTACCACCTCCAGCTTTGAGTACGGAGACAGTCCGATACTGGTCGGACTTCAATCGAGTTTACTATCATCCAAAATCCATTGTGCAGCTGAATGATTTCGAGTTAAATTCTCGACTCATGCCTTTCGAGAGCTGGGATGTTGGGGAAGAGCTCTTCAGCAACCTCGACAGGGAGCATGATCTTCTGGATCGCGATTTAAGGCCATTCGCGGAAGAGTGCGACCAGCTCCAGGGCTTGCAGATGATGACGGCAGTGGATGATGCATGGGGAGGCTTTGCTGCAAGGTACATTGACAGACTCAGAGATGATTTCGGAAAGACAAGCATATGGGTCTGGGCACTCGAAGATGGAAAGAAAGATCAACGCGTAAGTTGCTTTTCCTGGATTGAGGCAATAGGCCTGTGCAGCAAGCTGCGTGTTTTGTCGCACTGGAGCCAAATAGAGGTTCCAAATTGATAACTTGCGCAGGAAAAGCAGCTGCTTAGGTCTGTGAACGTAGCACATTCCATCCAAGAAGTTTCCACACAAGCCTCTCTATACATCCCAATATCGGATCCACCGATAAAGCTCCCATCCTACGTTACTCTTGATCCTCGTTCCCAATGGCATAACTCAGCCGTCTTGTCGGTGGCCCTAGAGTCAATGACGCTACCCTCGCGACTCAAACCTGTGGATGGGAAGCATTGCACGTTGAATGAATTCGAAGCGGCTCTCAACACTAATGGTAATCAAAAAATCGCAAAGCTTCAGTGCAGCATTGTCGATCCTGAAACTTCCCAACGGCGGCTTGCATCTTCCGGAGAACCGACTACGAGAGACCAAAGGCTACCGACATCTAGGCAACATGTCCCGAATACGACCGATCGGCTTGATGAGGACGGGACGGATACGCCTAATGCAGGCCTTCCCGCTCTTGATATGGATCTACTTCCTGGAGAGGACCAGAGCTACGGCAATAATGTCAAGAGAGCACACGTGATTGGACACGCGGAGACCTTTCGAGGAGAGCAAGAGCAAAGTGAACCGCAAGAGGAAGATGATGATGGTTTCGCAAGGAAGCGAAGACGAATTGCTGGTTTGCCGATCGTCGAAAAGTTAGTATGCTCGAGGTTTCTCCTTCGGAGGTGTACAATCATGATTATCGCACTTTCTGCACATGGTCTCTGAGGAATTCAGCGGCGACCAGCCCATTTGAATTTCTATGTTATGTCTCAACGGACAGGTCATCGGGCGATGTAACGACGTGTTTTCGCTGAGCAAGTGATAGGTACCGAAGCTCGCTCCAGTTCCCGCTTCTCAACAGCTTCCCACCCATCTTTAACAATTGGCCAAGCCAGCCGGGTACGGTGGCGGTGCACGCCTCGTTGTCAACAACAGCGTCAGTGGCCGATCGGATCAAAATGCTGCAAAGTGTCGTGAACAGAGCGGTGGGATTGGACGAGCGTGAAGCACTATACAACGGTCTCGGAGAGATTTGCGAAGCTTATGAGGAAGGCTGGGAAAGCGGATCCGATAAGGACGATGATGACTGAATTTCACATTGCCAATACCCACTCTACTGCGTAATACGAGCCCCCCTGTGGGTGAAAGAATTCAAAGAAAGAATTGACGGATCCTAGTCTATGAGGATTGAAATACGAGCGCCACAAACACCGCGCTTAGCGTGGGCCGAAAGTCGGATGCTTCGGTTCGGACGCGTGGTGTGGGTATGAACTTGTACTTCTTAGGCAGGGCAGAAAAGGTTAATTACAGGCACAGGAACGTCTCTGCACAATAATGACTCGTGTGACACTTTCGCAGGGTCCGCATGTTCGATGACATGGCATGCTCCCTCCTCAAGCCTTCTCTTAAAGATGATAGGAAGCGCATCTGGTCGTACTTACATATACACATATGCATGCTGCGAGGTAACTATGACGGACCGGTACAAGAACACAGATCAGCATTGCGAAAAAAGCCAATCCCAACTACGGCTGGCAGGCGAGCTAGTGATTCTATTTTGACGACAAACGACGATCACACCAAGGCAAACCTCGGAACACATGGTTCGCCAACCTCGCCCTACCTTATCTCCTTCGTGACACCATCCAATCGAACATCGATCTCACGGCAGGTAAGCAGAGTGGCGTGTTGCCTGCATTAGCTTGGTCCAGTTCGCGACCGCTGTGGACGGGGATACACGTATTATTGTATGAGTACATGTACGAAGCTACAGCCCAATAGTAATGGGACACGCTAATTATGCAGCTAATAACGCCACAATTACAAGGGGGTTTCCTGTCCAAAATAACCTCGCTGTCGCCGATAACTAATGGTGTTTACCATAGGTCAATGGCAACGTCACTGCCCCATTCTGACTCATTGACATCCTCAGCATCATTGTCCACAGCCTCCACAGCCTCCACAGCCTCCACAACCTCCGCAGCCTCCTTCACCCTCGCTGTCACCCCCACATACTGTTGACTTTGTTGTTGTTCATCCTCCGTCCGTCGAACTCAATTCTCCTTGTCGTCCATAGTGGTGGGCTTTTGTTTGTGCAGATTGGCTGCATGAAGGACTCAAAGAACAGTGGATTTGGATACACCATGCTCAAAAGCAATGCATTGAGCACTCTTTTCCCGATTGTTTCTGTCCTTCTTAACTGATGTAACTAGGTCCTTCTTCTGCTCCTCTATGAGGACAGAAGGCCTTTCAGATCTAGGGTCATCGACAAGATACTCATCTTTGAGTATACAACTAATAGTAGGGTCATACCCTCACTTTCGGGCCATGGATTTGTATCAATAAATGGTGGATCGAGCAAGGTTAGTAATAGCCATTATTTCATGCATTGAATGCCCAATTTCAGCAAGGGTAAGGGCCTGAGCACGAGTGCAAAGGTCTGTATGCTTGTTGACCATGATTATTGCTAACTATGCTATAAAGTAGGAGTATACAAAGGTATACACATACAACAGTGACGACAGCGAGGTCAATTGACCCCTTTTCGACACTCCGGCAATATCCGCTACCCCTACTAGCGTTCCTGTGGCCCTGCAAGCCACTTCTTGGCAGTTCCATTACTATTGGGCTGTAGCTTCGTACATAGAGCGGAAAGCCTGAATTGCGAGAGAGTCTCACTCACACCCCGGCATAGCGAGGGTCAGAGCACACCGATCTTGACCCACATATGCTTAGCTCTGTACATGTACGTTGCTGAATAACACCAGGAGAGTGGCATCGGTAGTGCGTCAAGATACGACCGGCACTATCGGCCTGATGGAGCAGCGCTGCCGTTGTCACTTCCAGGTTGCGGTTGACGGCGGAATGCAATCTTCAGCGGTTTTGGCCTGGGCCTTGGCTTCCTCACCGAAGTAGAAAGCGATCCTTCATCGGACATGTTACAGTCTTATCAATGCGGCCTGACAGCCAGTGCTATTCGATCCAGTCCATCAATGTTTTGATGACTTCTCACTCTTAGCGTCCAATATATGACTCAGTTACCCCGGCAGCCCGCCATTCGGGTACAGCTTCGGCTTACCGTCACTGGCAGAGCGTGGACCTGCCGTTAGGTTTTCGGGCGCTGAAACCCTGTCTGTACATCTCTATCAGCACCAATCGGCAACCTGCAGATCGCAATTTACCAGGATCGCAACATTTTCTCCATTGAGTTGATAACGTCAAATTAGGGCAGCGCCGCTAAATCATGCAGGCTGGATCGCAACGCAGAAACACACGTCAGGGCTTTGCGCAGCCAATTATCATCTATGCGTCTTTATAGAGGCTGTCGACCAGTCTCTGCTTCGTCCCTGCATACATCTCGTCCTTTGCCTTTCCCCAACCTCTTCACATTCACATCCAGCCCTCGCTCTCATCAAAGAAGAACTCGCTCGCTACGGTTCTTCTGTCACTATCGCTCAGTACCTGATCATACTTGTTTGGATTGAGTGCTTGTTTCTCTACAACAACGCATACCATTGCACGCTGCCATGATGGTCAAGATCTCATTCGCTATCTTGGCCTTTGCCAGTTCCGCTGCCTCTAACTTGGTAGACCGTAGATGGTATAATTCCAGCAGCACTTCCGAGGTCGGATCGCCCCAGTCTTCCAACTATGGGTCGAGGTATGCACAAGGAGCTCTTCGTGAACTGGACTTCGCTGACGAAGCAGCGCTATGCCTACCTCTTACTCTACGCCGGAGACAGTAACGTACACGACGTATACAACGGTCACTACTTGTCCAATAACCAGCACCTACAGCAGCTCGACGTCCACTTGGGTTCAAACAACGCTTACAACTTCCACCCTTACGATAACTAGCTGCATGGCCGGTTGCCCTAGCACGACCTACTCAACGCCTTCGGCCACTCAGTCACCACAGCCAACCTCCCAACCTAGTTTTAATTCATCATCTGTTGCTCCGTCCACAACTGAAAGTAACAATACCCAAGAAGTACGTATTCATAACATGCCAACGATTGTCTGAAGTCTCGCTGACTCGACCTCTAGACCACCATAACTGAGGTGACTACTACTTACACCACCACCTGCCCTATCACGACTACCAAAACGGAAAGTGGAAGCACCACGACCGAAGTTTTTACCACTACTTCTACTGTGACTACTGTTCTGCCTACCACAATCGTTCAAACCCCAACTGTCACTTACACAAATTCGGCACAGGTAAGCTCTGCTCTAGATCTTGTCATTTTATCAGCTATTGACACTTTACTTCAGCCGACGACGGTGGCCACTACCACTGAGGTTTATACAACAGAAGACGAGACGACAACAGTTTTCGTCACCACTTGTCCTGTTACTACAACCCAAACCCTCAATGGCACGACTTTGACCTCAATTTACAGTACCACATCTACTGTGAGCGAGGTACAAACATCCACTTATGTTGGTGCGTAGAAGCCTTCCTGTCATTCTCAACAGAGGATGGAAAATTAACAGCACCTTGCTGTAGTTACTCCAACAAAGACCGAGACCCAGACAATCGAGACCATTTCAACTCAGGAGAGCACCATTTTCGTTACGCTGACCACGACTTACACCACCACTACTTGCCCGGGTAGGCGTTGACACGCATCCGTAGCTCTTATCCCGATGCTGACTCAAGTATTTAGTAACCTACACCACCTACACCTCGGAATCTTCTGTGTACACTAGCCCCGTGACGCTCACTCAAACTCTCACTCTTACCACCGTCACCACTTGCCCGTTGTCCACCGTAATTTCCACACCGGCGCCATCTTCTGCCCTCAGCAGTGTGCCGTCTACAGTTACCTCGACCATCGTGCTTGTTTCTGTGAGCTCGGAAAGCCAGCCACAAGCCCCAGTTCCTGCCACATCGGTTCCCTATTCGTCACAATCCACAGCTGTAGCACCAGCTCATCAAGAACAGACTACTTCAGGTCTCCTTCCATCACCAGCACCTTCTGCTCCGCCCAGCAGTGCGCCCCAGATAAGTACCTCAACCCCAACTGCTGTCTCTGAGAAGTCCGAGGGGCAGCCGCAAGCGCCAGCCTCGAGCGTGCCAGTTGCTCTACCAGCTTCCAGTGCTCCAGCTCCAGCTTCACCACCGGCTTCAAGTGCTCCAGCTTCACCACCGGCTTCAAGTGCTCCAGCTCCAGCTTCACCACCGGCTTCAAGTGCTCCTGCTCCAGCTTCACCACCGGCTTCAAGTGCTCCAGCTCCAGCTTCACCACCAGCTTCAAGTGCTCCTGCTTCGCCACCAGCTTCCAGCGCTCCGGCTCTGAGCAGCTATGCGCCAGCAGCACCTGTAGCAGCGAGCAGTGGGCCATCTATAGCTACCTCTACCGTTACTGCTGTCTCTGAGAAGTCCGAGGGGCAGCCACAAGCGCCAGCCTCGAGCGTGTCAGTTGCTCTACCAGCTTCCAGCGCTTCAGTTCCAGCTTCACCACCGGCTTCAAGTGCTTCATCAGAGTCTTCAGCCTCTAGTGCTTCGGCTCTGAGCAGCTATGCGCCAGCAGCACCTGTAGCGGCGAGCAGTGGACCATCTATAGTTACCTCTACCGTTACTGCTGTCTCTGAGAAGTCCGAGGGGCAGCCACAAGCTCCAGCGTCCACCGTGCCGGCCGCTCCATCAGCTTCCAATGCTCCGGAATCACCACCTGCTTCGATTGCTCCACCATCTAGCGCGCCAGCTCCACCGCCAGCTTCCCCTGCCCCGGCATCACCTGTCGCAGCTAGCAGTGCGTCACCTGAACTTACCTCGACTGTTACAGCTGTCTCTGTGAAGTCCGAAGGTCAGCCACAGGCACCAGCGACCTCGGTACCCGCTGCTTCACCAGCGCCCGCAAGTTCCAGTTCCGTGGAATCAGTCGCAAGCTCTCCTGCTGGCACAGCTGCGCCTGTCTTTACCGGTGCGGCGAACGTCAACAAGCCTGCCGCAGCCGCTCTCGCTGGCATGATGGCTCTGATGGCTTTGGCTTGAATGCCTTCGCCTCGATGTTGGTGTCGTACTGGCATCGGTATATAGATCACGCTCTTTACGACCGCATGATCTATGACTCCGGGCGGATCGGTATTGAAGTCGCCACTAATTTAGACTTCCACAATTCCTCTTCCATCAACATTCATCCATGAAGGCTAAGGGATCTACGTTATCTGGATACCCGTAATTCATAATCATCTGTACCAGTCTACTAAATTTTAATCTTCTACTACAAGCAACGATTTGGAGGATTTTGGAAGGAGGGTTGGAGAAAAGTTATATAGCCGCGATGCATGGCATCAAAGGCAGAAAATATTAAATCAAACAGAACGTGAAACAAGCACCCTCATACGAAGTATGTATACTACAAACGTGCGAGAAAGCTGCCGCACCAGTCCCAGGGAACGACAAAGGTAAATGTGGAACTATTCAGATCTCTGGTCAATGAATCTTCTACTCCGAGATCTCATAAGTCCGGATTACATTGACATGATGATTGACCTGAACACTGTAGACACAATGGCTCAAGTCCGAAGCGGTAGACTCCAGGATCTCCCTTACTCAGAGCCCCAACTGCCTGGATTGCCGATCGAAGGCCTACCAGTCGGATACAAGTATACTGTGTCCCGCCGCACTTAGTCAACGTCATGGGGCCACGGTGGCTGGCTCCATGGTGGTTCGATGGTGGCGCCAAAACAGCAAATTACTCCTGTGATTGGACTTCACTCGTTTCCGAAATGGATGATCCCACGCACATTCTCGCCCGTCACTGTACGCTGGGTTTCGCTCCTCACTTGCAGATATTGTAGATGGTCGGTCAAGGAAGCAGTGGTGGGATGACCTTGGGCGTGCGCTGGGTGCGTCCCTGCCTTCAGCATTTCCGGACTTCGGTATTCGGCATCTCTAGCTGAATCCAGGTCTTGAAGAAGATATGAAGTTAGCATGGGGAATTAGAGTGAGAGTCTGGGAGGGAGACACCCTCTTTGAGGTCGTTGGGGAACTTTTGCCTGAATTGGGCTGGTCAGAAGATCGAGGATATAACATTCTCTGATCTGTTATGAGTTTAAGTTGATAAGACTGACAGACACGCTGTGAAAGAATGACAGCGGATGGAAGTCAGGAGGTAGCGTGTAAAGGATGAATGCTTGAGATTGTCTGTACAGATTGTAGATGAGACTGTGAAGTTCAAGGTAGAAAACTCATTGCAGACAGTTCGCCTGACATGGTAATTGCATACCGTCAATCTCATTGTGTCATTTATAAGACCGTTTAATAGATGTTTGCAGATAGTATCAGAATTAAATAACAATCATCATACATGGCTGATTTGTTGTGGCTTTTTGACCAGGGCTTCTTTCTCCACTGAGAAGTTTGCGCGCATCATTGTCCCTAAGGAACGACGTCCGACGAGGAAGCTTATCGGAAGGCGACGGCAATCGCCGCGACATCCGAATACGGATTGTATATCGGAAATAATTCTTGACCGCACCCACATCAAAGGAAGCGTACGTTGAGCGGCACATAAGTAAGTTCTCAAGACAATCATGGGGAAGCGCAAAGTCGGCGCGCTGGAGAAGGTTGATGCGGATCTGTAAGGTTTATCATTGATTTCCTCTAAAGATATGCGCTGATCAAAGGCGCGCTGGCAGTCCCAATCTGCAGTATAAAATTAGAAGAGATCCAACGTATGCCTTCCGCTCAAGTTTGTGAGGTACAGTTAGCTAATAGACCGACAGATCGTACGAAGAGGATTTTCTGAACCAGTACTACCAATATGAGTCCCACCGGGAGATCTTCATGCGCGCACCGGCCTCAACGACAGATGGAGGCATCGTGTCCCTTCGAGACCTTATCGATTTTATCTCGCATGTCGCAGACTGTTACCCTGAGGTTACGGCGAGATTTCCGGAAGATCTGATGCTGATACTAAATTTGTATCATGCCGAGCTGGAGTCTGAGCTTCGCGAGAAGATCGTCTCGAGCCTGGTATTGTTAAGGAAGAAGGAGATCATCGATTCTTCAGCGTAGGGAAATACAAATTTTATCATCGCACAAGCTACAGCTGATGGTCTTGCAATTTTCAGATTACTTCATACCCTGTTTCCAATTCTGACTACCACACCGAGCAAATCCCTCCGGACACTTCTCTTTCAGAAGATCCTCTCTGACCTTCGCTCCTCGAACTCCAAGACCACGAATCACAAGCTCAATCGAACAATCCAGACAGTTCTGTACAATCTGCTCACATCAGACCGCACATCGCCAAAAGGTATATGGGCCTTGAAGCTCACGCGCGAATTATGGAAGCGGCAGATATGGACAGACTCCAAAGCCGTAGAGATCATGAAGGAAGCCAGCTTGGCCGACAACGAGAAGGTTGTCACGGGTGGTGTGCGCTTTTTTCTTGGCGGGGATAAGGAGAGGGAGGAGCTTGAGGATGAGAGTAGTGATGATGGGGGTGTGGATATAGGGAAGTTAAAACATCAAATCGGAATCAACAAGAAAACGAAGAAAAAAGCCAAAGCAATGGAGAGAGCGGTTACGACGGTGAAGAAGAAAGAGAAAAAGAAGAACCAACCACATCCGCTCAATTTTTCTGCGTTGCATCTGCTGCATGATCCGCAAGGGTTTGCGGAGATGCTTTTCTCAAAACACTTACAGAACACAAAGTCAAAGCTCAATCTGGAGCATAAATTGCTTGTTCTACAACTAGTTTCGAGACTTGTTGGGTTGCACAAGCTGACAGTCATCAGCCTCTACTCATATTTCCTAAAGTACTTGACTCCTCGGCAACCTTCCGTCACATCCTTTCTCGCCTCTCTCGCACAGTCAACCCACTCGCTCGTGCCCCCAGACGTGCTTGAGCCACTGGTCCAGAAAATTGCCAATGAGTTCGTTTCGGAGGCTGCAGCGGCGGAAGTGGCGTCCGCAGGCTTGAATGCTATCCGCGAGATATGTGTGCGGCAGCCACTCGCTATGAATGACACCCTCTTGCAAGATTTGGTCATGTATCGGAAAAGTAAGGATAAAGGCGTTATGATGGCTGCGAAGGGACTGTTGAGTCTTTATAGGGATGTAGGAGCGGATATGCTGAAGAAGAGGGATCGGGGCAAGGAAGCGGCAATGGGGCTACGGAGCGGTGAGAGGAAGGAGAAGAGGTTTGGGGAGGAAGAGGTGGGGGAGATTGAGGGATTGGAGTTGTTGGAGAAATGGAAGGAAGAGGAGAGACAGCGTAAGAGGGCGGAAAAGGGCCTACCGGAAGCAATTGGGCAAGATGAAGTGCGAGAAGAAGAGGATGAGGAAGAAGAGTGGGGCGCTTGGGACGTTGAGGAGGACGATAGCGATGACTCGGGCGGTTGGATCAATGTCGAAAGTGACGATGAGATTAATATCAGCGACGATGAAGACGACAAGCCACCATCTAAAAAGGTCAAGCTTGATGATCCCTCAACCAAGAGCGATGACAAGGAAAATGGCCCGGTTGATAAAGGCCTAGAGCTGGAAAAGAAGCTCTCCACGCTAGCAACGACACGAATCCTCACACCCGCCGACCTCGCAAAGCTCCAAGAACTCCGCCTAGAAGCTAGCGTAAACAAGCTCCTCCCCTCCTCCCAACGCAAACGCGCGGCCGCCGCCGCAATGGCCAAACAACAATCCCGGCACATCGACGACCCGCTCACCGCGACCGAAATCGAAGGCCTCGCCTTCCTCTCCTCGAAAGCAACCAAAGCGGAGAAAGTCGCGCTGGCCAAGGAAGGCAAGACAGAGCGCTCCGAACACAAGAGTACGCAAGCTATTCGGAGGGAGAAGAAAGAGGGCCTGGGGAAGAGTACGACGAATCGGGAGAAGGCGAGGAAGAAGAATTTCCTGATGACATTGGGGAAGGCGAAGGGGAAGCAGAAGAAGAGCTTGGTGGAGAGGGGGAGGGTGTTGAAGGCGCATGTGGAGAGGGGAAAGCGAGGAGGTAGGAGAGGGAATAAGTAGATGGAGTGTATACGAAGAGGGTGATTGTTTACTTTTAGCCGTCAGCTGCAACATCGTTCCTGGCGCACTTGCTGTAGTAGCGGCATGATAACAGCTCGCTCACACCAGACCTCAGAGGCTATATGTTACGAGAGATAGCAAACCATCATACTTCCAGTATGAGCATGGCGGGGCAACCAACCATGGTACCATGATACCCATGACTGTTCCATAATGCCCACTCATCAGAAGAACGACGATAGCCCAAAAATAGCACATAATCAAAGATGTATTGCAACTCCCTCGACTCCCTCTGCTTAGCCGCTGCTAGACGCTCCTTTTGCAATTTTCTTTTCTCAATATCCCGCGCCTTCCGCTCCTCCTCACTCAAGTCTTTCCGTGGCATCGGGTCATTACTCCTGGTGCCCTTGGCGGCCGGACCTCCACCCCCACCGCCGCCAACCTTCGTCTCATCCTGGACCTTGGGTCATCACTCCCCTCGTCCCCTCCCTCCATCTGCGTATCTGGGGAGGCGGAGCCATCACCCCCACCCCCCGGCGGCTGCACTTCCGCCTTGTCCTATATCAAAGTCACTCCAATGTAGCGAGTCAGTGCGATCAGAACACAAATTTACTTTGGGGGGGATTGCCTACCCCCGGCACCACCCTTCGTCACTCCAGGCCCCTTGCTTCTTCTTCTTCTTCTACGTAGTCACGATGATTTACATTTCCTAAAGAGTGGCAGAAATTCCAAAAATACAGATTGGTGCTTTCGCATCCGGTTGCTGCGCGGAAAGACAGGGCCAGTGTAGGTAGACATTGCCCGTAAAGCCCTCGGGTATCGTAGGTGTAGCGGATTTTCTTTTCTTTTCTTTTTAGGCCATGGCATGGTCATGTGCCGATGAGGTTCCGCGGTACAACATAACCGCCGTCCGGCCGAGACCTCCGGATAGCCCTCCCGTCCCGTCTGACCAGGTTCGTACATGGGTCCGTATATGCTGCAATCGCTCCGCTGGAAAATGGTAGAGTGGTATCGTCGTGATGGGTGACTGCCATTATCATTCGTTGATCTGTGGAATCGGTCGATCTTATCGCGTGTCGGAACCGTCATGTCTGTTTCTCATCAAGTACAGCATCGCGCCCCGACTGATAGTCGTATCATGGTGTTCATCGCTGTTCCATACCGTAATGCCCACTCGTCAAGCGACGGCGACAGCCCTAAAACACGGCGTGGTTGAAGATGCACTGCGAAAACATAAGCTCAGTCCAGCCGAGATCTTCGAACAGACCCACCCACCTCGGTCTTCCGCGCAGGTCTTGCGACACAGAATTAGGTTGTGTGGTTCGCTTGGTTTGTAGTACGAGGAAGCATCTTCTGTAGACTGTTGAGATCACTGTTAGGGCAGAATATTGGGCTCGGCTCGCTTGTTCGAACACATGGGTTGATTGAGAATGGAAGGGTAGTTGTGGGATAAAGCCGGTAGAGGGAGACTCTGGATGTTCGCTGGGGTAAAAAGGGGGGTCTTGGTGGTGCGGATGCTCGGCGGCGGGCAGTGGAGGCCGGTGCGGCATAAGCAGTATTGGCTGATACTGTAGACTTGACTTCAGCCCAGATTAGTGAGAGATGGGGTCGTTTTTAGTGGACTCGCCCAGCGTGCTTGTTAGAAGTAGAGTACTCTACTTGTAGCGATCAAGGTTGATTGGCGTGATTATGCGCTGAAGTTTGGTTGGTATGGGTCAATACGACTCGGATATTTCATTCATAAGTGGGTGGTTGTCGTCCAGTAGTGAATGCTTCATCTCGAAGAGGTCCACGCTTTCGAGGAGATTGTTGGTGTTACCTTTGACCGGATGAGCCAGAAGCTGGTAAAAGTATGTGCATGTTCGGATTTCGGACCTTGATTCCGTTGAAGCACGCTCTTCCGTTCGAGCGGCCTGCATCGGTATCATATTCTTCGTCAAAGAGGTGCTGGAGCAGCAGCCGCCAAGAATGTATGGGCCTTCTCTCTTGTAGCGTTTCCTGAGAGTCCTCTGCAACCGCATCCAGTAAAGCGCGATGACTTGATAGGGCTGGGTGTGCCCAAGATGTCCACTACATGAGGCTTGCGCATAGTAGACTTGATTCTTGCTCATGGGAAAGTGTTCAAGTTATGTTCGGACATAGACTCTGCCCGCGCTTCCAGGAGTTGAGTCCATCCCAGGATCGTGTCAGGAGAACTGTACTGATGATGTCTCTGACAAGGTCTGAAGAGCGGCCCAGACTCTGCTCGCCTCGTTGAGCAGGTGTTCTCGCTGGGCCTCTGAGCCAAAACACCTGTGAATGGCTCTTGTGGTAACACCCTACTAGAATCCTCCTAATACAGTCCAATACACAAAGGAGAATGAAACGTACTCCACAAATTCAGATTGCAAGGAAAATAAGCATGAGACAACGATGAGTATCCGGTAAAGAGAACAAATTTAGATTAGGTCTCAATCTACCGTAAACCATCGTTGAGTAATCTAGATTGCTGCTGGTTTTATTCCGAGTATAACCGCAGTCACATCGGGTCGTGATAGACAGGTTTCCAGTTCTCGGAGACGTTGGATGATCAAGCAGCATTACATTCAACATTGCGGGTACGGAGGAGCCCAGTGTCACCGTAGCACACTGCAGCGATTGAAAAGGAATACACAAGGCGCAACATCGCCAAGGCGCCTATTTTCTTATCAATCAAACTCGGTATGTCTCGGTAGTACTCTGTACTGTAGAGGAGGTGGAAATGAATGGACACAAGCGACATGCAAGCCCAAAGGAGAATAGAACTTTCTCAACAATGTGGTGAATCAGGTCCTGAACGTCAGCAATGGCCTTCGGACAATCATGCACCCGACACAGATATTTGCCGTCCGCAGTCCGGTTCAAGTCTTGGATCTTGACTGCGTGGGTTGTTGCTCTGCTCCGGCCTTCCAATAAACCCTGATCTCGACATCCTCCGAGTCAGAGTCAGAGTCAATGACATCAAAATCAATCACACTACTGTTGCCGCGACTACAGTCCAGTTGCACGTTGCCTCACTTTGTGACGGTCATTCTGAAACAGTCAGTGACATGTTAAACAGATATTGATCAGCACTCACAACTCCTGTTCAACATGACTTTGATTCAAGTTCTGATTAGCTCATGACAAGGGGATGCAATATCTGTTATACGAATAGTGAAGTCTGATATGACGGTGCAAAGGTCTTCAACAATGTATCGCGGTATTTGTTCCCTGCACTCCAGAAAATTCTATCGGTATCAAGTCTTCCCTGCTGTGATGATGAAGGTTGCTTGTGGTGTAGAGAGCGCTTGGCTGGTGGAGGTGACGAAGCGAAAGATGGATCCAATGAGTGTAAATCCGCGGTGTGCTGCAAAGGTGAAGGACTTGAGCCGAAGAGTAGGCTAAGTACTCTGAATCCGCTGGTACATGTGTATTCGCGAATACCATGACGGTTTGTTTTGGAATGACGTGTAGAGTCGTACGAGAATGAAAGAACTCTTCTTCCCTGAAACGATGATCGAAGAGGAACAGCAGATCCGCAAGGATACACTATCCCGAAGTCGGGGCCACAGCAAAGACGCCGCAGACCCCCACAAACATCAAAGAAATAGCGCTTCCATCAACGCCGCCACTTCTCTTGCGGCCCTGAGGTCAAACTCAGAATCAAGACTTTTAGCTTGTCTTTGCATGATCATCTCCTCTCAGTCATCCTTTTGATTAACAGTCACTGCCAGCACCAACTCGCCTCACAGGCTCAGACGGAGTAGGAATAAACAGTCAAATAGGAAGAATCCAAACGTTCGACATTTCAGATAATGAGGATTGCCGCCTTGCCTGCTTCGACCCGAGTCGTAACACAAATTGGGTTGCTTGGGCTGCGGGACCCGGCCTTTGCTGTCTGATCACCGACGCCCCGGGGCTGAACCCAGGCCCGCGGTGTCCTTGGTCTGGGACCGGGTACGCTTCTCTATAACCTTGGAGATAATAGTATTGGCGGATCGGGTCCATGTGCAGGGCTCGGCTTCGAGGAGGTCCTGTTCGGGTAAGAGGAAAATATCTGGCAATATGGGACTAAACTAGCTGTAATCTAGTTTGACAGGAGCTGAGTACATGTACTTAAGAATTGCCTTGGGTATGGACAAAGTCAACTCTCCCCGCGCTCAACATAGTGTAAGACGATAACTGTTTCTTTGACGGCTAAGATACCGCAAGGATTCACATCGGCACCTGAATGAAGCCAAATACTCATACAGAGACACAGTGTAGAAGTATCAAAGCAGGATTGATACACCGTATAAGGTGAAAGATGTATACCTTCTCAGCAACGTTTCAAAGAGAGCGCTTCTCGATAGACGTTCCACGAGCATTGTTGAAAATCCGCATTCCTCGAATCTTGAGACGTTCAACGTTGCAGCGCAGAAAACCAAGTCCGATTTCGGCATGACATCCCACTTCGGTGCATTTTGCCCCGCGAAACCTTTTGGTTAAAACCTTGGGCGTATCTTTCCCAAACGTTTGAGAGCTTTCTTAGTGAACAACAATGGCGGCACATAAGATTGTGGTATTTGCGGGTGATTACTGTGGTCCAGAGGTAAGCTTGACAAATGTGGTACTCTACATGCGAAGCGGCCGCTGATTTTGTTGCAGGTCACTGCAGAGGGCATCAAAGTGAGCTTTCCGGTACACAATACATCTTCAAGTCAGTATTAATGCGAGCGCGTGCAGATCCTGCGTGCTATAGAAAAAGGAAGACCGAGCATCAAATTTGAATTTCAGGAGCATCTGCTAGGAGGCGTAAGTGCAAGTGCTGTACGAATTGGGGAGTCTTTAATAAAGTATATCTGCAGGCTTCAATCGATGCCTCCAGCTCTCCATTGACCGACGAAGCTCTTACGGCAGCCATGAACGCAGACGCAGTAATACTGGGAGCCGTGGGCGGACCAGTATGTATTGAGCATTATCGATGCTGCGAAGTTGGACAACAAAACCCTGATCATTTCACAGAAATGGGGCACCGGCTCCGTCCGTCCAGAGCAGGGGATTCTCAAGCTCCGCAAGGAAATGGGGACATTCGGCAACCTACGACCTTGCAACTTCGCCTCCGATTCCCTCGTCCACATCTCGCCCCTCAAAGATGAAGTTTGCAAAGGTGTCGACTTTACCATCATCCGTGAGCTAACCGGAGGTATATATTTCGGCGAGCGGAAAGAAGACGACGGTAGCGGGCACGCATGGGATACAGAACCGTACTCGCGCGCGGAGATCGAGCGGGTGACGAGATTGGCAGCGCATCTAGCGATACAATCTGATCCACCCATGCCGGTATGGAGTTTGGACAAAGCAAATGTGCTTGCGACGTCGAGGCTGTGGAGGAAGGTGGTGACAGAAGTGATGGAGAAGGAGTTTCCACAACTGAAGATTGGACACCATTTGATCGATTCGGCGGCGATGTTGATGGTGAAAAATCCGAGGGCGTTGAACGGGATCGTCCTGACGAGCAACCTGTTCGGAGACATTATCAGTGACGAAGCGAGTGTAATTCCCGGGAGTTTGGGACTCTTACCAAGCGCAAGTTTGAGTGGGATTCCGGACGGTAAAAGTAAGGTCAATGGGATATATGAGCCTATCCACGGTACGAATTGATCGACGAGACTGATCTGGTATCTGCTGACGACAGACAATAGGGTCTGCACCTGACATTGCAGGAAAGGGCATTGTCAATCCCGTGGCTATGATTCTTTCCATGGCGATGATGCTTCAATACTCGCTGAATCTGCCAGCTGAGGCAAAGGCAATCGAGGAAGCGGTGCGAAGAACCATCGACAGTGGTGTTTGTACCGAAGATATTGGTGGGAGTTCAACGACAAGTCAGGTGGGCGATGCAGTTGCGAAGGAACTTACGAAGATTCTATCCGGAAAGCAATAATCAACACAAGAGACAAGGAATCCATTGAACATAGTCAAACTCTTGGATGAGGCCGTTGTGCCAGCGCTACCGACAGGAAGTAGAGCTGGACCTTTTGATGTACAGCCATCGCAGCCAGTAACCCCAGCCAATCGGCGCGCCAGCTAACACTGTGTCGTTAACGCCCAGCAATGCAAAGTTGTGATAAAGCTCCTGAGCGCCGAGCCCATGGTATCACCAACGCCAAATATGCAGCCACCACCACTCCCTCCCTGTGATTCCTCATCTCAATTCCGGTTGCCTCATCCACTCCGGCTCCTCCAACCTAACCACCTCCCCTTTCCCCGCCTCATTCCTCTCTCCCCCACCTTTCCTCCCCCCAGCACCACCCCCACCCTTCCTCCCTTCCTCATCCCTCGCAAAAATCTGCAACCCCCTAACATGCGTATCCTTGCCATTCTGATGATTCTCACAAACCCTAACCTGCACCAACATCGCCCTCAACACACAGCCCC
>JAABUP010004380.1_pt1 | contig 23128 bp, 20 predicted proteins | sample 5559201 | NCBI WGS metagenome assembly JAABUP01 (sample SAMN10711887, study PRJNA513373) | rock metagenome | isolation source: Antarctica rocks | place: Antarctica | reverse complement strand
TGCTGTCCGGATAGCCGACGTCCCTCGACGTCGGCTATCCGGAACTGTCGCGGGGTGGAGCAGCCCGGTAGCTCGTCAGGCTCATAACCTGAAGGCCGCAGGTTCAAATCCTGCCCCCGCAACCAACGATTCTTGCGAAAGCAAGCCACGAGACAGCCCGGCCGCCCCACAAGGCGCGCCGGGCTTTTTGCTGCCGTCCGCAGCAAAGCTCAGCATCGCCGCCAGATCGCCGCGCAGCACGATCGCCAGTTGGCCACCCTCGGGCACCAGCTCGATCGCGCCCACCAGTGAGCGCACCACCTGTGCGGCCTCTGTCCGCGTGTCCGCGCGCCCGAGGGCTTCGCTCAACGAGGCGATGCGCGTGCGATAGACCTCCGCCAGGCTCGGATGCAGCAAAGGCGGCGGCTCCTCCGCTTCAGCGAGCATCCGCTCGATTTCATCCTTGCGATCTTCCAGATCCTTCATTTTTCCCATAACGCGCTTGGATGCATCGAGATCGTCGGAGGCAATAATAAGCTTCATGAGCTTGTCCAGGTCGCGGTCGATCCGCGTCAGTTCGGATCGCGCGGTCTCGAGCGAAGCCCCGGCCTGCATCCGCAACCGGTTCACCTCCCGGGTGAACTCGGCACAGAACTCGCCGAATAGCACGGGCTCGATCAGATGCTGCCGAAGCCCGTTCAGCACTGACGCTTCCAGGGCATCGCGCCGGATGTTCAATCGGTTATCGCACGTGCCTTTGTTGCGGGCCGATGCACAGCCCAGCAGGTCCTTTGAGATCATCGCATAACCGCCGCCGCAGCAACCGCAGCGCGTCAGGCCGGCGAACAGGTGCTTGGGTCGGCGACGTTCGACAAGCGGGTTCGCCGCCATCTCTCGCGGGGTCATTTGCAACGACGCCTGGCGCTCCCGCACCACCCGCCAAAGCGCGTCGTTGACGATGCGCAGTTCGGGCACGTCTTGCATTACCCACTCGGCTTCCGGGTTGGGTCGCGCGATCCGCTTGCCCGTATCCGGGTCCTTAAGGAAGCGCTGCCGATTCCAGATCAGGCGCCCCACGTAGAGTTCATTGTTCAGCACCCCGTTGCGACGCTGGACGTTGCCGTGGATCGTGCTGGCGCCCCAGGCACGGCCTTGTGGTCCCGCTATCCCGGCGGCGTTTAGGTCGAGCGCGATCCGGCGCGACGAACTGCCGCCCGCGTACTCACGGAAGATGCGCCGGATGATCTCGGCCTCGGCTTCATTGACGCGCCGCTCGCCGGTGGTGTGCTGCCCGTCTACGCCCATGGCCCGCACGACATCGTAACCGTAGCAGAGCCCGCCGCCGGCCTTTCCCTTTTCGACCCGCCCCCGCTGACCGCGGCGCGTCTTGTCGGCCAAGTCCTTCAGGAAGAGGGCATTCATCGTCCCCTTGAGACCGACATGCAGGTGCGAAACGTCGCCCTCGGATAAGGTGACGATCCTCACGTCGGCAAACTCCATGCGCTTGAACAGGCCGGCGATGTCTTCCTGGTCCCGGCTCAACCGGTCCATCGCCTCGGACAGCACGATCTGGAACCGACGACGCTGGGCGTCTTGGATCAGTTCCTGAATGCCGGGTCGGAGCAAGGAAGCGCCGGAGATCGCGCGGTCGCTGTAGCTGCCGACCACCGTCCAGCCCTGCTTTGCTGCATGCAGGCGGCACAGCCGCAGCTGGTCCTCGATCGAAGCGTCGCGCTGATTGTCGGATGAGTAACGGGCGTAGAGGGCGACTTTCAGCATGGACCCAACCGGCTGTCAGTCGCGGCTGCGCTCCGCATCGCGACGAGCCTGCTCAACGTAATCCCGAGCGGCCTGTCTGGCCAGCATCTTCACAAGGTCGATCAGCCTCGGGTCGGATGGCGCGTTCGTGCTCTTCGCGAGCCGGGAAGCCCCGGTCGAACTGGTCTCGGTTTCAGGCGTGTTGTGTCGGCGTCGGCGCGACATGGACGGAGCCATCGGTTTCCATAAGCAATCGCTTCTTGGGACAATGGCTTTGGTCCGAGCCGTGCGGAAGTCCTCCAAAGATAGCCGACAATCATGGCGCGGAATGGAAAGTGTTGGACGGCAGAGACAGGCTGCCGACGGTGATAGAGCGATTCGGGATAAGGCGGCGTACATTCGCGTATGCTGATACCTGGGCGAAATCTTGCCAGGTTGGGGTCGAGGGTTCAAATCCCTTCGCCCGCTCCAAAAACTTCTTATAAGAACATTGCTTTGAGAACAGGCTTTCGAGGTTGTTTATGCTTAGAAGGGACGACGCCGCGCCGACTCCAAGCTTTATCTAAGTGACCGGGCAAAAATGCCCGGCTACGTCCTCGCACATTCAGCGGTACCGGTTAGCCGCAGGCCGCTTATGAGGCCTTGGGGACGCAGGACAAGCCCGACCGGCAGGCTGCCGCACATCGGGGTGGCCTGAAGCCGGCGGAATTCCGCTCCTTACCTCCTCTCGATCTACTTAGGAAGGAACGGCGGTGTGTCTTCCAATAGCCAGCTAACCCGGTCGTGGTCGAGTAGCTCGGCCATACGGCTCCGCGCTCGGCAAGGTCCGCAACGACCTTTTCACTTTCCTGATCCACCCCGATGTTCCCCCCGACAACAACGGCTCCGAGCGCGAACTTCGGCCAACCGCTACCTACCGGAAAGTCACCGGCGGCTTCCGGTCCCAATGGGGTGCCGATCTCTTCGCCAGCGTCAGGTCCGTCGTCGAAACAGCTGCGCGCACCGGCGTCGACGCCTACGCAGCCATCCTCAATACGCTATGCGGGTGCCAGAATCCCGCACCGGGTTGAGCAGGTACGCGTATATGATCTCTGTCAAGGATGCGAGTCGAGCAGTGCCCGCCGTCTCTGCCAAATGTGGTGAGGTTCGAGCCTAACCTGACGTCTTGGTAGCCATGCGTTCCGCGGCGCTGAACAGCACGCTACCCCGGGCCGGCGCCCAACTCAGCTGAGGCAAAACCGCCTCGGGCCGAGTACGAGCTGCGGAACGGGTCGATGTTGCGAACAACTCGGGCCGATCCCGCAGAAGCGCCTCGACAAATGGCGTGAGGGCGTCAAGGTGTGCCCGCATGGTCATCACCGCGCCGTCGTCGTCGTTGTTGACGACGGCATCCACTATCCGCTGATGCTGTTCGGTGAGCAAAGCGATCCTTCCTGGGACAGGCGTGGCTAGATGGCGCACGCGATTAAGCGTCAGCCGAACAGTGTCCAGCATGGTCATCAATCGGCGCAGTCCAGAATGTTTGACGAAGAGGCGATGCAACTCGTCGTCCGCGCGGTGAAAAGCTGCCACATCGCCGCCAGCTCCTGCGTCCCGCTGCAGTTGCATGTTTTCCCGCAAGTGAAATTTGCCCTGATGATCGATCCGCCTAGCCGCTAGGCGCACCGCCGTGGTCTCCAACGCATCCCGGATGATCATCGCTTCGAACAAATCGTCGGGATCAATGGGAGCCACGAACGTGCTCGAACGCGGCAGCGTCAGCACCAAACCTTCCATTGCCAGCCGGATGAGCGCTTCCCGCACGGGCGTTTTGCTTACTCCGAGCACGACCGCGAGTTCCTTCTCGGATAACGTCTCGCGAGGTTTCAACACGAGATCTGCAATGGCCTGACGCAAGATTTGGAATATCCGATCAGTCGTGGTCAGCGCCGTTGTCGTTCCGATCTGGTGATCGATCGCGGCAAACTGAGACCGCAGGTCATCGAGGCGTTCTGGCATGCTTGTCTCTTCCGGCCCCTAGTTCTGGAGCCTAACAGGTTAGCCTCGGACGGGCCGAGGCGGCTAGGCGGCTGATCTGTGGCTTGCCGTTGAGGCTCATATGCGGCCTTTGCAGGTTTTAACGGAAGAGGAAAACGCCGAATTCGGTGCGGCGCTGGTCTGATGCGTCGTAGCCGTTCGCACAGGCCTGATCTACGGAGCGAGGTCTAGACGAAGCACTCGGCCTTCAGGTTGGGAGGGACGCCTCCTAACATGACGATCATCGACGAGGATCTCGGGCTATCTGTGTGCCTGACCGGCCTCGTGCGATGTGGGCAATGCGGCCGCATGATGCAGGCGTTCTCCGACATGGGCTCCGGGCACGCGCGCATCGCTATCTGTACGGTGGTGACGATGCGAACGTCGGCTCGGACCTGTGCATCGGGACTGGTGGGTTTCACGTCGGATCGCGCAACGGAGCGCAAGCCCGGTCGGGCCGGAGCCACGAAGCCGTCGAGCAAAAAAATGGGCGCTTCTGCGCTTGACTGATACATCAATCTACGCTCCGATATCTCGGTGGAGCGGCCTTGGGTGCTTCCCCTCCGCCGACAAACTGGGAGACTGACTTGAGGCTAATTTAGCTTTGCAAGATGGTCCGCGATGGATCAGCGGATAAAGAAAATTGCGCGACCCAGCCAGACTCGGATCAAGGGGTCAAGCCTAACCCAGTCCAGATTGAGTAATTTGGCGAAACAAAAAATTGCCGCCGCGCCCAAGTCGGGACGATAGGTCGACAAACAATCACGAAGGAGGGAAACATGAACTGTAATAAACAGAAAATTATTGTAGCTTTGTTTGCAGCTACGAGCTTTGCTTTGACGATTTTCCCGAATGTAACGAAATCACCTGCAGCAGAGACAGGTAAGTTCCAGGCGAAAACACCGTTCATCATCGGCTACACGGCCCAGGATCTCTCGAATCCCTATTGGCAGAACTACGCGGCCGGCGTGAAAGCACAGGCGACCGCGGACAAAGCTGACGTCGCAGTGACTGACGCCAAGGCGTCGCAACAGAATCAGGTCTCCGGTAGCCGCAACCTGATCAGCCAGAACATCAGCGCGCTGATCGTATCGCCTGTCGAGCCTGCCGCCCTTCCCGGGACCGTCGGTGCCGAGCACCGCGCCTCTATCCCGATCGTGATCGGCGACGTCGGTGCCAGCGGCGATTACGATGCCTTCATCCAGTCGAATAACCGCGGCGGCGGCGCGCTGGCAGCAGATTACATGGCGAAGAAGCTCGGCTCCGGCGAGGTAAACATCGCTGTGATCGATCTTCACCCGGGTTCCACGGTTGGAACCGATCGGGTCGGCGGTTTCACGACCGAACTGAAGAAATTTCCGAACATTCACATCGTTTCGGAACTCAACGGCAACGACGCCATCAAGGAGGGCCACGACGCCACGGCAAATGCGCTGGCGAAGAACCCCGACATCAAGGGCATCTACGCGGCGAACGACAATGAGGCGCAGGGCGCGATCGCGGCCATTCAGGAAACTGGGAAGAATCCCAAGGACTTCATCATCATAGGCTTCGACGGCAATGCCGGGTCGGTCGCCGCGATCGGTGAGGGCACGCAGACCGCCACCGTCGCGCAGGATCCCTTCGGCCAAGGCCAGCTGACGGTCAAGGTCGCTTTGCAATTATTGAAGGGACAGGACATTTCCTACACCGATCCGGCAACAAAGACCATCCAACTTCCCGTTCAGCTGATCGATGCAAGTAATCTCGATCAGTTCAAGCAGGCGCGAGCAGGCCAAAAGTAGGCGTTGCCTCGGACCCCTGATCCCTACCTCGGGAAGGAGCCGGCTCGTGACACAGGCACTTGGTAGTGAAGATCGGCCCCTTACCGGCCTGCTTGTCGCGCAGGGCATTTCGAAGGACTTCTCCGGGGTACCCGCGCTCCGCGGCGTGTCGTTGCGCCTGGCCCCCGGGGAGGTCCATGCCCTCGTCGGCGAGAACGGAGCCGGCAAGAGTACGCTGATCAACATCCTGGCCGGGCTTCTGCAACCGTCGGAGGGAACACTTCTCATCGACGGGACAGAGCAGAAGTTCGCCGGCCCGCAGGCGTCCCAACACGCCGGCATCAGCGTCATCAGCCAAGAGTTCCGGCTCGTGCCGCAGTTGACCGTGGCGGAGAACATCTTTCTCGGACATGAGCCGCGGAGAGGTGGCCTGATCGACCGAAAGAGGGTCAGGCAGCTCACCCGCGACCCGCTCCGAGAACTCGGCCTCGACATCTCGCCTGACCGGCGGGTGGCCAGCCTCACGATCGGAGATCAGCAGCTCGTCGAGATCGCACGGGCACTGACACGTCAGTTTCGTGTCCTGATCATGGACGAGCCTACGGCGGCGCTGAGTGAAGTCGAGGTCGAGCGGCTTCTTTCCCTAGTAGAGAGACTGCGAGATCGCGGAACCGCGGTCCTCTACGTGTCTCACCGGCTGCCCGAGGTGTTCCGCGTCTCGAACCGCATCTCGGTTTTGCGGGACGGTCACATGGTGGCGTCTCTGGCGACCGCTGATTCCACCATCGACGAAGTCGTCACGCATATGCTTGGGCGCGAGCTAGAAGCCCAGCCTCAACACCGGCCGATCTCTTTGTCAGATGGTGGAAACCGTGGGCCGGATGCGCTCAACGTCTCGGGTCTGCGCTGCAAAGGGCTGAGTTCCCCCATCGATATACGCGTGGCGCCCGGAGAGGTGATCGGCATCGCCGGACTTGTCGGCTCGGGCCGCACCGAACTGATGCGGGCGCTTTTCGGGGTGACTCCCTCGACCTGCAAGGACTTCACAGTGAACGGTCGAGCGGTTCGCCCACAGGATCCGGCGGACGCCGTCGGCAAGGGCATCTTCATGCTTAGCGAGGACCGCAAGGCTGAAGGCATCATCCCGATGCTGTCGGTTCTCAGCAACGTCGTCGTCGCCCAACGGAGCTGGGGTCGGTTCCTGCTGAACAGGGCGAAGGACAACAGCAGCTACGCTTCTATGAAGGAACGCATGCGCATCCGTGCCCACAACCCGCATGTGCCAATCACCAACCTGAGCGGGGGAAACCAGCAAAAGGCGCTGCTCGGGCGCGCGCTGCTTTCGAACTGCCGCGTGCTCCTGCTCAACGAGCCTACCCGCGGTGTCGACGTCGGTGCCAAGATCGACATCTACAGGCTGATCCGCGATCTCGCCGCGACCGGGGTGGGGGTCATCGTGAGCTCGTCCGAGGCAGCTGAATTGGTCGTTGTCGTCGACCGCTGCGTCACGCTCTATGCCGGAGCCATGGTGGGCGAATTGGTGGGCGGAAGAATCACCGAAGAAGACATCGTGGCCGGTATCCTCGGTCGAGTCCAGAGGGGCTCAGAGCTCGGCGGCCATCCGGTCCCGGTTGGTGCTATCGCTGAAGGAGCTCGCGGATGAGCATTCAGCATGCAGTCCAGCTCGATGGTGCCGCAGAGCAGCGACGTCGCGCCGAATCCGTCGCCGATCGCGCGGCGCGGCGCGAGGCGTTCGTGGATCGCGGCGCGATCTCCGTACCCTTCATTGCCATCGCGGTGCTCGCCACCGTTCTCGTGCCGGGCTTCCTGTCGCTGGCCAACGTGCAAAGCGTGCTCGTCAACGCTTCCATCGTGGCGATCGTCGGTTTCGGGATGACCCTGACGATCGTCATCCGCGGTCTCGATCTTTCGGTCGGCGCCGTCGCGGCCTTGACCTCCTGCGTCGGCGCGGCCTCGATCAATGCCTTAGGCACGGCCGTCGGCGTCGCCGACACCCTGCTGCTCGGGCTGTTGGTCGGGCTCCTGAACGGTGGGCTCATCGTGGTCCTGCGGGTCCCGGCCTTCGTCGCGACTCTCGCGACCATGGGCATCGCGCGAGGGGCAGCCCTGCTGTTCACGAACGGCGAGCGCGTCCACCTCGCGTCCGAGGGTCTGCGCCTATTGGCCACTTCCAAACTCGTCGGCATCCCTCTGCCTTTCCTCATCGCGCTCGCTCTCTGTGCCGCATTCTACCTGCTGCTCGAACGTACCCCCTTCGGCCGGCACGCCTCGGCGGTCGGTGGAAACCCCGGCGCGGCTCGGGAAGCGGGCCTGAATGCGGTGTGGATCGGCATGGTGATCTACGCCGTGTCGGGGATGGCGGCGGCGTTCGCCGGTCTCCTGCTGGTGGCACAGCTAGGCACCGTGGATGCGACACCGATCCAAGGACTGGAACTGCAGGCGATCGCGATCACCGTTCTCGGCGGCACCAGCATCGCCGGCGGCGTCGGGAACCTGCCGGGCACGTTCATCGCTTCGTTGCTCCTCGCGATGATCAGCTCGGCGCTCAATCTCCGAAACGTACCCGGCTACTATCAGTATCTCGCGCTCGGCCTCCTCCTCCTCCTCGCTCTGGGCCTGGATGCAATTCGCGGCCGAATCCGAACGGCAATTACAAGCGGGGGTGACCGATGACCCTTCCTTCCAACCCGCTCACCGCCGACAACGACAGAACCGACGCCCTGGGGCCGGCCGGCCGGCACATCGTCTCGGCCAAGGACTTCGTCGTGCGCTACGCACTTCAGATCTTCACCGTGCTGGCGCTGATCGTCGTCGCGATCTTCGTCCCCAACTTCCGCCAGCTGTCCAACCTCCAGGACGTGGCGCTGCAGTCGTCCTTCGCCGGCCTGTCGGCCGCGGGCATGACCTTGCTCGTTATTGGGGGCATGATCGACCTCTCCGTCGCCGGTATCATCGCGCTCACGGCCGTGACGCTCAGCAACTTGCTCCCCCACGCCCCCCTCGCGATCGCGATGGTGCTGTCGCTCGGGGTCGGCACCGTACTGGGCCTCTTCAACGGCCTTATTATCACCAAGCTGCGCTTTCCACCCTTCATCGCCAGCTACGCGATGCTCAATGTCTATCTCGCCGCGGCGTTCATCTGGACCCACGCATCCACGCTGCCGCTGGCCGACGATGCGTTTCTCGGCCTCGCCGCGACCGAGGTCTTCGGCGTGCCTCTGTTCTTTCTGATCATGCTGCTCGGCGCTCTGACTTGCTCGTTCCTGCTGAACCGGACGCGGTTCGGCCGCAATTTGCGGGCCATCGGCAGCAGCGAAGCCGCGAGCCGGATGGCTGGGCTGTCCGTCGACCGAACGCGGACGGCCGCTTTCGCGCTGTTCGGGCTGCTCACCTCGGCAGCCGGCATCGGTCTGGCCTCCCTGCTCTCCTCGGCATCGGCCAACATGTCGATCGGCTACGAACTCAACGTCGTCGCGGTCGCGGTCGTGGGCGGCACGAGCCTCCTCGGTGGAAGCGGAACGCTGCTAGGCACGGTCACGGGCGCGGTGCTCTTCGCCGCCCTGGACAATGCCTTAAACCTCTTCAACGTGTCGTCGTACTGGCAGTACGTGGTCGCGGGCGTCGTCCTCGCGGTTGCGCTCGTGGCCGCAAGCCGTCGTGAGATCGCCGGCAACCATGGCAAGAAGTGATCCCTCGGACTCTGGTGCTCTCGGACGGCCTCCTATCAGCACCGTCCTGGGAATCCGACACGCCCTTTGATTGGACGTGCCTGATCGACTTCTTTTTGACCTCGTGAGCTCTCGATCGGTAGGAGAACGCCGGTGGAAATCATCAAAAGTGCCCTAGAAGCAGGATCGGGATTGTTGCGGCTGCGCCCGACATGGGTGCCGCGCATCTTCACGACGCCCGGCGGCAGGCTCCGCCTTAGCCGTCAAGATCTCTACGCGTTCGGGGCTCACCGGGGCGGCATCTGCGAGCGCTGGATCGCGTCCACTACGACGGCGCAGAGCGGTCCTGCAACGTCCACGAACGAGGGCTTGAGCGCGATCGAGCACGAGGGTGGTTCGGTCCTGCTGTCGGACGCCTTCCAGGACCGAGGCGCGGACCTGATCGGCATTGAGGACTATGCCGCGCAGGGGGGATGGAACGTCTTGTGCAAGCTGTTCGACAACGTCGGCAGCATCCCGCATCACGTTCACCACAACGCCGAAAAAGCCGCGCGGGTCGGGCAGCAACCCAAGCCGGAGTCGTATTTCTTCCCTGCCCAGTTCAATGCGATCGAGAACAGCTTTCCCTTCACATGGTTCGGGTTGGAGCCGGGAACTACGAAGGCGCAGATCAAGGATTGCCTCGCCCGCTGGAACGAAGGTGACAACGGCATCCTGCGCTTCACCAAGGCCTATCGCATCGAAGCCGACACGGGCTGGCAGGTCGATCCGGGCATCCTGCACGGCCCGGGGTCTCTCGTGACTTACGAGCCCCAACGGAACAGCGACGTCCTCTCGATGTTTCAGAGCCTCGTCGGCGAGCGACTCATCCCCTGGGACCTCGTGGTCAAGGACGTCCCGCCCGAGTTGAGGCAAGATCTCGATTACATCGTGGACCTGCTCGACTGGGGCGCCAACGTCGATCCGGACTTCGCCCGCAAGAACCGCCGCGACCCGATACCCGCTGGCGACCCTGCTACGGCGGCAGAATTGGGTTTCTCGGAGCGCTGGATCTCGCACGGGTCTTCCGATTTCTCGGCCAAGGAGCTCACGGTGCTTCCCGGCCGAAGCGCGCTCGTGAGGGACGCCGCGGCTTACGGGGCCTTGGTCGTGCAGGGGCACGGCGCCATGGGCTCTCTCCCGGTCGAGACCGCTTCCAGCATCAGGTTCGGGGCCATGACGGCCGACGAGATGTTCGTGAGCTATGCGGCGGCCACGCAAGGATTAAAGATCACGAACGGCAGTGTCGTCGAGCCGTTGGTGATCCTCAAGCATTTCGGTCCCGGTCATCCGGAGGCGGCGCTGCTGGTGCCTTCTAGGACTATACAGTCATGACGGATTTCAGCGCCCTGCGGAAGGAGGTCCTGGACGCCAATCTGCGGATCTGGCGTGCGGGCTTGGTGGTGTCGACCTTCGGAAACGTCAGTGTCATCGACCGACAAGCCGATGCGATCGCGATCAAACCGAGCGGGGTCGGATACGACGCTCTAGGGGCCGCCGATATGGTGGTGTGCGACGGTGAGGGGCGCGTTCTCTACGGCAATCTGCGTCCGTCCTCCGACCTCGCCTCCCACCTCGTCCTTTATCGTTCGTTCCCCGCTATCGGGAGCATCGTGCATACGCATTCCAAGTTCGCGACCGTATTCGCCCAGGCGAAGCGGCCGATCCCCGCGTTCGGCACCACGCACGCCGACTACTTCAGAACTGCCGTGCCGGTCACGCGGGACTTGAGCGAGCGAGAGATCGTCGAGGACTACGTCGCCGCGACCGGACGTGCCATCGTAGAGGCACATGCCGGGCTCGATCCGCTCGATACACCGGCCGCGCTGACCGCCAGCCACGGCCCTTTTGCCTGGGGGGTCGACGGTGCCGATGCAGCCCACAACGTCGAAATGCTGGAGTTCGCCGCCGAACTCGCGTTCCACACGCTGACTCTCGATCCGACGTGCCTCGCGATGGATCGAGCGCTCTCGGAGCGGCACTTCACGCGCAAGCACGGCGCGCAGGCATCATATGGACAGGGTTGAGGCGAGTTTTTCGGCGGCTCGGTAGCCTTGGTCGCGCGGGCGCTATGAAGCAAGGGGTGGATCTGCCGTGTTCACACTCGGGATAGACTATGGGACGAACTCTGTGCGAGCGCTGCTCGTCCGCTGTTCCGATGGTCAGGAGTTCGGCGTCGGCGTCTCGGCCTACCCGAGCGGCCGCCAAGGTGTGATCCTGGACGCGAACGACGACCAGGTGGCTCGGCAGAACCCAGCCGACTACCTGATCAGCCTGGAGGGCAGCGTCAGAACTGCCCTGGACATGGCACGCCGGCGGGATGACTTCGACCCTGCCGGGATCGTCGGCATCGGCGTGGATTCGACGGGATCCAGCCCGCTTCCCGTCGACGAAGCCAATCAGGCGCTGGGCATGGACAGTGCCTGGAAGGACTGCCTGGCGGCCCAGTGCTGGCTTTGGAAGGACCACACGAGTTGGCGCGAGGCGCAGGCCATCACGAAGATTGCGGCCGCTCACAGACCTGAATTCATCGCGCGCTACGGCGGCGCGTATTCGTCGGAGTGGTGGTGGGCCAAGATCTGGCATTGTCTGAATGTCGCTCCCGACGCGTTTGAGGCGGCGTATTCCTGGGTGGAGCTCGCCGACTGGGTGCCGTCCGTGCTGGCCGGCGTGTCGGACCCGCGGCGCATCAAGCGGGGGGCCTGCGCGGCCGGACACAAGGCATTCTATGCGGATGAATGGGGAGGGCTGCCCGACAAGGACTTCCTGACCCGGCTCGATCGACGCCTCGCAGCACTTCGCGACCGCCTCTACGAAAAAGCCTATGACGCTTCAGAGCCCGCCGGAACGCTGTGCCCCGCCTGGGCGGCCAGGCTGGCGCTTCCGGTCGGCATACCGATCGCCATCGGCGAGTTCGACGTCCACTACGGCGCGATCGGCTGCGGCGTGAGCGAAGGCACCCTCGTCAAGGTCATCGGCACCTCAACTTGCGATTGTGCCGTCGTGGCGGCCGACAAGCCGATGCCCGACATCCCGGGCATCTGCGGCATCGCGCGAGGCTCGATCCTTCCCGGTTATTATGGGATAGAGGCCGGCCAATCGGCTGTGGGCGATATCTTCAAGTGGTGGGTGGAGACGGTCTGCGGCGGAGATGCGGATCTCCATCGGCTGCTGACAGAAGAAGCGGCGCAGCAGAGACCTGGGCAATCCGGCCTTCTTGCGCTAGACTGGAACAACGGCAACCGCACCGTCCTGGTCGACCATCTTTTGTCCGGACTTCTAATCGGACAAACACTGTACACGACCAAGGCTGAGATCTACAGGGCCTTGATCGAGGCAACGGCGTTCGGAGCGCGCGTCATCGTCGAGCGCATCAGGGAGTGCGGCGTACCCATCAAATCCATCACATGTACGGGGGGCATCGCTGAGAAGAACTCCCTTCTGATGCAGGTCTATGCCGATGTGATCGGCTGCACGATCCAGGTCGCAGGGTCGAGCCAGACCTGCGCGCTCGGCGCCGCCATCAGCGCAGCCGTGCTCGCCGGGGCCCACGGGTCTTTCGTGGACGCGCAAAAGGCGATGACGTCGGTCAAACAAGGGCACTACCATCCGATTCCGGGCAATCAGCTAGTCTACGACAAGCTCTACCGTCTCTATCGCAACCTCCACGACAGTTTTGGCGGGGTCCATCAGGCTGTCGACCTGAAGCACGTGATGAAGGATCTCATCGAGATCAAGCAATCTAAACGGTCTTAGATCAGGCGAACAGATTCGTAGACCTTAGACCCGACGTAGGTCAGTCGTTTGTTTAAGGCATCAAAAAAAAATCGTCCTGATTCAGCATATCTTGTCCAATACAGATTGTGAGTCTAGACTTCGGCTATATCCATGTTTATTCGCCCAATCCGCTCTAGCTCAGTAAGTCTAGAGTCTCATGCTAGGTCGCACAGACTACGACCCCTAATCGCGAGGGGAAAAATTAACACATCCCGAATCGTTCTACGGCTTTTACTTGCAAGGTATGTGACAAGTCTCCAGTGTTAAATAGGCTATTCGGACTACACCAGAATGCGACCTGAAGTGCAGCGTGTCCTCGAATTCGCACAACGAGCGGATAGCATTTCGCGCTTGGATGTCCTGACGCAATCGATAGCGGAGGTTCTTCGCCCTTTCGGGGTAACATCCGTCTCAACCAATCTCATTGCTACACCCGGACGCATCGTTCAGCCGGGCATTTTATTCGGCCGAGAGTGGCGCGAATGGTCTCACAAGTATGTGCGCCTAGGTTATTACCAAGTCGACCCGGCTGTCCGAGTGATTCGCGATCAAACCCGACCTTTTACCTGGACGCAGGCTCGGACTCGCCATGCCTCAAGTGAAGGCGAGCGTGTTATGAACGCGTGCCGTGACTACACTGGTTGCGCAGAGGGCTTTGTGGTTCCGGTGCGAGAAAGCGACGGAGCTCTGCTGTCTGCCGCCTTTTGCGGCCCAGTTTTGGACCTCGAGCCCGCAGCAAAGGCGGCGTTTCACCTCGCCGGCTACTACTATGCGACAAGAGGGCGGGAAATCCTGAACAGGGTCGAACTCGACCCGATTTGTCCGCTGACCCTGCGCCAGATCGAGTGCCTGCGGTGGGTCCAGGCCGGGAAAACCGACAATGATACGGGTGTCCTGCTTGGCATATCCGGCACCACCGTTCACAACCATGTCGAGGCAGCGAAGCGGGCGCTCAATGTCTCGAAGCGTAGTCAAGCCGCCTTCGAGGCTTGGCGCAAGGGCTGGCTAGAGTAGTCTGAACGGATCATTTTCTTAGCCTTGCGGTCATCGTGTAATGCCTCGAACAGGAGGCAGGGATGATCCACCTTATCGACAGCAACAATCGACATCTATATCCGCGACAGATTGAAGAGTTTCACCGCGAGCGTCATCGGCAGTTCGTCATCGAGCGGGGCTGGCCTTTACGGTCGGTCGACGGCGGTGAGTATGATGACTACGACGACGATCAGGCACTCTACCTGGTCGGCCTGTCCCTCGACGGCGAGATCGAGGTGGGATGCCGAATCCGGACAACCGCCCAGGGCGGCGTGCTACCGGATGTCTTCCCCCATCTGATTGCTGGCAGCGAGCCGTCAGTCAAAGAGCCTGGGACCTTCGAGTGCACACGGTATTTCAGCACGAACAGCGCTCGCGGCCGGCGGGGCTTCGAGGCTCGGTCCAAGCTTCACCTCGCCATGATCGAGCTTGTGCGCGACATGGGCGGTCATCGCCTCCTCGGATTCGTCGATCTTCCCCTCCTCACCCACCTCCGGCGGTTCAGCGGCCTGAGGATCCGGCCGGTCGGGCTGCCCGCCCCTTACGACGGTGGTGTCACCATTGCGTTCGAGATCGGAGTCGAAGAAGACGACCTGCGAACGACACGCTCCCTTCTCCAGATTCCGACCCGGCAATTGTTTGTGGCGCCCGCTTGGCTTCCAAGCGGGACCGACGTGTTGTCGCTGGCTCAGGCAGCCACCGTGCTGTTGAGCGGGCATTCAGAACAGAAGCGAGCTCTTGTGAGCACCGTTCGCGAGACGGTTCCCTCTGTGGTGTTCCAGCCTGACGTCGACAAGCTGATGGTCAGCCTGGCTGCACTGGCGGCTTAAGTCCGGCATTTAAGTTGCCGTTGCTGTCGTCGAGATGTGCAGATCGGCACCCGGAACTCATGACCGATGATTGACATCCAAGCTGTCCGTCACGCGCTGCTGGTCTCTGAACATCTCAGCATTCGCCGTGCCGCCGCTGAACTCGGCTTGCGACCGTCGGCGGTGAGCCGGAGATTACGGTCTCTGGAGGAGGGACTCGGCGTCGCGCTGTTCGAGCGAAGCAGCGTCGGCGCACGGCCAACATTTGCTGGCCGGCGATTCCTGGACCGAGCGCGATGGGCCCTGACCGAGCTGGAAGAGGCGGCCTCAGGTGTCACGAGCGTTCAGAAGGGACAGGCTGGGGCGCTGGGCATCGCGTTCTATCCCTCGCTCGCCTCCGGTCGCCTCCATCGTCTCCTGGATGAGCACCGCACGCGTTCCGGAACTTGATTTCACGTTTCTGGAAGGCGCGTCAGCCGACCAGCTGACGGCGCTCCGGCATCATCAGGTCGACGTGGCGTTCCTGATCGAGGTCACAAACGCCCCGGGAGCAGCCAGTGAGCATTTGTGGAATGAGCGTGTCTTCGTCGCGGCTCCGGAGCACCATTGCATGGCCGCCTCGGCGACGCTGAACTGGGCGGAACTGCGCGATGAGGCATTCGTGGTGCGGGCGTACGGCTCGGGCCCGGTCATCTATGCTTGGCTTGCGGGCAAGCTGCATCCTGGCGGCTTCGCGCCGAACATTCACCAGCACGACGTCTCCCGCGAGTGCCTACTTGGGCTGGTCAGCGCCGGTTACGGGCTCACTGTCGTGGCCGAATCTGCGACCGCGCTCGTCGTTCCAGGCGTGGTCTATCGCCTCGTCTTGGACAATGATGCGACCATGTCGGTGCGCATGGCGTGGCTGAACGAGAACGAGAACCCGGCGCTTGGCCGCTTTCTCAGCCACGCTCGCCGAGTCGCCCGTTACGCTCAACGGTGAGGTCGGCTGCAGGAACGCCGCCTCGGTCTGCCCCCGCGGCTCGGCGGGCCTTGGCGAACGCCCGGTCCGTGTTCATAAACCGCGCCAGCATGGGTCCGACAAGTTTGGCGGGCTCAATGGGCGCGTCGGTGACGGTCTCGCGGCCGAGCACCTCGGCATAGGCGACGAGATCGCGATGCACCTGCGCCGGCAGCTCCACGGGGAGCCGGACCGGCTTGTCATCGATCAAGGGTCCTAGTTTCAGTTTCGCCATCGAATGCTCCGTCAGCCCGCGTAGGGCTCCATCACGAGGTCGCGTGTCACGATCACGCGAACCGGGAAGCCCGGCCGGATCGTGATCGTGGGCTGGACCTGCAACGAGCGCCCGACCACCTGCCGCCCGGTCTGGCTAAACGAATCGGACGATCCGCGCCGGATCGCGTCGACGAGGCTATTCTGGTTGTTCGACGTGCCGGCCTCCGAGCCGACGGAGAGGATGGTCGAGAGCATCGCGGCCTTGAACAGCGCGCCCCAATGATTGTCGACCTCGTCCTCGAGCCCGGCATAACCTTCCGGGTCGGCGCCGGGCTGGCGTTCCAGCACGATGGAGCGGCCGTTCGGCATGACGATGCGGTTCCAGACCAGGAGCGCGCGGGACTGCCCGAACGCGACCTGGGCGTCGTATTGGCCGATCAGCCGCGCCCCTTGCGGGATGAGCAGCACCTTGCCGGTCGGGCTATCGTAGACGGCCTCGGTTACCTGGGCGGTGATCTGGCCCGGAAGATCGGAGCGCAAGCCGGTGAGAAGGGCGGCCGGGATCACGGACCCGGCCTGGACGACGTTGCGGCTCGCGGGCGCCTGAACCCGGTCGGGACTGGTCGTCTTGCGGTCAACCGGCGCGGTCAGGAAAGCGAGCTTGCGGTCGGCTTCGCTCGGCTGCGTCGTGCTCCCTTCGCCATCTTCTCCAGCCAGCGTTCCTCGCGGAAACCGCAAGCCGGCTGCGCCCCCGTTCGGCCCCATCGCGCTCCGATCGAGCAAGGGCATCGGCGCGACGGGCACCGCAGCCGACAATGAGGCGGGCTGCACGGCCGCGCGCGCCTCGCTGGCGAACAGCCGGCTGGTGCGCGCCGCCTCCATCTCCTGGGCGAGCCGCTGGCGCTCCTGGGACAGGCGCTGCGCTTCCAGGTCCGGCCCGGCCGTTGGCTGCGGCATCCCAGGCGCCGGTGCCCCGGCGTTCAGCAACGGTTTGCCGAGATCACCGGGCAGCGGAGGCCCGAGTTGTGGCACCGGTCGAGGAATCCCGGCATAGTCGCGCGGCAGGCCGTTCAACCCGTCCGCGGTGGTACGGTTGTCGGTGTTGAGCAGCTCCTCGCCCTCGCGCTTAGGTCCGTGCGGCCACAGCGCGAACATCAGGGCGGCCGCGATGGCGATGGCGGACGCCGCACCCAAACCCATCAGCACGCGCCGGGACAGGCGTGTTACGCGCGGCCGCTCAGGCCGCAACCGCAGCTCGGCCGCGAGCTCTTGGGTTGTTCGCACCCCGTCCAGCCGTCCGGAGCCCGACGGCCCAGTGGCTCCGCCTTGCTGCTCGCGGTCACTCACGTGGTCGGCCTCCCGTCCGTCCGCACGATCCTGACCATCTTCTGGTGCTCGCCCCCGAGTCGCAGCTCGGCCGCGGCGAAGAGGCGGTCGACGATCATGAAATGACCGCGCACACGATAGTTGACGAGTTCGGCCCCTCCTTCCGGCCCGATCACCCAGAGCGGTGGCATCTCGCCTTGACTGATCCCGCGGGGGAACTCGATGAAGACTTGATGCCCGTCATCATAGGCGCGGGAGGGCCGCCATGGAGGCGTGTCGCCCTCGATCTCGTAGCGGAAGTTCAGCGCCTCGAGATCGACCCCGCTCGCGACCGGCTGTGTCGCCTCGGCTCGGGCGTTCTGCTGGCGCAGGGCGATCAGCTGGTCGCCCGCATAGGCCCAGGACAGGCTCGCCATATAGGTGCGTTCGGAGGAGCGCATCTCCAGGTGATAGGTGCGCCGGTCGGTGTTGATGACGAGGTTGCTCAAGAGATCCGGACGTGAGGGCTTGACCAGGATGTGCACGCGCTTGGTTGCGCCCGAACCGCTCTCGGTGTCGCCGATGATCCAGCGCACGGTGTCGCCGGCCGCGACGGGACCGGAGCCGACGAGCGCCTCACCAGCCTCGAGCGCAATGTCGGTCACCTGGCCGGGTGCTGCGTAGAGCTGGTAGAGCGCGCCGTCCGAGAAGGGATAGACCTGGACGGCGTTGAGGTAGCCGGAGCGGGTCGGCTGCATGCGAGCGGCGCGGTTGGCGAGGTCGACGCGGGCGCGTGGATCGGCGGGTTCGGGCAACGCTGTGCGTCCACCCGGCAACGGCTTGAGCTGGCCGGGCAAAGGCAACAGCTTCGGAACCGTGACGATCTGCAGGGGCTTGGGCGGATCTGAGGCGAGCACGGCCGGTTTCGGCGTGTCGTCGTAATTGATCTCGGGCGGCGTGTAGTGGGCGCAGCCGCCGAGCGAGGCCGATTCGAGCAGCGCGGCGAGAGTGATAGTACGGCGCATCAGCCGAGCTCCTTGGACCAGTTGAGGGCGGTGACGTAGACCCCGAGCGGGTTCTTCTTCAGCGTCTCGGCGTCGCGCGGGGCCTGGATCGCGATCGTCAGGATGGCGGTCCAGCGCTCGGTCGTGGCGAGGGCGCCGTCGGTGTAGCGGCGCTCGGTCCAGGCGACGCGGAAGCTCGACGGCGAGGCCCGGATGACGCTGGCCATCTCGACTGCCACTTGGCTCTTGCCCAGCTTGCCGAAGGGGTCACTGCTGCGGGCGTAGTCGTTCAGTGCCGCAGCGCCCGAGGTCGAGGTGTAATCGTAGGCTCTCAGCCAGTTCTGACGCAGAATGATCGGATCGGCCGGGATCGAGCGGACCTCTTCGATGAAGCGGGCCAGGTGCCAGGCGATCTGCGGATCGGTGGGTTCGAAGGCGGCGTCGGCTGGCGCGACGGCCTGTGCCTGGCCGAGCCGGTCGACCTGGACGACCCAGGGCACGATGCGGCCCGTGGCGGACTGCCAGACCAGCGCCGAGGCGAGCCCGACGGAGAGGAGCAGCGACCCGAACGCCATCAGCCGCCAGTTCCTGGCCTGGACACGGGCGGAGCCGATGCGCTCGTCCCAGGCCTGGGCGGCCCGCTGGTAAGGTGTCTCGGGTTCGGGGGTGCGCCCGTAGCGCACGTCTTGCCGCTTGAACAGCATCATTCGCCTTCGTTGAGAGAAACGGACGATCCGGAGCCGCCGCCGTCGCCCGAGCGCACGGCGTGGGCGGCGGTGGAGACGCCCTGATGGGCGGCCTGCCGGCGCCGCATGGCGCGCGCCCAGCCGGGCTCGCCGGAGGCGCCATCGCCTGCAGAAGATTCCTCGGCGCCCGGCGCACCCGCGGTCGCGTCGGCAGCCCCGCCGGTGGACGCGCCGCCGGTGGCGGTGAAAGCTTGGCGCGCGCCGGAGCTGTAGCTCTCGCCCATGCTGGCGGCGGAGCGGCGGAGCGGGCTGGTGACGGCCTGCGTGGCGGCCGAGCCACCCGCGCGCGCCACGCCGCTCAAGCCGGTCGCGACGGAGGCCGCGCCACTCTCCCCGGCAGAGGCAGTGCGGTAGGCCGTGGTGGTGGCGCCCGCGATGCTGGCGCCACCGCGTGCCGCGCCGGCCGCCGCGGAGCTGGCGGCGCCAAGTGCTCCGACGCCGCCCGTGGCGAGGCCAGCACCGGCTGCAACGATGCCGCCCGCAGCGAGCCCGGAGCCGACTGCGGCGCCCGCGCCCAGCTGCGGTCCTCCGGAGACGATGCCGTTGGCAATGCCCGGTCCGAAGATGCTGAGGCCGAGCAGCGACAGAGCCGCGAGCACGAGGCCCATGGCGTCCTCGATCGTGGGCTGGCCGGTGATGCCGCTGGTGAACTGCGAGAACAACGTCGAGCCGATGCCGACCACGACCGCCAGCACCAGCACCTTGATGCCGGAACTCATGACGTTGCCGAGCACGCGCTCCGCCGCGAAGGCGGTCTTGTTGAACAGACCGAACGGAATGAGCACGAAGCCGGCGAGGGTGGTCAGCTTGAACTCGATCAGGCTGACGAAGAGCTGGATCGCCATGATGAAGAAGGCGAGCAGCACCACCATCCAGGCGAACAGCAGTACGGCGATCTGAATGAAGTTCTCGAAGAACGACACGTAGCCCATGAGGCCGGAGATGGAGTCGAGGATGGGCTTGCCCGCATCGAGCCCGACCTGGGCGACGCGGCCGGGGCGCAGGAAGTCGGCTTCCGCCATGCCGGTGCCGGACGCCTTGAGGCCGAGGCCGGCGAAGCTCTCGAAGATGATGTGGGCGAGATTGGACCAGTTGTTGATGATGTAGGCGAAGACGCCGATGAACAGCGTCTTCTTCACGAGGCGCGCGATCACGTCCTCGTCGGGTGCCAGGGCCCAGAACAAGGCCGCGAGCACGAGGTCGATGGCGATCAGCACGCCGGCCAACCACTTCACCTCGCCCTGGAGCAGGCCGAAGCCCGAGTCGATGTACTGGGTGAAGACTCCGAGGAAGCGATCGATGACGCCCGTGCCGCCCATGGCTCAGTTAACCTCGGCTGGGCCGGTCTGAGGCCGGGGAGAAAGGGGTCGGACGGCTTTCGGGGCGTACACCGGAGCTGGCCAGGGGCCAGCGCGGCCCTTGAAGAAACAGCGTCGGTTCTCGGCCCAGGCGGCGCGGCAGGCGGGATCGTCGGCCGCCGCAGCGCCGAGGCCGTTGCAGCGCGCGAACTCCGCCGCGAGCGGGTCCATGACCGGCGCCGTCGCCAGCATGGTTGAGCGCACGCGCAATCCATCCTCGTCCGTGTCGGCCAGCACGACGGCGACCGCGATCAGCGTGGAGCCAATGCCGGCCAGCACGACGGCGCGGCGGATCGCTTTCGTGTGCAAGGCCGCGTAGGCGCGCGAGCGCCAGGGATCGGTCGCGCTCATCAATGAAACATCGTCACATCGGTGGGCTGGTAGCCTGCTCCGGGCGTCAGGAAACGGCGGAGCTGTTCCTGCCCCTGGCTCTGCGCGGCGGCGCGCTGGGCCATGTCGAGGTCCTGCGCCCGGCCCTGCGCCGCGACCGCGGCCGTGAGGTCGGCGATCTGCTGCGACTGCAGCGCCAGGAGCTGATTGCCGGCCTGAGTCGCCTGGAGCGCGCCCGTCGCGGACTGGCTCGACGTCACCAGCGCCGCCATCTGCGCGCTGTTGGTCGGCTGGTTGCCCAGCACGGTGGCCTGGGTGCGCATGGCGTCCTGGAACGCCTGCACCGATTGCTGCCAGCGCTGCTGGGCACCCTGGATCAACGCCTGGTCGGACGCGGAGGTGCTGGCCGGAGCGTAGGTGGTGCTAAACGCCCGATCGATGTTCTGGACGTTGTAGGCGATCCCCTGCGCCGTGCTGATCAGCTGCTGGGTGCGGGCGATGTCCTGCTGGATCGGCGCCAGCGCCGTATAAGGCAGGCTCGTCAGGTTGCGAGCCTGGTTCAGCAGCATCTGCGCTTCGTTCTGAAGCGAGGTGATCTCGTTGTTGACCTGCTGCAACTCGCGCGTCGCCGTCATCACGTTCTGGGCGTAGTTCGTCGGGTCGAAGACGACCCATTGCGCGTGGGCAGGCGCGCCGGTCAGGGTGAAGGCCAGGACGGCGGCGGCGAAGGCGCGGCCGCGATGATGGCGAGCCGTCATAAGCGAGGCTCCAGGGCGAAGGTAGCAAGGAGGTCGGCGGCCCAGCCGACGCCGCGGGCCTGCAGCCAGGCGCGGGCAAAGCCGGCGCGGCCGTGTTTGGCGAAGAGTTCGCCGATGAGCGCCTGGTCGGTCTTGCTTGAGGCGGCCGCGAAGGCGAGCGCGACGTCGCCGAGGCCCAGCTCGAACAGGCGGTTGCCGCGCCGGCTCTGGCAGTAGTAGTCGCGCTTCGGCGTCGCCCGGCTCAGGATCTCGATCTGCCGGTCGGAGAGGCCGAAGCGGCGATAGGTCGTGGCGATCTGCGGCTCGAGCGCGCGCTCGTTGGCCAGGAACACGCGTGTCGGGCAGCTCTCGATGATGGCGGGCGCGATCGGGCTGTTGTCGATGTCGGCCAGCGACTGCGTTGAGAACACCACGCTGGCGTTCTTCTTCCGCAGTGTCTTCAGCCATTCCCGGAGCTGGCCCGAGAAGCCCTCGTCGTCGAGCGCGAGCCAGCCCTCGTCGACGATGAGCAGCGTCGGCCGGCCGTCGAGCCGATCCCCGATTCGATGGAACAGGTAGGCCAGCACAGCCGGTGCCGCGCCGGTGCCGATCAGGCCTTCGGTTTCGACTGCCTGCACGTCGGCCTCGCCGAGCCGCTCGGCATCGGCGTCGAGCAGCCGTCCCCATGGGCCGTTCAGGCAGTAGGGCTGAAGCGCGCGCTTCAGCGCCTGGCTCTGCAGCAGCACCGTCAAGCCTGTCAGCGTCCGCTCGTGCACGGGCGCCGACGCTAGCGAGCCCAGCGCCGACCACAGGTGCTCCTTGACCTCCGGGGTGACTGCGACCTTCTCGCGGGCCAGGATCGCCGCGATCCACTCGGCCGCCCAACCGCGCTCCTCGGGCAGGTGAATACGCGCCAGCGGCTGCAAGGCGACCGGCTCGGTCACATCCTCGGACAGGCTGCCGCCGAGGTCGTGCCAGTCCCCGCCCATGGCGAGCGCCGCCGCCCGGATCGAGCCGCCGAAATCGAAGGCGAAGATCTGGCTGCGGGCGTAGCGGCGGAACTGCATCGCCATGACGGCCAGGAGCACGCTCTTGCCGGCGCCCGTGGGCCCAACGACCAGGGTGTGGCCGACGTCGCCGACGTGCAGCGAGAAGCGGAACGGGGTCGAGCCCTCCGTCTTGGCCACGAACAAGGGCGGTGCATCGAAATGCTCGTCGCGAACCGGCCCCGCCCACAAGGCCGAGAACGGCATCATGTGGGCGAGGTTGAGGGTCGAGATCGGCGGCTGGCGGACGTTGGCGTAGAGCTGGCCGGGCAAGCTCCCGAGCCATGCTTCGACCGCGTTGACGCCCTCGCGGATGCAGGTGAAATCGCGGCCCTGGATGGTCTTCTCGACGAGCCGCAGCCGCTCGTCGGCGGTTCGGGTATCCTCGTCCCACACCGTGACGGTCGCGGTGACGTAGGTCTCGCCGATGAGGTCCGAGCCGAGCTCCTGCAGCGCCATGTCGGCGTCGGCCGCCTTGTTGGCGGCGTCCGAGTCCATCAGCACCGAAGATTCGTTGGTCA
>JAABUP010004379.1_pt1 | contig 23145 bp, 26 predicted proteins | sample 5559201 | NCBI WGS metagenome assembly JAABUP01 (sample SAMN10711887, study PRJNA513373) | rock metagenome | isolation source: Antarctica rocks | place: Antarctica | reverse complement strand
TACGGGCTGACCGGAACCGGCTACTTCGGATCGTCCACCAAGGCGGCGGTGGCCAGGCTGCAGGCCGACAACAACCTGCCACTCACCGGGACCGTCGACGTGGCCACCTGGCGGGCAGCTTGGCAGGGCAGGTGACGCCGGTCAGTGTCAGCTGAGTGAAGTGTTCGTGTCGCCCCGTCATCGATCGTCGATGACGGGGCGGCGGCATGCCGACGGGTGCTGCCGCGGCCCAGGACATCCCAGATCTTCCTGAGCGAGTAACACTGCGTCCAGCCAGCATTCAGTATCCGGAGAAGTAGTCCTTGGTCAGCCGCTTCGCCTTCAATGCCCTGGCCGATGCGCTTACGCTGTTCACCAGTCCCGGAGGCCCGGAGACGTAGACGTCCCTGCGGCTGATGTCCGGGACGATGGCCCGCAACTCTTCCTGGCCCAACGACGGCACGATGACGTTCTCGAAGGACCCGGGCAGATCGGGTACGTCGGTCTTGGACACCACGATCACCCTGCCCCTCGACCGTTCAAGGCTCTTCAGATAGGCGGCCTCGGCCGGATCGCTGGACAGGTACACCACCACGATGTCACGAGTGTGGTTGCGGTCGAGTTCAGCCAGTTGGCTCACGAACGGCGTGACGCCGATACCGCCGGCCACCAGCAGCAGCGGCTTTTCCGGGTTCTTCGGCAGTTGGAAATCGCCGGCGACGCCGGTGGCGTGCACGGTGTCGCCGACATCCATGGCCTTCAGCGCCTTCTTGAACGAGCTGCCCTTCTCGGCGGCGGTCTTGATGCCGATCTTCACCACGTCGGCCTCTCTGGGTGCGGAGACGATGCTGAAAGACCGGCGGGCGCCACGGGAATCCATCCCACGGTGGGGCAGGGTGAGTTCGACATATTGCCCGGCTCGGTAGCGGAGCGGGTGGGTCGGGCGGAAGGCGAACTCCATGCTGCTGGGCGTCAGCGATCGCTTCCCGATCATCATCAGCTCGATCCCGCTGCGCTGGCCGAACAGGAATGCCGCCGCATTCCCGACGATCAGCGCGGATTCCGGACCGAACTGGAAAGTGCCGGTCGTGATCGGGATCGCGAACAGCACGGCGACGAGCGCCGCAACGGAAAGCTGTTGCCAACGCAGCGGCGGCAGGGTGAGCGGCTCGGAGAGCATGAATCCGGCGAAGAACACCAGCGGGGTCTGGGTGAAGACGTACTTGAGCGCTTCGGTGAATGTGCTGCCGTCCATCAGGTTCCGGCTCAGCATGATGATCGCGGCCAGCACCACGAAGACCGTACCGAGTTCGGTCCGCCGAGTTCGGTACAGGACCACGAGAGCGAGTACGGCAGTGAAGCCGACCAGGATCGGGTTGCCGACCCACCACAAAGCCAGGAAGAAGTGGAAGATGCCCAGCCATACCGCACCGATGGCCGCGGGATTGAAGATGTGACGGCCGCGGAATGCCAACAGGTACTTCGACGCCGAGGCGAAGAGCGCCGCCAGCGCGATCTGCAGCAGGGTGGTCGGATCGGTGGTCGGCTGCAGGATGAAGAACAGCAGCAGCGCGGTGATGATCGAGGACTCGGAATGCGGTGTCACCCGGAACATCCCGGCGAAGAGTCGGTTGGTCAGATAGGTGACGATCAGCAGCACGGCAAGGCTGGCCAGCATCGCGGTGGGGGCGAACGCCAGAGCGCCGGTGACCCCGAAGATCAGCGCCAGGACCACCAGCAACGCCAGGCTGTACACCATCAGCCGGTACATCGTGACCCGTCCGAGCATCGAATCCAGTCTCGACTTCACCGGAACACCTCCCCGGGAAAGTTGACCGAGTAGTCGGCGGCGCCGGACTCGAACATGCGGACATAGCTGAAGTCGAAATGTTTGGCCAGGACGGCCGGCTCCGACAGGAACAGCGAGGTGGCCAGCCCGTCCGCCAGCATCGCCGAGTCGGCCACCACCCAGGTGGCCAGTACTCCGCTCACCGGAGCGCCGGTCGCCGCATCGACGATGTGGTGCAGTCCTGGACCCCATTGCCGCCGGTTGGTTGCGGAGGCACACAGTGCAGCATTCACCAGGTCCGCGACGCCGATCACCTGTGCCGGGTCGAGCGGATTCTCCAGGCCGACCCGGTATAATTCGGAACCCCTCTGGACCAGATCACCGCTACCGTCGACCAGGTAGGTCGAGATTCCGTCCTGCTGCAGGATCTCGGCGAGAAGGTCGACCAGGTAACCCTTTCCGGCCGCGCCGACGTCCAGCATCACCGGCTGGGTGGCGGTCACCAACGCGCCGTCGACCACCAACGCCCCGTCCCATGCCGGCACCGTCGCGGTTCCCGCTGCGCGGCGCAGCGAGTAGTCGGCGTCATAGCCCAGGTGTTCCAGCGCTCGTCCGACGAGTGGGCTGACGGTGCCGCCAGTGGCCTGGTAGAGCGTGCGGTACAGGTCGAACAGCGGCGGCGCATCTGCCGGGAACCGGTAGCTGCCGGGGCGCTCGGCGGCGTGGCTGACCAGTGAGTCGGGACGGAACCGTGAATACGTGGCGTCGAACTGCTCGGCCCGGGCGTGCAGCCGGGCGATCGTGGACGACGGCAACGGCTCCGCGGTGCGGATCGCCCAGCTGGTCCCTATGGCGTCGAAACGATGGCTAGCCACGGGCTTGCGCCTCGATCTGATCGAGAGCGGTGTTGAAGCCCCCGCCGGTCAAGGACGATCCGGCGACCGCGCCGAGCGAGATCGTGGAGATGTCCTTGCCGACGACCTGCGGCAGATATCCGGACTGGAACAGGGTCTGGTAAGTCTTGGCAATCCCTTCGGCTTTCAGGTCCAGGGCGGCGGCCGTCACCTTGTCTGCCGTCAGCGTGACGGTGACACCGATCTGCTGGTTGCCGCCCGGACTGGGGTAGCTGGCGGTGGCGTTGTACTGGCCATCCTTGAACTTGTGGACCGCCGGAGCGGCCGGCGCGCTGCTGGTCGAAATCGGTGCACTGGTCTTCGGGATCGGCGCGCTGCTCGTGGGTATGGGGGCGGACGATTTCTCGCGAGTTGTCGCGGTGGTCGACGAGGTTGCCGACTCGATCTGCGCAGACCTGGACGGTTTCGCAGGCGCAGCGGCTTTGGTGTCGGTCGGACCGCCCGCGGCGGGGGTGGCCGCGGCCGCCGGCGTCGAGGTGGCTGCCAACGCCGAGGAGGTGGTTGCTGCCGTATCCGGTGAGGAGGGTGCGGCGCCGACAGCGGGATCGCTGCTCGGCAAAACCGCCGGTGCCCGCGCCGGAAGCTGCGCGTCGGCTGAGCTGCTGCGCTGCTGCGACTGCGCGATGCTGACGCCGGCCGTGGAAGTGCCGATGATGGCGAACCCGGTCAGCATCGCCATTGCGTACCCGCGCCTGCTGGTTTTCATGTCTCTCCGTCAACGTGCGCAAGGCGAGATGTGGCACTGACGTCACTGAATTGCCTACTGAGACAGAGTTACGGGCGCCGTCAGTGGTTCGTTCAGTGGTACGCCGCGAGGGGGGTGAGGGATTGGTTCGGGTCGATGTCGGAGGCGCACGTGTGGAACAGTTCCGGGACATGGCTCAGAGCACCGGATCCGGTTCGCCCGTCACCGACACCACGGTCAGCACCGACACCGTCACCGAGGAAACGGTGGCCACCCTGTGCGGCTATCTCGACGCGTCACCGACGCCGTTCCACGCCTGTCGGGAGGCCGCGACGCTGCTGGCCGATGCTGGTTATGCGGAGATCGTGGAGACCGACCGCTTTCCGGGCGAGCCGGGTCGTTACTACCTGACCCGCGGCGGTTCGCTGATCGCCTGGAACTCCACCGGCGGAACCGGCAGCTTCCGGATCGTCGGGGCGCACACCGACAGCCCGAACCTCCGGATCAAGCCCAGGCCGGACTCATCCAGCGCGGGGTGGCAGCTGCTCGGTGTCGAGACGTACGGCGGCCCGCTGCTGAACTCGTGGCTGGACCGCGATCTCGGGTTGGCCGGACGGGTGGCGGTGCGGGATGCCGCGGGTGTGCGTACCGAGTTGCTGCACATCACCGATCCGATCCTGCGGGTCTCCCAGCTGGCCATCCATTTGGACCGTCAGCTGAATCAGGACGGACTGCGGCTCAATCCCCAGCAGCATCTGGCGCCGCACTGGGGCATCGGCACCGAACCGGCCGATTTCCGCGGCTTCGTCGGCGAGCGGGTGGGCGTCGACCGTGACGACGTGCTGAGCTGGGATCTGATGACGGTCGACCTGACGCCGGCGCGCCGGATCGGCCGGGACCGCGATCTGATCGCCTCCGGGCGGCTGGACAACCTCGCCACCTCGTTCGCCGCAGTCCGGGCGCTGATCGCCTCCGACGCCGGGCACGCGGAGTCCGTCGCGGGCACCAGGCTGATCGCGCTGTTCGACCACGAGGAGGTGGGGAGCACGTCGGCCTCCGGCGCCGCGTCCACCCTGCTGCCTGCCGTGCTTGAGCGGATCGTGTTGGCCGCCGACGGCGACCGGCAGGAGTACCTGCGGGCACTTGCCGGCAGCGTGATCGCCTCCGGCGATATGGCGCATGCCATCCATCCGAACTATCCGGAGCGACATGAGCCGGAGCACCCCATCGCGATCAACGGCGGGCCGGTGCTCAAGATCAACAACAACCTGCGGTACGCCACCGATGCGGTCGGCGCCGCTGCGTTCGTGCTGGCCTGTGATCAGGCCGGCGTTCCGATGCAACAGTTCGTGGTGCGTTCGGACATCGCCTGCGGGTCGACCGTCGGCCCGATCACGGCGGCCGTCACCGGAGCCCGCACCGTCGACTTCGGTGCGCCGATGCTGTCCATGCACTCGGCCAGGGAAGTGGCGGGCGCGCTGGACCAGCCGATGTATGTGGCCGCGCTGGCAGCGTTCCTGGGACCGGCGTCAGCTCTCCGCTTGCCGAGCTGAGCCCGGGAAACCGATACCGGGTCTGGCTGAAGGTTCCCTTCCGAAGTCCAGCACCTCGCAGGCGAGATCTCGAAAAGACCAGCGCCCCGGGCATGCCGTTCATCCGACGGGCACATCTGTCCACATACGGAAATCGGTCCACACAATGATCTTGACCCGTCGCCCACCCGGGCACCGGTTGCCAGGATGGGAAGGACCGGCACCGGGCCGGCGGGTGGCCGATCGGCCGCCGAACGGGGCGCCGCAGGCGCCCTGAGAGGGGGAACCATGGACGGATTCAGCGTCTCGTCGGAGCGCATCGTCGCGGCCGGCGGCGGGGTGACCGAGGTGGCCGGCTCGCTGGCCAGGGAGATCGCCGCCATGCACGAGATGCTCGATCAGATCAAGTCCGGCTGGCAGTCGTCTGAGGCCGCTCCGCGGTTCGCGACCACCATGCTGACGCATCTGGAGAAGGCAACCAGCATCAAGGATGCGCTGGTCAGCCACGGGTCGACGCTCACCGGAACCGGCCATCAGTACGCGAAGGCGGAGGCATCGCTCGCCGAGTCGATCCCGGCGGGTGCGAAATGACGACGATCAACGTGCGGTACTCGGCGTTCTCCTCCGGCCGGGACGGCCTGCAGGCGACCTGGGGCCGCATCGAAGGACACCTCGGCGAACTCGAACGGGTGGTCGGCGGCACCGCAGACATGTCGGCGGAGGCGCTGGTCGCCTACCGGGCGCTCAAGGCCAAATGGTCGGCGACCGCCGACGACCGACAGCACGCGCTGAAGGCGCTGGCCGATCTGGTCGGGAAGGCAGGTGAACACTATCGGGCGGTGGATGCCGCCCTGGCCTCGCAGTTCACCTGACACCTCGGCCGGCAACGCAGCGCCCATGGGCCGGGCAGGATGGGGCCATGACGCACAACCTGCTCGGCCCTGGTCCCGTCCTACTGCCGGAAGATCCGGTGGCCGCCCAGCTCGCTGCCGGGCAGTCACCGGAATCCCTGGCTCGCCGCAACCCGACGTCGTGCCTGGCGTGGGCGGTGCTTGCGGAACGGGCGCTGGACGCTGGCGACGACGTCGCCGGTTACGCCTACGCCAGGGTCGGCTATCACCGTGGTCTTGACCTGTTGCGCCGCAACGGGTGGAAGGGTGCCGGCCCGGTGCCGTACTCGCACGAGCCGAACCGCGGGTTCCTGCGGGCACTGGCCGCGCTCGGTCAGGCCGCGGCCCAGTTCGAGGAGACGGACGAGGTCGCAAGGGTGCGGGCATTTCTGCTGGACGCAGACCCCGGCATTCCGGCCGCACTGCTGCCGTAGCCGTCAGTCCACCACACCTCGCACCAGGCGCATCGGCTCCGTGTGCTTGTAGTAGGTCCAGCGTTCGACCTCGCGGTCCCGCTCGCGTCCGTCGGCGATCAACCTGGCCGGCGTCGTGCCGATCTGCACCGCCCGTCCCTGGTGGGTGATAGATCGCCGGCCCAGCATGCCGAAACGTCTGTGTATCAAGGTGACGGTGAGTCCCTTCGCCGGGTCCGGCTGGACGATCAGGCCACGCGCCGAGCCGTTCAGTAACCGGAACTCGTCGATGTACACAGGACCGCGGAGCGGCCCGATGGTGGCCTCCCCGACCAGCACACCCCCGTTGTCGTCACGCAGCAGCGGGACCAGGTCGGGGTCGCCGTGCTGCGCGAGCGGAACCGCCCTGGCGCCCACCGGCAGCGACCACAGCTCGGCCACCGCCGTTAGCCGCACCGGTGCGTAGGCCACCACGACATCGGCCAGCAGTTCCCGGCGTTGCAGCCGGGACGCCACGGCTGCCAGGTCGGCATCGTCTCCGATCACCAGGATCCGGCCGGACAGCAGGTGATCGATCTCCCGGCCGGGCCGCCGCCCGACCCAGTGGACCCGATGCTCGCCGAGCGCGGCCAGCACCGACGCCAGCCCGGGCTCCGAGCCGGCCGGGTCTGCCGCTGCGTCGTCCCTGGCGCAGATCACCGTGAGCGGTGCAGCCGTGTCCCGTCGGCTCATCTGCTCACGGCTACCCTTCTAGCGCCGCGGCGCGTCAGCGCGCTCCGCCGGCCGGACGCATGTGTCCAGGCTTGTTCAGCCCAGGAGGGAAGTTTGCCATGGCTGTCATGGTGCTGATCGGGGCCCAATGGGGGGACGAGGGTAAGGGGAAGGCCACCGACCTGTACGGCGGGCGGGTCCAGTGGGTGGTGCGTTACCAGGGCGGGAACAATGCCGGGCACACGGTGGTGTTGCCCGACGGGCAGAAGTTCGCCATCCGGTTGATCCCTTCGGGCATCCTGACACCCGGTGTCACCAACGTCATCGGCAACGGGCTGGTCGTCAATCCGGAAGCCCTGCTGCAGGAGCTCGGCGAGCTGGAGAAACGTGATGTCGACACCAGCCGGCTCCTGATCAGCGCCGACGCCCACCTGGTGATGCCCTACCACATCGCCATGGACAAGGTCACCGAGCGCTACCTGGGCAAGGCGAAGATCGGCACCACCGGGCGCGGTATCGGACCCGCCTACCAGGACAAGGTGGCCCGGCTGGGGATCAGGGCCCAGGACCTGCTCGACCCCTCGATTCTCGAGCAGAAGATCGAATCGGCGTTGGAGTTGAAGAACCAGATCCTGGTCAAGATCTACAACCGCAAGGCCATCGATCCGCACAAGACCCTCGACGATGTGCTCGGCCAGGCTGCACAGTTCTCCCACCGCATCGCTGACACCCGATTGTTGTTGGACCGGGCCATCTCTCGCGGTGAACATGTGCTGTTGGAAGGGTCCCAGGGCACCCTGCTGGACGTCGACCACGGGACCTACCCGTTCGTCACCTCGTCGAACCCGACGTCGGGTGGAGCCGCCGTCGGCGCCGGCATCGGCGCGACCCGGATCACCGCGGTGATGGGGATTCTGAAGGCGTACACCACCAGGGTCGGTTCCGGCCCGTTCCCCACCGAGCTGAATGACCAGTGGGGCGAGTACCTGCGCAAGACCGGCGGTGAGGTCGGCGTCAACACCGGCCGGGACCGGCGCTGCGGGTGGTTCGACGCGGTGATCGCCCGCTACGCGAACAGGGTCAACGGAATCACCGACTACTTCCTCACCAAGCTGGACGTGCTGTCGTCGCTGGATCGGGTGCCGATCTGTGTCGGCTACCGGGTGAACGGCGGCGCGGAACAGGTGCGGGAGATCGATGAAATGCCGTTGACCCAGACCGATTTCCACCACGCTGAGCCGATCTACGAATATCTGCCCGGCTGGTTCGAGGACATCAGCGGCTGCCGCAGCTTCGACGCGCTACCGGCCAACGCGCGGACCTACGTGCGCCGCGTCGAGGAACTGTCCGGCACGCGGATCTCGGCGATCGGCGTCGGTCCGGGACGCGACCAGACCATCGTGCTGCACGACCTGCTGGACTGACGCCAGCCGCTGCAGGGCTCCAGCCCAGCGGAGGCGCGCCCCAGCACACCGGGGGGAGTGGACCTCAGCCGGCCGGCGACGCCCCGGCGGCCGCTCGGCCGAACCGCTCGGCCCAGTTGCGCAGGTACGCACCGAACTCCGGCGGCGAGATCACGGTGAACTCCGAGTTCAACGATCCCAGCGCCATCGCCGGCCAGTCCAACGAGTCGGCGTGCATCGTGATCAGGCAGCGGGCGTCGCCATGGGGATTCGGCTGCTGTTCCTGAACGGTCGCCCACCTGCCGATGTGCCGCCGGACCGTCCTCGCGTCGGCGTTGACCAGAACCTCGACCGACAGGCTCGTCTGCCAGCGATCGAGCCTGGCCTGGACGAATGTCGCGGCGTCCGCCGCGGGGAGCTCACGCGGTCGGAACGCCTCACCGGTACCGCGCGGCGCCGTCAGCCGATCGAGCCGGAAGCTGCGCCAGTCGTGCCGTTGCAGGTCGTAGCCGACCAGGTACCAACGGCGTCCGAGGGGCACCAGCCGCAACGGTTCGACCAGTCGCTCGGTGGTGGCTCCGCCGGCGGCGGTGTACCCGAACTCGAGCCGCTCGGTATCTCGACATGCCTGCGCCACAGTGACCAATACCCCCGGGTCAAGGCTCGGGCCGGACCCGGTCCCCTGTGCCGCGGTCCAGTCCGGCGTCACGGTCGCGGCTCGCAGTGCCTCGACCCGGCGCCGCAGCCTCGACGGCATCACCTGGACGACTTTGGTCAGTGCCCGCACCGACGGCTCGGCCAAGCCGGCGACCCCAGCCTGCGCGGCATTCTGCAGACCGACCGCCAATGCGACCGCCTCCTCGTCATCCAGCACCAACGGGGGAAAGGCGGCGCCGGGCGCCAGCTGGTAGCCGCCGTCCACCCCGCGGCTGGCCTGCACCGGATACCCCAGCCCACGGAGCCGGTCGATGTCACGGCGAAGGGTCCGGATCGACACCTCGAGCCTGTCCGACAGACCCTCGCCCGACCAGCGTCGATGGGTCTGCAACAGCGACAACAAGCGCAGCATCCGAGAACTGGTGTTGGCCATGTTTCGATCCTGCTCGCATTCAGGTCAGAAAGTGGCACCAATGCCTCGTAGCGTGGCCATCATGACCCAGACAATCGACACCACAACGACTGGCACCGAGGCGAAGGAGACCACCATGACGAGCGAACGAGCCGATCTGCTCGAGACCCTGCGGGCGCACCGCTTCTTCCTGCGCAACACCACTCGAGACCTGACCGACGAGCAGGCCAGGCAGCGCACCACCGTCAGCGAACTCACCCTCGGTGGGCTGATCAAGCACGTCGCCGAGACCGAAGCCGGCTGGCTGAGTTTCATCGTGAACGGTCCGAGTTCCATGCTGAAGAACGGCAAGGACTGGACCGAGTGGGGCGAGCAGGAGTGGGCGGAGCGGGAGGCCAGCTTTCAGCTTCAGCCCGACGAGACGCTGGCCGGCGTGCTGGCCGAGTACGAGCAAGTGGCCGCCCACACCGACGCGCTGGTCGAGACCATCGACCTGGACGCGACGCAGCCGCTGCCGGACGCCCCGTGGTTCGAGCCGGGCGCCCGGCGATCGGGCCGCCGGTCGCTGCTGCACATTGTGGCCGAGACCGCGCAGCATGCGGGGCACGCCGACATCATCCGGGAGGCGCTGGACGGCGCGAAGAGCATGGGTTGATGAGCGGCGCGCGGGCAATCGTATGCGGCTGTGAACCGTCCGATCCACGGGGTGACGTTGTCGCCCGATCGTGCCAGGCTTAAGGCATGTGCCGAAACATTCGCCCCCTGCACAACTTCGAGCCGCACGCCAGCACGGAAGAGGTGCAGGCTGCCGCGCTGCAGTTCGTCCGCAAGGTGAGCGGGATGACCAAGCCGTCCGCAGCCAACGCCGAGGCGTTCGAGCACGCTGTGGCCGAGATCGCGCACGTCACCGGGCATCTTCTGGACGATCTGGTGAGCACCGCCCCCGCCAAGGATCGCGACACCGAGGCGGCGAAGGCCAAGGCCCGCAGCGTCAAGAGGTTCGGCGCGGACTCTCAGGATGTCCGGGTCCGGAGCGCCGCCCCCACCTGATACCGAGGCAAGCGGGCGGCGGCCGCGGTGAAGATGAGGGCGGCGCCGGCCTGGATCAGCAGGCAGATCGCGTAAGCGACGGCGAACCTGTCCGGTGCTGGGGGTCCGTCACCGGCGATGGCACTGAACACCGCGCCGAGCGCGGCAACACCCAGCGCCAGCGATGCCTGCTGGGTGGTGGTGAACACGCCGGAGCCCGCTCCGGCCGATGCGGCGGGGACCTCGGCGAGCACCGCGCCGACCAGCGGTCCGAGCATCAGCGCCTGGCCGATGCCGACCAGGAACATCGAACCGCCCAGCGACCACGTGTCCAGTCCACCGCCCTCGCCGAAGGCGACAGCCGCCATCCCGATCAGCGCCAACCCCTGGACGATGCCGCCGGCGATGAGGATCCGCCGGGACCCGAAGCGGGGGACCAGGTTTCCGGATGCGATCGACACTCCCAGGAACACCACTGCGAACGGCACCGTCACCAACGCCGCATGCAGCGGAGTCCAGCCGAGTCCGGTCTGGGTGAGCAGGGTGTACTCGAAGGTGAAGGCGCCGTAGCCGGCCATCAGGATGACGGCCATCACCAGCCCGAGCCTGAAGGTCTTCAGTCGCAGCAGCGGCGGTGGGATCAGCGGGGCAGTTCCCTTGCGGTGCAACGACTTCTGGGTATTCCAGAACAGCGCCGTCACCGCGATGGAGGCAGCGATCAGCACCCAGCACCACCACGGCCAGCCCAGCGAGCTGCCTTCGGCCAGCGGTACCAGCAGGGCCAGCATGGCGATACCCAGCAGCGCAGTGCCGACCAGATCGAGGTGTCGGCTTCCTGGCGCCCTGGTCTCCGGCATCCAGCGCAGCGCCGCCAGCAGCGCCAGCAGCCCGACCGGTACACCGATCGCGAACACCGCGCGCCAGCCCATCCCGAACACGTCCGCGGACAGCAACACTCCGCCGAGAACCTGGCCGATGGCTGTGCCGCCACCGGCGGTCGCCCCGTACAGCGCCACCGCCCTCGACCGCGACCGGCCCTCGGTCGCCGCGGTGATCGTCCCCAGCACCTGCGGCACCATCATGCCCGCCGAGAAGCCCATCGCCGCCCGGGCGCCGATCAGCAGACCGACGTCGGGCGCGAGGGTGGCTGCCAGCGAGGTCAGGGTGAACCCGACCATCCCGAGCAGGAACAGCCGGCGACGTCCGTGCAGGTCGCCGAGCCGGCCACCGATCACCATCAGCATGGCGAAACCGACCGAATAGGCCGACATCACCAGGGACAGCGACGAGGCGGACGCACCGAGCGACATCCCGATGTCGTGCAGGGCCACGCTGGTGGCGGAGAAGCTGAGGACCGACATCAGCGCCGCCGACAGCGCGGTGAACAGCCCGGCATTGGTCAGCGACGGGGCGCGGGCTCCGGCCGGGTTGTCGACGCCGGGGACCACGGTGGCGGGCCTGGACGCGGGAGGACTGTCGGATGGAGTGGTGGTTGTGGTCACGAGAACCAGCGTGCTACGGGTGCTATCCGGGTACCAGGAGCCTGGTTATCCTGGTACTGCTGGCACCTGGTTAGTGAGTCGGAAAGGGGGCATGCTGCAGACCATGTCCGACAGCACACGCCGCGAACTCGGCGAATTCCTGCGGAGCCGACGGGAGAGATTGACTCCGGAGCGCGCCGGCATCCCGGCTGTCGGTCGGCGCCGCACACCCGGTCTGCGGCGCGAAGAAGTGGCGGCGCTGGCCGGTGTCGGCGTCACCTGGTACACCTGGCTGGAGCAGGGCCGGCCGATCAACGCCAGCGCCCAGGTCATGCAGTCGATCGCCCGCACCCTGCGGCTCATCGAGGCCGAGCAGGTGCACCTGTGGGCGCTGGCCGGCCTTCCGGCGCCGGCGACGACACCGATGGCGGTGCCGACGGTCACCGACGCATTCCAGCCTGTCCTGGACAAGCTTGATCCCTACCCGGCATGCATCCAGAACGCCCGGTTCGACGTGCTCGCCTACAACCGCGGTTATCGCTTCCTGTTCGGCGATCTGGACGCGATGGCCGAGTCGGACCGGAACTGCCTGCGGTTGTTCTTCACCGACGGCGGCTGGCGTTCCTGCTATTTGGACGACCAGATCGTGGCCGCCCGGATGGCGGCGAAACTACGGGCGGCGATGGGGGCGCACCTGGACGATCCTCGCTTCGTGACGATGGTGGCCGACCTCCGGGAGCGGTCCACCGACTTCGATCGGCTCTGGAGCCGGCATGACGTGATGATCCAGCAGTACGACGTCAAGCGCATCGACCAGCCGCTGGTCGGCCTGCTGCAGCTGAACTTCGTCTGGTCGATGGTTGACGACGCCGCCGGGCTCCGGATGTCGGTGATGACCCCGGCAGACCAGGTGACGAAGCAGCGGCTGACCAAGCTGGCCGAGCTGACCGCTGACGCCCCCGACACCCAGTTCAGCAGGGCGTCCTGAGCGCGGTCACCGCGCGTCGTCGTTCAGCTCCACCTGATCCTGACCTTGTCCCGCCACACCCCGAGCAGTTCTGGTTCGCCGGTGACGGCGATCTCGTCGCCCCGGTTGCACAGCCCCAGGTACAGCGACGCGGCGCTGCCAGTCATCACCGCGTCCGCCGCATCGTCATCGCTGCCGCGGACGGTCACCGGCGGGCCGTCCGAGAGCCGTACCGTCCAGGCCGCCGGCACATCGGTCGGAGCCACCACAAAGGTCATCGGAGCCTGCGCGCGGAGAGCCGATGATCGGCGCGGAAGGAACCCGGTGAGCAACTCGTCGAGTCCGTCCACGGCCAACTCGGTGTCCACGGCTGCCTCCCTGGTGGTCGGGATCCGCCCCAGCTCACCGGCCAGCGCGTCGATCGAATGAATGGTCGTCTCATGCGCCTGACGCCTGGCCCAGAACCTCTTCGGTGACGGCGCCGCCTTCAGGAAGGTGAGGGCCACCAGGTCCTCAGGTGCCGCCCTGAGCGCGGCCACCAGCGCTTCGCATCCGTCGATCACCCATCCGGCCAGATCGCCGTCGGGCGCCGGGTCGATCTCCACATCCGGGTTCTCGGTGACCTGATTGACGATGATGTGGGTGGCCCATCGGTGCACCATGCCCATGTGTGATGCCAGATCGCGAATGGTCCAGTCGGGGCAGGTCGGCACGGCGGTTCCGGGATCGGCGGTCCGCAGGTGGTCGATCAGTACGGCGACCGCCGCCTCGATGCCGGCGAGATGGTCGGCGAACCCGAGCTGGATGGGCACATCGGTGGGCTGTGCGGACTCCATGGCGTCCACTCTGGCATGCCGGGGCGCAGATCCGGTCAACGCGACCGTCCGGTGCCGCCCGGCGCCGGCTGGTTAGCCTGACCCGGTGCGCATCCTCGTCATCGGCTCCGGCGCCCGGGAACACGCTCTGCTGCGCGCCCTGGACCGCGACCCGGCCGTAAGCGAACTGCACGTGGCCCCCGGCAACGCCGGCACCGATGCGTTGGCCGTAGCGCACCCCCTCGACGTCGGCGATCCGGAGGCGATCACCGGACTCGCCCGCGAACTGGCCGCCGATCTGGTGGTCATCGGCCCGGAGATGCCTCTGGTCGCCGGCGCGGCCGACCGGTTGTGGGAGGCGGGGATCGCCGCCTTCGGGCCGTCCTCCGCCGCCGCGAGGATCGAGGGGTCCAAGGCGTTCGCCAAAGACGTCATGGCCGCCGCCCGGGTTCCCACCGCTCGGGCGGTCACGGTGACCGACGCCCGCCGGTTGGCGCCTGTGCTGCGGGAGACCGGAGCCCCGTATGTGGTCAAGGACGACGGTCTGGCCGCCGGGAAGGGGGTAGTGGTGACCTCGGACCAGGAGGTGGCGATGGAACACGGGCTGAGAGTGCTGGCAGCCGGCCATCCGGTGCTGGTCGAGGAGTTCCTGGACGGTCCAGAGGTTTCCCTGTTCGCCGTCTGCGACGGCAGGCGTGCGTTGCCGCTGCTACCCGCGCAGGACTACAAGCGGCTGGGCGACGCCGACACCGGTCCGAACACCGGCGGGATGGGTGCCTACGCACCGCTGCCCTGGGCGCCCGCCGATCTGATACCGACGGTGCAGCGCACCGTGCTGGACCCGGTGCTGGCAGAGTTGGCTCGTCGGGGGACCCCGTTCGCCGGCCTGTTGTTCGCCGGCCTCGTGCTCACCGCTGACGGTCCGAAGGTGATCGAGTTCAACTGCCGGTTCGGCGACCCGGAAGCCCAGGTGGTGCTCGAACTGCTCGACTCACCGCTCGGCGAACTGCTGGCAGCAGCCGCCGTCGGGAACCTGGAGGGCTGTGACCTGCGGTGGAAGCAGGGCGCAGCCGTGACCGTGGTGATCGCCGCCGAGGGTTATCCGGGTACACCGGTAGCCGGCGACGTGATCGGCAACCTGCCGGCGGACGCAGCGGATGCGGTGGTGCTGCACGCCGGAACCAGTCGCCGCGGCGACGGTGCGGTCGTCAGCGCGGGCGGCCGGGTGCTGTCCGCGACCGCGGTCGGCGCGGACCTGGCCGCCGCTAGGACAAGGGCATACGCGCTGGTGGACCGGATCGAGCTGCGCGGCTCGCATCACCGCTCCGACATCGCCGGCGCCCGAGCGGAAGGGACCTCATCGATGCCCTGAGGGTGCTACTTCGCTCGCAAGAAACTCGTCGCCAGTTGCCCGAGAACGCCCGATCTGGAGACCCATCGCCATCTGGAGACGAGTTTCTTGCGACCGCCGACGGTGACTCGCGACACCCGCGCCGGGCGCGATCACCCTTCGCACGCTGACCTGGGCGTATTCTCGGAGCGCGACAGTGCGGGCAGCCAGCAGTCAGACGGTGTCCGCACCCCTGCAGCCCGAGAATCCGAGCAGCCCGAGAATCCGAGCAGCCCGAGAATCCGAGCAGCCCGAGAACCCGATAGCCGAGAAGAAGGTCCCGCCGGTGCGCCTGGTCGTGCAGATTCCCTGCCTCAACGAGGAAGAGACGCTCCCAGCTGTGCTGGAGACGATCCCGACCCAGATCGAGGGCGTCGACGAGATCATCGTGCTGGTGATCGACGACGGGTCGACCGACCGCACCGTCGAGGTGGCCAAGCAACACGGTGTCACCCACTTCGTCCGGCACGCTCGGAACCGCGGCCTAGGGCGTTCCTTCCACGACGGGGTGCAGCGCGCCCTTGAGCTGGGCGCCGACATCGTGGTGAACACCGACGGCGACAACCAATACCCGCAGGAGAAGATCGGCGAACTGGTCCGGCCCATCGTCGAGGGCCGGGCCGAGATCACCATTGCCGACCGGCAGGTGCACCTGGTCGAGCACTTTTCCACGTTCAAGGTGATCATGCAGAAGTTCGGCAGCGGGGTCGTCAACCGGGCCGCGGGCACCAAGCTGCCGGACGCCGCATCCGGGTTCCGGGCCTACTCCCGGGACAGCTTGATGCTCCTGAACACCATTACCCGGTTCAGCTACTGCATGGAAACGATCATCCAGGCGGGCAACAAGAAGCTGAAGATCGAGAGCATCCCGGTCCGGACCAACCCGAAGACCCGGGAGTCCAGGCTGTTCTCCTCGACGCGCGAGCACATGATGAAGTCGGCCGGAGCGATCATCCGCGCCTACATCATGTACAAGCCGTATGCGATCTTTTCGCTGTTCGGCGGGATCTTCGGTGCCCTCGGCCTGATCCTGTTCGGCCGCTTCCTTATTCTGCAGTTCCAGGACAACCCCGGCCAGCACGTGCAGTCGGTGATCATCGGCGCGGTCAGCTGGATCCTGGCATTCCTCATGGTGGTCATCGGCATCACCGCCGACTTGATCCGCACCAACCGGATGCTGATCGAGGACACCTTGGAACACACCAAGAAGATGAGATTCGGGCGGGACGAGTACGTTCCGCTGAACGAGGAGCAGGCGCTGCAACTCAACCTTCCGGTCGGGACGATGCACCGGCGGCCCCCGGTCCTTCCCACCGGTGGCGGCGGGCAACCGTTCGCCACCATCCCGAACGGGTCTGCCACCGTCCCGAACCCCTCCGCCGCTGTCGCCGACAGGACTGCCGACGGAGCGACCCCGCTCGACACCGGCCGGCCGGCTGTTGACCATCAGCCGGCTCACGCCGCTCCGGACGTCGCCGCGTCCCGGGTCGCCTCCACCGGCCGCTGACACCGCTGACCGTTGCCGGAGCTGTGACCACCGGGCCCGCCGGGTTCCCGTTCCGGCCGAGTACCCGCAGCGATGTCGACCCGTTCCGGGTGATGCAGGTGCTGGCCTCCGCCGCGGCCCGGAAATCCGGCGGCGGCGAGGTCTTCGGCTTGACCGCCGGGCAGCCGTCCACCCCCGCACCGAAGCCGGCGTTGGATGCCGTGCACCTGGCGCTGGACGAGCTGGTGCTCGGATACACCCAGGCGCCCGGTCTGCCCGAGTTGCGGACCGGAATCGCCGAGCTCTACCACCGTCGCTACGCCATCGACGTGCACCCGGGACAGGTCTACGTGACAACCGGATCGTCATCCGGGTTCATTCTGGCGTTCCTGTCCGCGTTCGACGCCGGCGCTCGGGTGGCGCTGGCCCGCCCCGGCTACCCGGCGTACCGGAACCTGCTGCTGGCCCTGGGGTGCGAGGTCGTCGATCTGCCCTGCGGGCCGGGGACCCGGTTCCAGCCGACGGTGGCGATGCTGGAGCGGTTGACAGCCGGCGGGGAGCCCCTGGACGGGCTGATCGTGGCGTCACCGGCGAATCCGACGGGCTCGATGATGGTGCCCGCAGAGCTGACGGCGGTGGCCTCCTACTGCGGCGAACGTGGTATCCGGCTGATCTCCGACGAGATCTACCACGGCATCACTTTCGGGGCGGTCGAGCAGTCCTGCGCCTGGGCGACCGACCGGACCGGCTTCGTGGTGAACAGCTTCTCGAAATACTTCTCGATGACGGGATGGCGAATCGGCTGGCTGCTGGTGCCCGGCGATCTGGCCGACAGGGTGGATGCGCTGGCCGGCAACCTGGCCATCTGTCCGCCGGCGGTGTCCCAGGTGGCGGCGATGGCCGCGCTGAACGCCACCGACGAATGCGACGGTCACGTGATCAGGTACGCCGCGAACCGGCAGTTGCTGGTGGACGGTCTGGCGGCCATCGGCATCGACAGGGTGGCGCCGCCGGACGGGGCGTTCTACCTGTATGCCGAAGTCAGCCACCTCACCGACGACTCGTCCAGCTGGGTCGCCCGGCTGCTGGAAGAAACCGGGGTGGCCGTGGCTCCCGGGATCGACTTCGACCCGGTGGACGGGCATCGCTTCGTCCGGATGTCCTTCGCCGGCACCGAATCCGAGATCCGCGGCGCGCTGCGGGCACTGGGCGGCTTCCTCTCCCGGCGAGCGGCAGGGGCGAACCCTGAGTCCAGAATCAGGGACCACACCTGAGGCGCGGAACCTTTCCGGCGGGCATTGTTGAGTCATACCGGCAGAGGGCCGGCCGAGAGGATGCACACACGTCATGGACAAGTTCTTGAAGATCGCCGGGATCGTCGTCGTTGCCTGGCTGGCGCTCGGGCTCGTCGGCTGGGTGTTCCACTTCCTGGTGAGCGCGGTGTTCTGGGTCGCCCTGGTGGCCGGAGGGATCTGGCTGGTCAGCTCGATCACCGGCCGCAACCGATACCCGCTGGGCGCCCGGCGCGATCGCGCCCGCCTCCGCTGATCGCAGGTCACCCGTCGACGCGACGGAATCAGCGGGCAGTCCGACGCAACTGATCGACCTCGACGGGCGTTGAAGAAGAAGTCCCGGTTCCACCTCTGTCGGGGAGGTGGACCGGGACTTCGTCCTGCTGGCTGGGTCCTGCTGGGCTGGGTCCTGCTGGGCTGGGTCCTGCTGGCTGGGTCCTGCTGGGCTGAGTTCTGCTGGGCTGGGTCCTGCTGGGCTGAGTTCTGCTGGGCTGGGTCCTGCTGGGCCGGGTCCTGCTCGGGCTTGCCACCGAGGATCGATCAGGGCGGCGGACCGGCCACCCGCGCGAGTTCGCGCAGCTGATCTCGTGGCAGGTCGAAGACGACGGTCCCGTCCTGCGGGCACGGCGCAGCGACCGGGATGAAGCGAACAGCACCGTCGGCGGCGCCGGTCCGAATCTCGATCAGCGCGAATCCCGAGCCGACCCTGGCGACCTCGTGGCCCTTCGGGGGGATGATGTCGCTGGTGTTGGCCACCGCCGGCGCCACCAGCACGTCCATCCCGCTGACCCTGGTGGCCATCGGATGGTGGTAGTGCCCGCACAGCAGCACCCGGACGCCGCCGGCTGCGCAGATGTCCAGCAGTGCCTGCGGTTCCTGCAGTTCCAAAGCCGCTAGCAGCGGGGTTTCCGCGGGCACCGGAGGGTGGTGCAGCACCACGATGTTGCCCAGGTCGGCCGGCTCGGCGAGCACCGAGCGCAGCCATGCCAGCTGGCGAACGCCGACGCGGCCGTAACCGGCGCCGGGCACCGACGAATCCAGGGACACGACGCGTACCCCGCGCACTCTGCTGACCGAACGGACGTCGCCGAGCACGGCACGGAAGCCCGCGAGCAGATCGTGGTTGCCCATCGCGTAGATCACCGCGGCGCCGCGGGCATCGGCCCACGGCTCCAACAGGTCCCGCAACGTGCGGTAGGACGCTTCGCTGCCGTCGTCGGACAGGTCGCCGGAGGCCACCACCAGGTCCAGCCGACCGGCCGCGGCGGCCCGGTCCAGCACCCTGCGCAGGGCGGCGGTGGTGTCCACCATGCCGTGGTGCAGGGTGCCATCGCCGGACAGGTGGGTATCGGACAGATGCAGGATCCTGATGACGTCAGGCTCGGCGGCTGTCGGCGGCCGTTCTCGTGCCGTACCAGTCATCGCGAGATTCCTTCCACGTCACATGTGCCGGTGGTCCGCACCTGCGCCGACCATCCGGCCGGGACCGGACGGCGGCGCGCCAGCGGGACGCTAGCCGACTCTGGCGGCGCTCCTCACCGCCTCGCTGACCCGCTCGATGCGCTCGGATCGCAGCCGCCAGACCTGCCAGTGCAGGGGCACGTCGACGTGCCCGCGGGCCGACAACCGGACCAGCCGGCCGGTCTGAAGATCGTCGCCCAGTTGGTCGACCGGCACCGTTCCCCACCCGAGGCGGGCGTGCACCGCGGCCAGGAAGCCCTGAATTTCTATCGTGGGCTTTCATCACTGCGAGGAACTTACCGTAGGCAGCATGCTCGCCACGCTGTTCGCCGGACTGTTCACCGGCCTCTCGCTGATCGTCGCCATCGGGGCGCAGAACGCCTATGTCCTCCGGCAGGGAATGGCGCGTCGCCACATCACGGTGGTGGTGACGATCTGCGCAGTCAGCGATCTGGTGCTGATCATCGCCCGGGGTTTTCCGGCGTCGGTGCGCTCGTGCAGAGCCGACCGGCCGTGCTGACCGCGCTCCGCTTCGCCGGGGCCGCCTACCTGACCTGGTTCGGAGTGCGCTCGCTGCTGGCAGCCAGATCGCCACACGGTTTGCAGGCTGCCCTCGCCCTCGGCAGGGGATCGGCGGTGATGACGGCGCTCGCGCTCACCTGGCTCAATCCGCACGTCTATCTGGACACCGTTCTGATGCTCGGCAACCTCGCCAACCAGCACGGCCGGCAGGGCCGCTGGTGGTTCGCGGCGGGCGCCGGCATCGGCAGCGTCGCGTGGATCGCCGGTCTGGGCTACGCCGCGGGCGCCGCCTCGGGATGGATCAGCAAACCCTCGGTGTGGCACACCCTGGACGTGTTGATCGCCCTGACCACGTTCGCGATCGCAGCGTTGCTGCTGCTGGGATGACCTCGATCAGGTGCCCGTAGCCGTGGGGACGACACAATCGGTAGGCCGATGGTGGCTCTGCGTCAATATCGGTGCGACTCGCGTCCGTATGGGTGAATATCGAGCGATCGCCCATCCGTGAGCAACGGCACAACGAATCCCCGCCCGTAAAGCTGCATGCACGCGAAGAGCATCGCGACCGCGATGTGCACGACGCCGCACAGAAACACTCTGCGGAGCCCACCTTCGTGTGCGCCCCTACGCACGGAGGGAACACCATGGGCGACAACCGCATCTTCGACGGGAAACCGGTGCTGCAATTCAGCACGGATACCGACAGGCGGAGCTTTTTGAAGTGGGCAGGTCTGGTTGGAGTAGGCGCCACGTACGTCGTTGGCGGCGGGCTTCTGGCCGCTCCCAGCGCGTCGGCCGCGACGGTCAAGGAAGCGACGGCCAAGGCCGGTAGCGACCTGGACATCCTGAACTACGCGTTGACTCTGGAGTACCTGGAGTCGGATTTCTACTCGATGGGACTGTCGAAGGACCTGCTGAAGGACCGCGAGCTGGAGCTGGTGACGCCAATCGGCGATCACGAGAAGGCGCACGTGGCGGCCGTGATGGCCACCGTCAAGTCGTTGGGCGGAACTCCGGTCTCCAAGCCGAAGATCACCTACCCCAGCGGCACGTTCGACAGCCGGGACAAGTTCCTGGCCACTGCGGCCATGTTCGAGGAACTGGGCGTCATGGCCTATCACGGTCAGGTTCCGCTGATCAAGAGTGGCGACATCCTGGGAGCAGCTGCTTCCATCGCCGGCGTCGAGTCGCGGCACGCCGCGATTCTGGCGCAGCTCACCGGAGGGAAGTCCTTCCCGGCTCCGTTCGAGAAGGCCGCTTCGATGGACACCGTTCTTGCCGCCGTCACCCCCCTGCTCAAGTAAGGAGAAAATTACATGTCAACACGCGATCTCGTACACGGCCAGGTCAGTGACGTGCCGGCAGGTCTGGCACTGAATGCCCTGAACAACCGTTGGAAACTGGCAGCACCCGGGGACTTCGGCAGTGATCTCGATGTCCTGAATTACGCGCTCACCCTGGAGTACCTGGAGGCTGCTTTCTACGTCCAGGGCAACAAGGCGAACCTGCTCGAAGGTTCCGAGAAGGCCTACCTGGACAAGATCCAGTCGGACGAGCAGACCCACGTCTCCGCCATCACCGACACCATCAAGAAGCTGGGCGGAACCCCCGTCGCGGCTCCGGGTGTCGATTTCGGCGCCTCGTTCGACAGCCGGAAGAGCTACCTGACCACCAGCCACACCTTCGAGAACGTCGGCGTGGGTGCCTATCTGGGGGCGGCCGGCTTCATCAAGGACAAGGCGGTGCTGTCCGCAGCGGCCAGCATCTACGGCGTCGAGGCTCGGCATGCCGCAGTTGTCGGTAATCTGCTCGGCCTGCCAGCCGAAGGCGGCGTCTACATGGGCGCCTTCGAGAAGGGAAAGGCCAAGTCCGATGTGTTGGCGGCCGTCAAGCCGTTCCTCACTCAGATGAGCGGCGGGATGCCTTCCGGTGGCGTTGGCACCGGCGGCGGCAGCACCTCGGCGAAGAGCAACAACACCGGTTTGATCATCGGTGGCGCGGCCCTGCTCGGCGCAGCGGGAGCGGCAGCTCTCGGCGCTCGTCGTAAGGCGAGCGACGAGTCCGCCTGATCAGCACATCATGACCGGTGTCGGGCGGGATCTCTTCCCCGTCCGACACCGGCATGTTGACCGCAGGACGAGCATGACGATCAGGGCAAGGACAAGGATCAGATGAACGCGAACGCCGCAGGCCACCGCGCGGCGGGCGCCGGGCGTCACGCTCCGGCAGTCGTGCTGCGGTGGGTAGCGACTCTGCTGGCCCTGTTGGGTGCCGCTCTGTTGGTGCTGGGATCGTGCAGCAGCAACCCCGGTCCGCCACCGGAGCCCGGACCCGCTGTAGCCGGAACCATCGCCTCCGAACCTGTCTCCGTCGAGTCGCAGTCGTCGCCGAGCGGCAGCAGCGAGCCGAGCGAATCATTGGCGTCTTCCTCGTCCCCCACCGGCTCGGCGTCACCCGGCGGGTCGACGACCCGCGGGGCAACCGCGTCGCAGCCGGGTCTTTCGGAAACCTCCCGAGTTTCGGCGCCGGCCGAAGGTTCATCTGTGGCGCCCAGTAAGCCGTCCGGATCTGCCGGTAGCTCATCCTCCGGCGGCACCCGGAGCATCCCCACGCCGAAGAACACGGTGGTCGTGCCCTCCTTCGGGGCCGCGGTGAAGGGCCCGATCCTGAAACCGTCACCGCCGGTGTCGATCTCGATCCCGGCGATCAATGTGAACGCCTCATCTACACAGAAGCTCGGGCTGCTGCCCGACGGCTCTATCCAAGTTCCTCCGCTGGAGGACACGAAGGCCAGCGGCTGGTACACCGGTTCCCCGGCGCCCGGCGTGCAGGGTCCGTCGGTGATCCTCGGACACGTCGACTCCGCGAAGAACGGGCCGTCGGTGTTCTACTCCCTCGGCAAGCTGAAGCCGGGCGACGAGGTCGCGGTCAATCGGCAGGACGGATCCGTTGCGGTCTTCAAGATCGACGGGGTGCGCGAGTACGGGAAGAACAAGTTCCCCACCGAGGTGGTGTACGGCAACCTCGATCACGCCGGTCTGCGGCTGATCACCTGCGGCGGGACGTTCGACCCGAGGTCCGGGCACTACGAGTCCAACATCGTCGCCTTCGCCAGTTTGGTGTCCGCGCGCTGACCTGTCGCCGGCGAGCCACCTTCGGTCTGCTCATACGCCCGAACCGGGCGGCCCTTCAGGGTCGATCCGTTATGGGGCAGCGTGTTCGGTGCTAGCCCGGGAGCCGGCTGCCGCTCAGTAGTTGGTGGTGCGGGTCCGATGCCTGGGAAGGTTGCGATACGCCGGATGCTGTCCCTTGTTCCA
>JAABUP010004378.1_pt1 | contig 23146 bp, 28 predicted proteins | sample 5559201 | NCBI WGS metagenome assembly JAABUP01 (sample SAMN10711887, study PRJNA513373) | rock metagenome | isolation source: Antarctica rocks | place: Antarctica | reverse complement strand
ACCACTTTGCAAGGGAAAGGGTGTCCCGCAAGGAAGTTTGCTTTGCATACTGTAGCACCGAAGAAATGGTGGCCGATTGTTTCACCAAGCCACTACCGGTCAGCAAGTTCAGGTTTTGTCTTTCAGGCATGGGTGTTGCTTAAATCACTCAGTCTTTTCCAGTGACTTGCAGTGTTATGCAACTGAATTTGAGTTGAACAGTTAGCACCTTTGACAATTGAACAGTATAAGACAATGTAGGACATGTTGCTTACATTATGAGTCTAGTGTACAGCTTTTATGAACAACTTGCCTGCATGGGATTGTTGAATTATGCAGTGGCCCTTAGACATTTTCGGTCAAGCCATTCATGAACATACTAGAACATGCTAGTAACACTTAGTCAGCTTCTGTGAAAGCTGCATTTACTAACCCGCTTCCTGCGTCCTAGCGGCCTGTTGAGTACTATATAAGCTTCAGACTTTGGTTCACCGAACACACAGTTTGCGATCAAGTCCTCTTGTAAATATTGTGTCAAGTCAAGCTTGCAAGTTTGCACAGCTTATTTCAACAGTATTGCTTCTTGACCAGAATGTTCTTGATTTCTGGGCAGTCTTGCAGCTCATGAGAGGAAGGTGGCCCTTGCTGAGGTGCTTGAGTTTGCAAACCTCGTGCATGAATGGGCGTCTCACAACAGCATGCTTGCAACAGCTATTGAAGGGCAGCTGGCCTTTTCTAGAATCTCTAGAGTTGTCTGTGGTTGATGTGACTGCTGCAGCTCTTTTCTTCACTGGCAGTGCTGAAGTGGAATGGTGTGGAGGGGTGGGATGGCTGACTGGCGCTTTCAGCAACGCTTCAGAGGCATGGTCTCTTTTGAAAGAGAGTTGTCAAGATCCACAACCACCATCACACTGCAATTGATGGCCACCATCAACTTGAGTCCCAGTGTTCTGTGGGCAGCTGCCGCAGGTCTCAGGTGTTGACTGTTTGTTTATTGTACAAGCACTCAACCACATCTAGATGTCATCAACATTCAATGACAATTTGTCATTGACAGATATGTTGGTACAAAGGTTTCTTGACAGATGAGTTCCTGTGCATGGACTTGATGGCACCACTTTGTGCGCCGTGCATGTTGTGTGCAGAAATGTCAAGCTGACCACTCCCACAGCGCAACATGCTGCTCATCATATGCATGTCCAAGCTGCATACAATTCATGCTAGAGCCTGCAGTATGTCAGCACTCAGCCAGCCCAGTTATAATACAATACTTCCGACATGCATATGAAACCCCTACATGCCTGCCGACATATTTTGCAGTGACACTTTCATACGTACACACTGATCCCGACAGTTTACCGAGCTTTGCTGACAAGTGCATCGGATTCATACCATTAAGAAAGTTCATGCTGGAGCCAGCAGCACCGGTTCATCTCCTTGTAAGGCGCATCACTCGTGCTCGTGCGCAGGCTACGTGCTGTCATGTCGATGGGCAAACCTGCAATACTTTGCTTTTGTGGCTCGTTGCATAACATTCTAGCTACTCCCAGTTGACGTTCAAGGCACACAGCGAACCTCGAGCGCCTAATGTGCTGCGAGCGTTTTGGTCTTGTGCTTCCGCGCTTGCAGATAGAGTAATACATCAGTCAACTACACACTCGCAGCATGCCGTGGTGCTGCTTTGCTTCGGGTCAAGCAAGAGTTCACGCGAATGGTCTAGAGATTGAGCACGAGGCTGCCTTGAAGGCTGCTGAGGCCCTACTGTCTGGCAATGCCGGGAAGAAAGTTACAGACCTGTATGACTTGAGCGCGCCGGTCGGGCACGGAGCTTTCGCAAAAGTTGTGGAGTGTGTACACAAGGTGAGTTTATTGTCTGACTGCTTGGAAGTGCACAGATAGTCGGTCTTCCCCAAAGCCAAAATTAGCGTGAGGCAACAACCTCAAGTGTTCGTCTTCACCATGATGGATGTGTTGTGCAGGCAACTGGCAACAAATATGCCTGCAAGATTCTTCCTGGCAAAAACAGCCAAGGTGACAGACTCAACAATATCATCAAGGAGGTTGCTGTCATGCAGCGCGTCGGCAAGCATCCTTACACATTGTCACTCCATGATGCCTTCAACGATGATGGAAAGTTCTACTTGATTATGGACCTGTGCACTGGCGGAGAGCTGTTTGACCAGATTGCAAAAAAAGTAAGCGTGCAGCCCCTACAGGACATGTGTACGGTAATGTTCATGCAGCATTGCCTGCAAAACGTCTACCTGCCAGTGATCATGTCAATGCTGTTGCACAAGCCAACCTTCATGAAAGGCAATCGCACCTGATGCAGAAAACGTCTTGTATGGCATGCGTATGTGTGACATATGTATACATGTCATACATGTCATATACTGTGCATGCAGGACCACAAATGCTCTGACAAGTTCAGCTGTCACAAACTGCCCATCCTCAGAATCGCCCAATCTGTCCATCATCATCAATCACTTGTTCTGTGTGCTGCACAGAAGCACTACAGTGAGAAGGAAGCAGCAGAGCTGATGCGCTGCTTGATGGAGTTCCTGGCCTTCATGCATAGCAAAGGCCTCATCCACCGAGACCTCAAACCTGAGAACATCCTCCTCTCCAGCCGTGAAAGCGATGCCATCATGAAGATCATTGACTTTGGCACCAGCGACTTCTGCCCAGATGGACAGCACCTCTTCCACAAATTTGGCACTCCTCTGTATGTTGCACCTGAGGTGGGCTGCCATAGCATAGCAGCTAGGATGTGAGCCGCATGATGTAGCTGGACAGGTGCCCGTTGGTGCATCTATTGCAGCTTTGACTTTGTTCTAGTGTGTCTGTACCTGAGACACCCTGTGTCTGCATGTATGTACACACGCGACCCTGACTAGTTGATGAGTCAACCCAGCCATGCCTTCAATCTTTGCACTGCTGCCAGTTGTTATGATGAAAGGCCATGTAGGGACAAGGACATGTGTGCCTCTTGTCTGGCACTGGTCTAAGCATGCTGGTGTCAATTCAAAGAGTTAGGAGACACCTATTGGCAACTAAACATTTGTCAACTGAACAGAAGTGCTAGTTCCTTTGCAGGTTCTGGGCAAGTCAGGGCACCAATGCAGCTGCGACATCTGGAGTGCGGGTGTCATCATGTACATCCTGTTGGTGGGCTACCCTCCTTTTGGAGGGGCCACAGAACATGCCATTTTGAGGCAAGTCAGGAAAGGACAGTACACCTTCACCGGCCCCAACTGGGACGCAATCTCAGATGATGCCAAGCACTGCATCAAGCAGATGCTGGTCATGAAGCCGTCTAGGAGAGCCACAGCAGCAGAGCTGCTGGATGAGAAATGGTTCAAGCATGCTAGCGCTGTCTCTGACAAGGTGACTGGCTTGCAATGCATATTTAGCTTGAGGTTTTCTGCGTGTGCTTTTTGACAGGCTTGGTTTGAGCAGAACTGGTAGCAAAGGTACACATCCATCGCTGAAACTAGAGTGGAGAAATCTGAAGGCTGCAGTCAGCTTACATCTATGCACATGGTGCGAGGCAGGTCGTCCTGTCACTCCACATGCTGCACTGATGCATTGTGGGTCACATACATACACACGGACATATTTGAACTGCACATGTACTTTGTCTGACATATCCCTTCTGGTGATGTGGTGACTTGTCAGTGCAGGCTCTTGGGCAGCAGATGATGAGGAGGTTGCAGGGCTTTGCAGCCATGTCCCACATGAAGCGTCTCGCCCTGCTGCTCCTGGCTCGCACCTTCACAGACAAAGATGACATCAGGCTCAAGGTATGGCATGTTGTCTGGTGCACTGCTGCACTTTCATGCACGGCGTTGGACACTGGCACGCACAGAAGCCAGCAGGCATTGGTAGCTTGATCAGTTCAGTGTCAAGTGGAGTGTGACACAGCTGCTGCTGCACCTGTTGAGCAAAGAGTGCATCTAGCCTAGGCAATTATGCTGCACTTATGCTGTATCAATTGATGCTTCATTGGACATAGCAAAGGCTGATGCAATGTGCATCTCTGTGGACAGAGGCGTGAGGCCAGCCAGAGCAGAAGGCTGTGTCATTCCTGACAAACATTGAAACAGCCTACCTGATATTTGCCACTTCGTTTTGTTGTACGACAGGAAAAAACAGAATGGATTGTGCCAATCTACAGCGAAGGATGTAATAATTTCTACTGACGTCAGATGAGCATACTTGCCACTGACAATGCTCCATGTTCAATGTGCAGAAGGCAGTCTGGCGCATGGACAAGCACAATTTTGGCACAATCAGCTTCAGATATCTGACAGAAATTCTGAGTAACTCCACTAGCTCCATGTGTCTCATCATGCATGCCATGGGTGATGTCATCACCTTACAGCTATGAATTATTTGACGACACTTGTACGGCAAAAGTGACACCAAACATGTCATAATGCCTGTACATGGTATATAGGAGGCCTTCTGGCGCATGGACAAGGACAAAGATGGCAACATCAATGCCCTGGAGCTACGCCAAGCCCTGCTGCAAGGGGGGGTCCCGGTCCCCCCAGAGCCCCAGTTCCAGGCCATGTTCAGCGCCACTGACATGGACAAGAGCGGCTACATTGACTATGTGGAATTTGTGGCTGTCATGCTGGAAAGCTCTTCTGTGGCACAGTGGGGCTCTGTTCTAACATTATTGATATTGTTAGTATCATGGTGGAGAGCTCGTCTGTGGCACAGTGCATCTCTGTTCTGTTGCGCATTGTTTCGGCTCTTGACAATACCTGCTCAGTCCTGTCAAGATGACCGGCAACGTTGTGTTTAGTCTCAAGCATGAAGTGTCTGCATTGGCAGCAGTCATGCTGGACAACATCACATCTGTGTTGCCCTGTGAGTCTTTGGTCCCATCACAGCTTGCCCTCAGCCTCTGCTGCTTACTATTCCCGTGGTGCTGGCAGTACAGACGTGATTCACAACAAGCATCACTTGAAGCAACCATAATTGACAGTGCCATGTTGCATTATGAGTCTTTGGGCCCCCACAGCTAACCTGTGGTGATTAGTGGGCAGTAGATGCAAATTGCCTTTGGGTGATTGGTGGACTTTTGTTCATTGCCTGTGGTGGTTGGTGGACAGTAGATGTTCATTGCCTGCGCAGAACATTGTAATCAACACTAACCTTGTGATGCAAGATGTGCTTGGTGTCGAGCAAAACGGAGGTGCTTGCGATGTAGTATGACAGTGTGTATGACACCACATGCTGTGTTCATGATACACGGTCTTGTGGTAATCCCTGTAGTGACAGCAGGTATTGTGATGAAATGCTAGATATGGCTGTGTTTACATACAAAGTGCCAGTATGTTTGCATGCTTGCCCACAGTCTTGTATGTCTGTCTCATTCCTGCTGCTGTATGATGACTTGAAGCAGAAAGGATTTGACTGAGCAGCAGCCTTGCCATGAGCAGTGCAGTGTGACAACTTACGCTGCCTTTTCAGGCGCGATGACATTCTCCAGAAAAGCTTTGCCATCTTTGATGAGGCCAAGAATGGTCTGATCTCAGAACAAGACCTGATCAATGTGACTAACCAGAAAGGGCTCCAGAGCGACACAGCTGACATTCACCGCATGATTCTAGAGCATGACAGCAATGGGGACGGCAAGATTGACTTTCAGGAGGTGAGCATCTCACGCAGGCTGAGGCGTACTGCACCTGCACTCCTGACTGTTCTACCATGTCTCTATGAGTTGCAACACTGTATCTGCTCTGCTGTGTACCAGCATTTACATGAGCGTAATGAAAAGAACATGACATATTGGTTCTCAGCCCATTGTCAATCATTATTGATTGCATACAACCCAGTGCTATTTCAGACCTGCACAGTCTTTGCACGTCAGGTATGTTTGAACACGCTGTTACTGGAAGTTGTTCCCAATGGTATGTTTCAAGTGTGGCATGTGATCATGCAGTTCAAAGCCATGATCCAAGGTGACGCGATCAGAGCAGTTCAGCACTCTGTGGACCACACTCACAGCCTGGGACTGGCCAAAAGACAAGTGCAACCTATCACAGACAAACTCCTTTGACCATCCAACACAAACCCACAAGGGCATGGCAGCTTCCAAATGACTGCAATTTGCCTGAAGAAGCCGTATGTGCTTGTGTGTGCGTGCATGTCTGTCACTGTTCCTTATTTTCAGAATTTCAAAACACTTGTTCCTGTACTTTCGAACATTTCTGGCTTGTTGGCAGCATTATTATTAATGTATACATGTATTCGACTTGTGCACAATGGGCACTTGCCAACATGCCATTGGCTCATGCTGCATGCAATATCACGTCACCAGGCTGTATCAGGAGACGGTTGCGATGTTCCTTTGCTTTTCAAAGTGCCATATTAGCATCTGCGACACCAGCAACCTCGAAGCAGATGTGCTGAATCGTAAATGGATCTGTTGCTGAAGCAGCCCACTGCATTGCAGTTGCATCAGCATATTATTTTGCACAGGCCCTGCATGTCTATTTCAGCTGCACATGACTGTTGATGAGCACAGCTTCCCAATGCACTACAACGAGATTTATTTGGTGCATGCTTACAGCTTCTGCACCAGCTACCTTGCAACTTGCACCGCTTGCATTCGACCAAAGCTGCACACATTTGGTATGCATTGGCTGCAGCGCTGGCATTCAGCATGCCACAGCGGTGCTGCAGAAACGCTGATAGCTGGTCTCGGGTTTCAAAGAGCCTCCAGCTGCATAGGGAGCTCCTGCCATCTGCTGCAGATTCTCCGAGTACATCCGCTTGCCTGTCTGCACATCAAGACAGATGATGTCATCTCAAACAGTGCATGGTTTCAGCAAGCATGCATCACCAGAGGATCTGTTCGTGTGTGCTACATGTGTGTGATCGTGACCTGCTCCTCTCAACAGCGTTGTCTCATGACCGCGAGGATTGTTTAGCTATGCGCACACTCTACATGCGTGCACACAGACCTGAAGTACGTGCAGCAAGCAGAAGCTTTTGAGACAACCAGATGCAATGCTGCTTACCAGAACAGTACATGGTGCATTGCTGGCGCCTGCTGCCCCCATCAGCTCCTTCTTGATAGGAGCCCTCTGCCTATCAGCCTGCCCGTCACTGCCAGTCAGAGCGTCAGCCAGTTCCTGACTTTGAGCCTCTGCTGCTTGACAGCAAGCTGTCTCTAGTGTAGGCAATGCACCCGCCAAGTACCCCACAGTACATGGAGGTGCTCTTGACGCCGCACCTGACCACTCCAGATCCTCCCTGCATCACACAGACTTTTTGTATTACATCCCAGCAGCAGATGCTGCTCTGAGCATGGGGGTCAATCTGTTTATCGAACAGCCAAACCCCCTGCAGTACAGAACTCAAGGCATGATCATCATCAGCTCATGTCTGCAACTTAGCAAAGATCAACATTGGTGTGTGCTGTGATTGAAACAGGCCACCCTCACAAGCATGGCCTTGCAGCTACTCCTTGCTTGGTCGCAACATTGTGCTCTGTGCACCGCCCATGGAAGAACCCAGATGTGCAGCAGCAACCAGCACCGCAATGCTTTTCATGAGGATTCATGTATGACATGCATGCATGTGGCAATGCCAGCAGACCCACCTATACATGGTAGCATTGGTCAGAGGTGCACTAGGTACAAGCTCTGCCTTGGCTCTTCGATGCCTCTCGCTTTGTGGGAGCTGTGTAGTCAGCCTTGGCTGTGGTGGTGGCTGTGAAAGGCATGCTTGCCCCCAAAGGTCTTGACTTGTCAACCAAGGGAGCCTGCAAATTTGTTGTGACTGATGCATATGTATGCTGCTCCATTGTCATGACTTTATCTGAGCATGATCGCTTGCTTGAGAGCTGACAAGTGCATTTTTTAAGTCCCATAGAGCTCAGTCCAATGACTGTCTTCTAGGAAAGCATTGGTTGCCAGCTGTGTATGTCAAGGCTTGCGCAACTCGAGTGTTGCTGTAGAGACAAGACCATGGTGCATTACTTAGACTACATGGCAAAGGCAAAGTGTCTGGCACAGGCACACACCATTCTGATGGCTGCAGCTTGCTGGTGATGGGCACGAGGTGCATTGAAGCTGAAGGAGATACACAGGTCAGCAGGGGATGCCTGCACATGCGTGCTTGCTAGCCAGCAGAGATGCATAGGAAACATGTGTACCGCTGGCAGTGAGGCTGTGATTGAGCATTAAGGCTGTGCCAGCTAGCTTTCATGGTCAGTGAATGCATATCAGCTCATTGCTGTTACTTGCAAATTTGCCCCAGAGTTCACAAGGTCAGTCAATGCACATGGGCAAGCATGGTTTTGTATGTGCATGCTGCTTCTGGGGGTAGTTTAAGCATTTTCTTGCATACAGGACTTTCCAATGCACTGTGGGGCACTTCTGCTAGCCTGGGATTGCATGGTAAGCACGAAATTGCATTGAAATTGGTTACCTGGTGAGGATGGCCCCAGTCAGGGTAGTCCACACTGTTTAGGCTCTTGCCAAACCATGGATTCCCTGTTGGGTCATACTGGTTTCTAGCCACATTGACGTTGCTCTTGTTATCAAAAGCCGTTAAGGAAATTGGCTGCATCACAAGGGCAGCAATGTCATCAGCTTGAAGTAGTAGCATCAAGATGCATGATGGAGACCACCATTGGAGGTGCAGAAGTGTTGCATGCAAGCATTGGTCATACTGATGTGTACCTTCTTGATGTATGTGTTGCTGTACACAGTCTCTGCAGTGAACCTCCTCTCCGGCATCAAAGGACGCTCAGGTGCTCTGACTTTGATAGTACTGCAATGCTGAGGTGTGTAGTCGAGCTTGTTGCTCGTCAATGACCCTCCTAGCAAAGTATCATGATGAGCGGCAAAGTCGAGCAGGGTCTCGCCTGCCTGGTAGTCCTTGGTCTTGCCTGTTAGGACACTCGTATTAGGCAGTCAGATCGAAGAACGGGCCAAGCCAGACATCGAAAAGACTGCAACATTTCGAACAAAGCTAACAAGAACCACCTGCAGCGCGCAGTTTGTCCCGTCGAGCTCGCTGCCGCAGCAGCTGCTTTCTGTAATACTCTTTCTGGTATTCCGAGAGCGGGTTGCCTTCGGCCCAAGCCAGCACTTGCGCAGGCTGCAGTATAGCATCCCACTTCACAATGCGCGACGGTCTGGGTGGGTTCAAACTGAACACAGTGCCCAAGGCGCACAACGAGGCAGGAACGCACCTCTTTCGGAGTCACCTTTGATGAAGGATGCGGCATGCTTCTCTGCAGGTGAGATTTCGAGAATCGGCTTTGAAATGACGCACTAAATCATAAGCCTATACATTGCAGCAAGCTCAGTCTGCAAAAACTGCCGTGATGCGCCGAACGACACGCCTCCGGGCCAAGTTTCGAAAGCATTTTGCCCTAGCCAGCTAGCGCAAATTGCTAAATTCAAAACCCTAATCTACCAATCAACGCAGCATCGACACGCATTATACAGCGACGGCCCGGCTCGCTTGCATCGGCGACTATATTACTATTGACGTCGCAAATGCAAGCTAAAGGCCGTGTGGTGAATAAGCGGCCTTTGAGCCGGCGTTTGGTACGAACTACGGTCGCAGTGCTTGCAAGTGTGCAGGCGTTTCGACAAGTATCTCGACAATTATTTCTCTGCAGGTCTTTCTTGAACTCGAACGCGATGAAGAACACGATCTGGAGCTCCTTCTGAAAGCGTCGACAGATCCGGTATGCCATTTTTGCTAAATCTTGACTGGCGTTACGACTGTGGGTGACCTGTTACCATTTACCAGTTACCAGTCACCAGTCACCAGTTACCAGTTACCATTTATCAGTTACCAGTTACCAGTTACCAGTGACCCATGTGGCATGTAGGAGGGATTGAGCGACAGCCAGGTTCACAGCCTTCGTGACATAGTCAAGTAAATATTCATGCTATTTACCTATGAATAATATCAAGGCATTCCTTGTTGATGGCCCACAAGCCTTGAAAGTTGATGGTTTGACTTTACGTGGTCAACAGGGTTGGAGATGTAATTTTAGCCACTGGCACTTTGGAACCAGGCACCAATACGTTCAAGGTCTCCAGCCTTGACGTCATAGAAGCGTGGAAGGCAAGCCATGTCGGCATCAGCTTTGTTCCCAAGCTGCTGCCATCGCTCCATGCAGAGCTTGTTCAAACTGTACCCTCAGGTCACCAACTTCAGCCGTTGTACTGCTTTGCTGATGACTTCTCATAATAATCACCATCACAAACCACCTTAGCAGGCAGCTGAATTGCAGGCCGGTGATGCTTCATGTAAACCTGTTATTGGTTGCTTGTCAATGTTGTGGTATAACTGCAGGTCATAGCATGCCCACAGACGGAAGTGACACCAGTGTTGTGCTTGACGCAAAGCACTGCCCTCAACTGCGCCCATCTCCACAGATCCTGTGCAAATATTGGGTCAATGCTGGCAGGTGCCTGAGGGGCGATGCGTGCCATTATAGGCATGTGCAACCTGCTCAGCTTCCAGAGCTAAGAAAGGGCTGGGTTGCAGCAAGGTACATTGCTCCCTGAACAATGCACTGCATGTGCAATGTGTCATGAGCATGCTCTTGCTGCTGCAGTTCCCTTTGGTCCCATGCCTTTTGCCTTTTGCTGTGCCCAGCTCCTGCCCAAAGACGCTGTTCAGTCAGCTGCAGTACAATGCTGAATGTAATGAAAGCATGGGCGCAGCAAACTGACAACAAAACATGCCTGCGGCAGTAGAGGTTTCACCTTGGTGACACAGCGCTAGATTCAGCTTCCATGCTTCTGCAGGCGGCGGCACAAGCAGGAGTTGTCAAGTGAAGCGGGTAATCCTCATGGCTTTGATGCAGCCAAGAAAGGCCAGCGGGCGAGTGTCTTCTGTGACTGGCTCATAGCCACATTTGGCAGGTGTCTTGCTCATGCTATCAGGCATTGTTTACTATCCAGCAATGCAGTGCTTCCCAAAGAGGAGTGCTAGGTCCTGCCGGCAGCCACAAGTTTGTATTGGTATGTTTGGTCGATTGCTGATAATTGCTGAGCGAATGTGTGTGCCTGCAGAGTTTGCCATTCAATGCTGATGATCAAAATGCTGTCACGGCTTTGTTGCCCATGCACACATGCCCGGATCTGATCACGCACCAATGCGCAAATGCATCTACATGATCATACACCAGCAGATCCTTGACACAGAGTTGCGTCGTCAAGGAGCACCTGTTGTATATCATTGTACAGAAATTTCGTCTAATTGTGAGCTTTCTTGTGTGTGTGAGTGAGATGCTCAGTCAGGGGACCGGGGTCTTGGATATAGCAGGCGGCAGGGGCAACGTTTCCTTTGAGCTGCAAACTGTTCGAGGCATCAGGTCAGCACCCAATTGTCTTTCACCCAGCCAGGGTCACCAAGCATGTCTACCAAGCATGTCTTGTGTGCCTATCTACTGAGCCTGTGTACACAGCATTGCCAGCAGTGTTGTTGTGTGCAGCAACTCTGGCAGGACATGCTCTATCCACACCTTTTCACAAGCCTGTGTACCCTGATGCTATCCCACACTCTTTCCATACGTGCTGTCACAGCCATGTCATCTGCTGTCAAGTAACAACACTCATCATTGCTCTTTGCCAACATCTGTATATTTTGTGCAGGTGTACTCTGATAGATCCACGGCCACAGAAGCTGTCCAAGACCCAAAGGAAGTGGTTGCAGCACTTCAACCAACACAGGTCTTGTGTTACAGCTGGGACTGAAGTCACCAGCAACACAGCAGTAGTCGACTGCAGTGATGCAGAAACCCCTGCTGCTGGCCAAGGCAATGACTTGCCAGCATCAGCTGACAGTAGCCCTGACAAGTCAGCATCCACAGCTGCCACCACCATTCAAAATGTGTCCTGTGCAGCTACCAAGCACCCTTTTGATCACACAGCTGCCCAAGAACATTTGCCAGCATCTGCATCAGCGCTGCCGCCTATTGACCAACCAGCATCAGATGACAACCTGACATCAGGAGATGCTAGAACTCATGCGACGTGTTCAGACTTGCCAGGCCAGGCATTCACAGACATACCAATGGACAGTTCCAGTCCACTGCCTGCCAGTCTTGAACCAGCGCCTGCTAATCCCCAGCCACATCCTGCCAATCTCCAACCAGCGCCCGTCAGCCCCCAGCCAGCGACTGCCAACGGTGTAATGTCATTCAGCAGACATGGACCTGCTGCTGCTGAGGTGGCAAGCCTCACACATGGGCCGCATGGTGATGAGGTGCATGCACCTACACATTGGAGTGGTGTCCAGAACAGCAGAGAGGATCTGCGAGGCAGTCTGAGTCAGCAAATACAGGTGACTGCAGGGTATCAGTCAATGCACAGTGCATCTGTTCAGACCAAAGTTACACCAATCTTGGGTTGCGCTGCAAATATATGTTCCAACTTCTGAGATGCTGTGTATTGCATAGGCTGTGCATGCCAATCTTTAAGTTTGTAAAGGAGGGTTTGGGGTCCTCTGAGCCACCTTGTGAGTGCATCAGAACCTGGGTGCAGCATGCTTCTGAGGCATATACAGAGATGTGGGTTTGCATCACTGCACCCCACTCAAGTATCAGCTCAGGTCGTGTCAAGTACGCTGCTCGTTCAGAGGTTCTCAAGGGCTCTCAAAGGAAATAGGTTGACAGAATGAGCTGTCCTGCACATCCAGAAAAGCATCACGCAGCACTTGCTTGACTTTTGCTGCAGGCTGAGTTCAATGAAAGCTCCTGGTCAGATGGGACGCTGGTCAAACAGCTGCAGAGCTGCTCACTTGTGCTTGGGCTGCACCCGGACCAAGCAACCGATAGCATTGTGGATTTTGCTTTGCAGTTCAGTAAGCCCTTTGCAGTGGTCCCCTGCTGTGTGTTCCCAAGGTGGGTATGTGCTATGGCTTGCCAGCTTTCTCATGTCTGTGGTCCTTGACTGTCTCTTGTGCACCCTACAATCTAGCTGTGACAGTCTGGCCAGCCTGGGCCAGTGCGTCCACTGAATTATCTGATGCCCTGCATATGACCTACACGATGTCTTGGTGGCACTTCACTCAAGTCACTCCAGCTTTGTTCATGCACATATGGGCATCGTGTTCAGCAACACATGACTTTGCCATGTACTGATACATTGGTTCAGTCGTCTTTTGCTTGCAACTTCGCAGGCAGTTTCAGCATCGGCAACTGTTTGTTGGAGGTGCAGCTGTTCAGCGTGTTTTGACACATGCTGACTTGGTCGAGCACCTGCTACAGAAAAGCGCTGGATTAAAGGCATATTTGCCTTTTGAGGGCATGAATCAAGTTATCTACAGATGTAAACCCTCAACACCTTAATCCCTTACATGCATGGATGTGTGCAAAGATACATATAATTTTTCACGGTGTGTTGCACAATCAAAACGTGTGATGACACATGTGCCTCGTGAAGTTTGCTGAAATCAAATATCAACTGCGTCCTATGCTATGGGTAGGAGAGTGGGCCAACACACGATTCACAAGGTTCCTGTGCAAGCTGCATATATCAGAGCAGCTGAATCAAAACTGCTGCAGGAATGCAAGGGAGCAAGCTGCGTGTTGCAGACAAAGAACTCAAATGCACACTGTCAGGTGCAACACTCATTGCTGTGGGATGAACCTCGCTCAGTTGCGGAACATCTCAGCCACAGCCTTCTGGGCTGCAGCAAGAGCTGACTGAATAGCATCAACAGTGGAGGCGCTCATGGATGACATTGCCATGCCAAAGGTGTTGTCGCTAGCGCTGTCAGCAGCCATGATCCACACTTCATTGTGCCTGTTGATCAGCTTCTGGGGACCATCATAAGTGGCATATACGAAAGCACCATCCTTGAAAGACTTCTTGTCTTGGGTCAGGTCCTGATGCAGTTCGGCAGCCTCCTTGAGCACACTGCCGCCAGTGCCAAAGCCACCAAACACCTAAAAAGCAGGTAGTGAGTCAACCAAGGTGTACCGAATGGGATACAGGCTTACCAACAGGATTGCAGGAAGTAGTAGTAGAAGGTGTTGCAACACATCGCCGACCAAAAAGTGTACATGCCGTGGAGATGCATGCAGGCATAGACACTCACACAAAGCGGTATAAATCCTGTCAGTAATCAAAAATTCATTTCTCAGCAGGGACGCGTCGCTGCAGGGGATCATGCATGTTGCATGTCTGTGTGCACTCTGGACTTGGTAGGGAATCTAGACAAGAGGGTATGATCATCCTGCAGTCAACATGCCGCGAGCTTTTTGACGTCCACTGAAGACAACGGAAACCTCCTCGCTGGCGATGAGCTTCGACGGCAAGCATCACATTCTCAATTGTTTTGTGTGAAGCACAGGTCTCACGCTCTGTGTGGCTTCAGCTGATACAGCTGCTGCATGCTGCCCAGCAAGCTTGTAAAAATCCGAGAACGGTCTCCCAGATCAAAGCCATGCAGCTGGCGGGCAATGCATGGAACGATTGGCCGTGCAATTTGGCATCCACTGGCGAAATGTAGGCCGCTTTGTGCATCTATGCGATCATGCTTGCTGGTGCATGCCTCCGCTCTTTGACAGCCTATGAGGCGTATGAGCATACCAGACTTCGTACCCAGGATTGTTATGTAGGGGGAGGTTTCTTGTTGCATCGACGCCCATCGCCAGAGAGCAGGCAAGCAAGATTCAACTTCCAAGTCAGCAGGCTTTAGTGTGCTGCAACCAGAGGCTAATTTGCATGTTTTTCGCCTCCAGGTGGTGTTGCTATCAGAGGCCTACCTGACAGCGCTCATTCCCTCGTACAAGAAGAGGATTTGCCACTACTGCTTGGAAGATCATCAGAAGCGTTTGACAGTCTGTTGCAGTGAGCTTGGCCTGCAAACTCACTGCTGCTGTACAGTCCACTCGATATGCAGCAGTCATTACAAAGCTCATACTGCTGTGTCATGATGCAGAACGGTGCAATCAGGCTTGGTACTGTTCACCTCAATGCCAACACGCACACTGGGCAGGTCAGGCCCATGCCACTTCAGAAGGCCTTTTTTCGCAGTCTCCTGCTTCTTCTAATGCCCACTCTTCTTCTTCTCCTCCTTTTCCTCCTGTGCCCACCTCTTCTTCTGTCTGTGCTCACACAAGGCATGTGGTACCACACAGCCTGACGTGTGCTGTGCTGAAGCGCTTCTCTAGCATCAAGTGTGATCCTGGCATGGAGTCTGTGGTCAGAATGTGTCTGGATGCCATGGCACTGCAGCTGTTGAAGACACAGGCAGGTGAGCACTTTGCTAGCGATTGCACACTTTGGGACAATGCTGATCAGTGAGGCTCAAGTGTGACTTGTCCCATGCTTTTACTCAACGAAGTCCATGCACCTGGCAGGGCAACTGTCGCTGATGCACTCAGCCAAACCACATCATACAAGTGCTGCAGTGCTGGCTGGCACAACAGCTGCACAACATAGGTGTTTTGGTCTACAAAATTGTGTCCTGCCTGTGATCAAACATCAACAAGCACATTTCCCCTCTCTGCAGCATCAAATAAGGACTTGACTTGGCCCTCTTGATTCAGGGTCTGCAGCCAATTCAAGCCCTCTTTTCATGCTCTTCATGCTCTTCGACGACAACATACTTGCTGATCACAAGCCATACTCCTTGCAACTATTGAAGGCAATCTGCTTGTTGCCAGCTCATAACTGGGCTAAAGAGGTGCTTTCCAATGAGCAGCAATGCATTCCATCTTTTTGGTTGGCGCCTTCTGCATGCCTGATTTATTCAGGCAGAGGCCTTCAGCATGTGGCTCTGCTAAATACAATAGCTTATGCTGCATTGTAGTGCATTCAACGTCAGCTAGTCTGCACTATCACCAAACGTACAGCGTTTGTGTTGCAGATGCTGCAGCTTTGGCTGATCATCAAAGCTCCACTAAGACCAGCCTGTATGAAGCTGACCTTAATGGGCACAATTCCCAGGAGAATTGCACTGATCAAGGAGCATCACAGACCCCACAGAGGCCTGGTCATAGCTCCACAAGGGTTCCATTGCAGCTGCATCAGATGGTTTCTGAGCTTGGTGATGATCATCATCATCAGCAGCAGCAGCAGCAGGCTGAACAGCTCAACGCAGACTTCAGCAGACGTTTCAATGGCTGGGTGATGGCAAAGTAGTACAGCAGCACCAGGACCAGCAGCAGCAGCAGCAAGTGGAGCAGTATGATGGAGATCCACATCAAATACTGCATCACCACTGCGACAGCCAGCCAAAGGTGCAGGAACAGAACCTCCCTGGACAGCCCTGGCATACCCCTGAGCTACCCCTCCTTGCCCATCAGGACCTCTTGCAGCTGCAGAGCCATGCCGCTGACTTTGCTGACAAGGACCGGCGGGACTGGCTGATCAACATTAGGTTTCTGAGATCATCTATGCAGCAGGCCACATGGCCAGGGCCAGTCTGGCCTGAAGCTGAGCTCCTGGATATGGTTGGGCGTATAGTCTCCAACAACTTTGGAATCTACACCAGCAGGCAGAGGCAGCAGTCTCATCATCCACACCCTAATGCTCAGGTGGATGGCACACAAGCAGCGGAGGCGTCATCAAGAAATGCTCTTCAAAGCGCTAGCAGCCATCATTCTGGCAGCAGCGGTGAAGAAGCTACTGGAAATCCAAGGGGTCATTTGCTTCCTCTGGCAACTCCAAAGCCGGCCTCCTCTTCCCAGAATGTGACGCCATGGCCAATGCAAGCTGACACCGAGCAGCTGGTCAGGTCAGATGCAATGTCCCCTCTACATGGCAACACTACAGCTGATGCTTGCGACACTCAGCGTTTGTGTCCAGCTTTGGACTCAGCAGTAGGGGCCCTCTCTGTGGATGAGCCTGCTCAGTGTTGCACACAGCAGTCCAAGAGCAGCGTGCCTTGGCATACTGAGGCGGAGCCAATTCAGGTCCAGACAGGCAGAGCTGCTACTGGGATTCAGAAAGCAAAGGAGGATGTCATCGGCAGAGAGATGTACATCACAGCCTCGTTCTTCAACCACTCCTGTGAGCCAAACTGCGTGAAGAAGCGTGTCCATGGGCAGCACTCTGGTCTAGCCTCAGTGACAGCACTAAGGCATATCAAGGTGATTTGTCACCCACTGTCTGTCCTATTCCTGGTGCGAGGCAGATCGTGCCTGCAGGCTGTCTTCAGATCGTCAGTTGTGCTGTACACCAGCAATAACCACACAAGGATGCTGCAGTGGTGATGAAATGGTGAAAGAAAAATGGTGAAAGGAAAACAAATATGTGCAACAAACAGGACATACTGTGTGACAATTTCTCATCTGTGCCCATAAGCTTGCCCAAGCTCACAAAATCACCCGACAAGCTGTTGCATGCAACATTGTTTTGCAGTGCCATGTTCCTGCATGCAGTGATCTGCTGAGCCCTTGTCGCTTGCCCAAGCACGATTGGAACCTTGAAAGTGCATAGATGCTGCCTTGCTTTATGTCTCAGACAACCCTGTGTCACATGCCTGAATCAGACTTGTGAAATTGCTGTCTTTGCTGTTGTGCTGTTTTGTCCCAAGCCTAGTCCTGACCCTGGTCTCTTGTTGCACAGGCAGGTGAAGCACTGACCATCAGTTATATCGACCTCGAGTTGCCACGCTCAGCTCGCCAGCTTGAGCTCAAGACCAGCTTCTTCTTCGATTGCAAGTGCATCAGGTGAAAACCTCAAGTGCCTTCACACACCAGAATGCATTGCCAGTTTCACAGCACATTGAATGTGTGACATGTTGATGGATTGCGCTCAAGTTCTTACCATGACTTGCGAGTCACTAACTATTCTTTCCACAAGCAGGCTTTTATGGCTCTATCATCCTGAACTGAAGTACATATCTCAATATCTCCAGCAGGCAAGACATTTGCATACAGCTAGCCTAACTCTTGCATTTTTGGAATGAGGCCCTCATTTTTCCACTTCATCTGTATCATGAAGTGTCAGACGCTTCTATTGCATGTCCTCTTTACAAAAGCTGAATGTTGCAATGCATGCGTATTGTTGCTGGTAAGGTGCAAATATGTTACTGCTTAGTGTATGCTGATTTCCCAGTCACTACCTGTTGAGTCCTAAAGACAGAAAATCACAATTGGATAATTAATTGATTGATGTTTGATAATTGCAGGTGTGAAAGAGAGCTGACAGAGGGCTCTAAAAAATGCAGTTATGTCGCCAGTCAAAGTCAACGCAAAAGCCAGGCTCCAAAGCGGCGTGGTCTCAAAGCCCGTGTCAGCCGGTAGACATGCTTGATGCTGTTGCCAGATGGTCTAATGCAGACTGCTAGTTGCCTTTTCTGGCTGTTTTTACTCATGCTGCAACATTGTGCTAGCCTTTGTGTGCAGAAGTATGCCTGATGAAGCTAGCATATCCTGTGTTTTGCTTATCTAATCACGGTTTCCACTTGACACAGTCTTCACTGAGAAGGGTCAGAGTCAACACAATCTGTCACTGTCAGAAGACACTTTACATATATTAGTCAGTCAGCTATATACACACCATCAGAGCGGTCTCTGGGTTTGTTGAAAGCGTACTTACAAAGGACGTACTTTGACAGAGCTGATTTTATAGTGACATGAAATTGACAATCGTTACGTGTTATCATATCTGTATCATTGTGCTGAGAACACTGCTAACACAGTATACACTCAGCAGAGTAGCATCTGCAACCTTACAGCATAAAGTATCTGCCAGCTTTAGTGGCAATCTCAAAGTCGCTTTGCAGCTCTTGCAGGATGTCAGACAGAGCTGGCATCTGCTGCTTGGCCATCAGACCTTCAACGATGTCTTCCAAAGAGGCCGTTGTCACCCCCTCAAGCCACGTCAGCACCGCCTCCCTGCTCACAGGCGTGCTCACCACCTGAAGGTCAACAAGCCTTTCAGCATAATCAGATTGAACAATGAAACTTGCTGGATTTGCAAAACACTTATGCAGTATCTGCTTTGACTGCTCGCAAGTCATGGGCCATCCCATGATGTAAAGTGCTTGCTGGACATTGTATGTGTGCATTCCAGAACCAATACAATGTTCAGCATCATATTGTTGAATACAGAAAATGTTGACCTGAACAGTAGCAAGCTTAATACTACTGACAGTAATCTGGTACTGGCACAAAAAACAACCAGCTGTGTGCTACAACGGGCAGGCCTATCACACACACATACGCTTCACGTACAATGTGCACATAAGCTGATGGGTGTCAAGTGCGCCAGAGCTCACCTCAACCTCTTCTGCTTCATCACAGTTCTCGCCCTGCACCATGGGCAGGGGAGCCCAGCTTACCCTCTTTGTGCCACTGTCGCTGACCCCCTGCTTTGCCTTTGCAGCCCCTGCAAAAACACAGTATCATACATCTCATGCTACCATGTCCCTTCAAATAGATTGCTGGCATTGCAATTATACAAGGGATGTCCAGCAATAGGGCTATCACAGCAGAGATGCAGTTGGCAGGAGGGACCAGGTATTCAAGACGTCTGGACAGGCAGCAGGAACAATTGCTGCTGTAAGATACCAGCACCAGGTTCAGTGCAGGTGGACTCACTGGCTGCAGACTCTGACGCAGCATCAAACTCCAAGATGGTCTTGGCTGGAGTGCAGGCAGGCAGACCTTGGCCTAATCCCCCTTGTGCCTCATCTGCACCCTCCATGTGCCCCGGGGTGTGGGGTGTCAAAGGCACTGCTCTTGCACCTGTGGAAGATAGACCTTGTTCGTCACAATCACCATCTTTGCATGTGTGCTAGAGGGGTGCAGCTCATGCTCAAATTGCGTACAAAAAGTCAGCTGTGTCAACGTAATAGTGCTGGTAATCTGGCTGTCGCCCTAAGGTCTGGTGTGTGATGAGGCATGACTGTACTAACACAGCTCTGAGCTTGAGCTGGTATGAGCATGCTCAGCATGCTTTGCCACCAAAAGATGCACACATGCGCCATATATCTGCACACAGTACAGCTTGAAAGCTGTGCTTGTGTGATTGTGCATGGCATCACATCATTGCAGGATTGACGTCATATGCCCTGCTTGTCTCGTTCACCTGTGAATCTGCTGATGCCTTCCATAGCCGCTTTCTTGTCATCAGCCTGAGCAGCCAAGGCAGCCTTGTACTCAGCCAGCATTGCTTGCATGGCAGCCATATCACGTTGCAGCTGTTCCTCCTTCTCTGACTTGGCAGCGCGCTCAGCCTGCCACTGTTCCTGCTGCTGCAGCCAGCGGGCCCTTTCTTCTTCATGTGCAGCCTTGCTGTCAGCCAGCTGCTTGGCAGCGGCCGCCTTGTCGGCATTTGATGCATCCAGCCTCTGCTTGACTGCTTGCATTTCACCTTGCATGGTGTGCAGCTCTAGGGTTGCTGCCTGCTTGTCAGCAGAGAGTGTGTGCAGCTGTTGCTTGGCTGTCACCATGTCAGTTTGGGAAGCCTTGAGCTGCTCTGCTGCTGCTTGCTTCTCAGCTTGCAGAGCCTGTAGTTGAGCTTGAGACTTCTTCTCAGCCTCTTGCATGCCCTGTCATCGCAACAGACTCTAGCTCAAACAACTTGCATCCTGTTAGAAACCACAGCCAAGTAACATGTGCAGGTAGTAATGGGCTGTGCCACGTGAAACGCGTAGCAGCAGCTCTGGTCCAGGAAGGACCATCATGCAGGACCAGTGCAGATGTTTCTCTCTTGAGACAAGCACATGTCCACAGCAAGCAATATGACTGCACAGCAAAGTCTGATGCAGTGCCGAGATTGAGCCAGCACTGAGCATCAACAACAAGAGGCCCACCAAACATAAATAAAAGTTGAATCGCTTGTTTATCTGAGTGCCCAAGAAGCATGTCACCTTCTGCTTGCCCAGCTCCAGCGCCTTTCTGCTGAGCTTGAGCTTCTCCTCCTTGACTCGCTCAGCCAGGCTGGCCTCGATGCTGCGCCTCAAGTCTGCCTCTCCAGCTGCTTGCGTGCTGGCGCGCTCCTGATCCATCACCTGCAGCACCCAAACAACTTGGCATTCTTATGTTTATCCACATATACGTATATAACAATACATTATGTTGTGACATAATCCACTACCTAGGTCTAGCAACTGTGAAGACCACCATCATCTTAGCAGCTTGCTGTTCATCAGTGAGCAAGCTTTGACGCAGCAGCTGTTCAATGCAAGCGACTTGGAGGTGACAGGCACATCAGGCCACATGCAGACAGTGACGCCTTGGCTTGCCAGGGCAAGCAGATGGCGCTGATAGGCAGTGTGAACGGCAAAGGGGAGCGGTGAAGGCAGATCAAGTGGCGAGCAGACAGCCCAAAGATTAATATGAGCTTGAGCATGCAAGCGCAGAGCTCTGCAGGCTGGAGTGCAAGTAGCCAATCAGACATTGCTCTACCAGTTTGCACAGAACAAAGCTTAATGGCTGATACATAAGGTTTTAGGTGATGCTGTAGAGGTGTGAAGGTCTTGTCTGAATCCTGAGGCACGATCGGCATAAGCCTTGCACTGTAAGACCAGCCTGAAGTGCACTCACGATTCTGGGCCGACTCACGTCTCAATGCTAATTCTACTCAAGTTGGTCATGGGGAGGGGCAACTACCTTGACCTTCGCAGCTGCCGCCTCCAGCTCAGCACACTTGCTTCTCCACTTGGCTGCCTCACTAGCCACATCATCTCTGCTTGTACCAGCCTGCACACACAGCACACTTACTCAGCTTTGGTCTTACACATACATCCACAATGACTCATGTGGTTGCTGCCCTGAGGAGAGTTATCAAATGGTGATGCCGGTGTCAGCTGCAGCTACATGAAGCAGTGATTGTGTGCCTGCATGTAGCAGAGCAGTTGCTGTCTGATCAACACATAAACTCTCAAGATTACTGAGGCAGCACTAACCTTGACATACACGGTGACCCCTGGGGCATCAACAATGTTGACCTCATCATCCTTGGGAGCAGGTGCCTCGCCCTGAGTAGCATGTGAAATTCAGCATGTGTGTGCGCACATGGAATGGCACAGTTGCTCAGCAGCGCAAATTGTCACACTGTATCTGAGCACCAGGCACCATACCTGAAACTGCTGAGGGAGGTAGAAGGCAATGGTGTAGTTCTTCTCAGCTGTTTTGAAGTCATCACTGGGCTTCACAAATGTAACGACTGGAGTGGTCATGCTGATCTTTGCATTGTCAACATTGTTGCCAGAAATGTATTTGAACAATTTCTGCAAAGGCAAGTGAGTGTCAATATAGGGCCTTCACTTGCCAGGTGTACACAGCCGCTCAGTGAACGCGAAGATAGCAAGGCCTACCGTGAATCCTTTGGTGACGGCTACCTCAAAGTTGGACCCCTCAATAGTGGTTCCTACAAACTTGGCTGCAGAACAAAGAAAGATTATCAGCCTGTGGCCAACCTTGCATGCAACCTGAGAGTCGCACTGTCTCATAGTAGCTCAATGTTGCACGGCAAAAATGGACGCGACGACGTAGTTAACAGCGTGACGAAGATCGCCGTTATCGTGTGCAGTGAGAAGCAACAAAAGATAAGATATTGAATGGTACAATAGGTCAGACATCTTACCGCCTTCATACTCGCGCACCTGGTACTGGCTGGTATTCTTTAGCAGCTTGAACGGGGGGCACTCAAGGCCGTGGCAGAAGTCAGGAGCGTCGCTTAAGGAAGGCAGCCCTAGATCGCTTGGGCTGATCAATCTTCCAGCTGATGCTATGGTCAAAGTGGCTAGAAAGCACAGAACAACGCTGGACATCCTCATGGTGGTAGCGGCTGTAGGTGAACAAAATGCGAACTATGGAGCGCAGTCTGCGACTTGTGTCTATGTCTGGAAGAATCTCAGAGCGTGTCACTAGCTGTGGCGCCACTCTCAGCATTACTAATTAAAAGGAATATGCTAAATTGTCAGCCTCAAGTTCTATTTCGACCCCAGGATCGATTTGGGTCCCTGAAGCTTGAGCGTCTAAATCAGTTGAGGTTCCCAAATTGCTAGCATGATACCAACAAGAGCAAGAATCGTTGTTGAGTTGTATAGTAGCGCTTAGATTGATTCAGTCAAGTCATGCATTGTTGAGTTGTGCTGAGCACTTGGATTGATTCAGTCAAGTCATTCATGAAGTGATTAGTCATAGTTGAGTCATGTGTCTCTATTATGACTAGTTTCGTATACCAGCGTCCCGCCGTCAGCT
>JAABUP010004377.1_pt1 | contig 23149 bp, 36 predicted proteins | sample 5559201 | NCBI WGS metagenome assembly JAABUP01 (sample SAMN10711887, study PRJNA513373) | rock metagenome | isolation source: Antarctica rocks | place: Antarctica | reverse complement strand
GGGCCAAACAGATGTGATTTTGGGGCAAGAGAGGCAGAGCTGACTGCCACATTGGCAACCTTGAAGGGCAGTTTTGATGGGCAGAAGGGCAAAATTTATGGGCACAGAGACCAACGTGACAGGTACAAGGGTAGCTTCACTTCAACACAACACCACAGATGACTGACAAAGACCTCAAAAGGCAAACAAGCAAAGGCACTGAGCAGAGGGCCGCGGCCAATGGTGAACTGCAAACAGGCAAAGGGAGATTACCAATAGCCAAAGGGAGACTACAAGTGGGCAAAGAGAGATCAGCTAGAGGCAAATGGGGATTACCAATATGCACAGGGAGATTACCAGTAGGCAAACAGCACAAGCAAGTGAGCACAAGCCAATGAGCAAGGCCACAGAAAACGGCAGAATCAGACCTGCGTGGGATTGCAGGTTCATGAGCTTGGAGATTGAACAGTAGGTTCGCCCTGTGGAGGTGCGCAATGATCTGATTGTCTTTGTAAGCTGCCAGATCAATGCAGAGATCATCTCCGGCCTCAAATGCATTGATGTTGTGGAAGTAGAAGAAGGCATCATGCCTGCAAGCAAAGGCAAGTCTACTTTTAAAAGATTCACAGCATGCTTTCATGATGCATGGTCACACTTTTTTACCGTGAATGTGACCAATGGCTGCTACCAAGCTTAGAATCCGCCATTCAAGAAGCAACAATGAATAAGCAAATGCATTATGAATAGACAGTAGTTGGATGAAGAAGCACTGGAGGTGCTCAGGTTTGCTTGTCGCAGGATTTGAACGACAGAGGCAGCGTCACTGTCAGATAAATTTGACATATGATGTCGACTATTCTTGTGAGGTCAGCGTTTTGCTATGTGCAGCCCTTATGTAAGGTGGCTGCTGCACATTCAAAAGAGAGGCAATCAGAGCATGTGCAATAGTTCAAATCAGGCATTGGCTGATATGCTGGCCATCGTAGTTGAATTCTTACAAGCTGGTCAGGGCTGAACACACTCGGAACCCAGGGAAAATGCATGTTTGCATGTTTGCATGATGCATGATGAACGTTTGCATGATGCATGAGTGAGTACTTCCACAGGTGAATCCATGAAAGGATGGGTGAAGAAATGAATGAAGATCAGATGATTGCATGGGGCAAAGGATGAGCAAAGAAACAAAAATCAGCTTTGCAAGCCAGTTGGGAGTCCAACCTGAAAGTGGCCACATGGCCGGGACCGTTCTTCTGCTTGTCCACAACGTAGAACTTGACACCATTCTGAGGCTTCCATTGCACATCCTTGAAAAAAGTCTTGTTGACGAGCATCTTGAGGGGGCTCAGCACGCAAGGCGCAAGAATCAGGATGAGGTAACGCTCTGTGGCTGCAAAGCTGTAGCAACAGCAAAGACTGGTCACCAAGCTGGTGCAGATACAGCACGTAGGAGCCACTGAGGTAGTACTCTGTAGAAGCAAAACTGTGGCGACAGCAAAAAATTGGTCACAAGGCTGTTGCAAGTACTGTTCCAGGTTGCCCACAACAGACAGATGGACCGACACACATGGAGTGGACGGATGGACTAACGAACAAACACAGAGACAGAAAGGCAGAGAGACAGAGAGATAGACAGATAGCCGGACAAACGTACAGACAAACAGACAGGCAGACAGATGGGCAGGCAGGCAAGAAAGCACAGATGGCAATACACTGCAGCAAAAGCACCTGCAATGGTTGAACAGAAGGATTGCAGCACACTTGGCCCTCAAAACTCTTTGACTACACACCTGTGAATGTAGCATGGCTCATCCTGCACCTTTGCCAGCACATACGGCTCTTCAGTCTCGTCGTCGGGCACACAGAACAGGGTGTACATGCCCCAGCCCCTGGCTGTCAGGTCCAGGACCACATTGAAAGTCAACCCTGCCTCCTCATCCCTCTCTACATGAGAGGTCGCAAAGTTGCCCTGTGTAAGCAACAAACATCACATGGTGGAAAGCATTAGTGTCTACTCTTTCCAACTGTGCGCTTGTTTTAGGCACTGCTGTACCAAATGTTGGTGTCTAATTGTCCGAACTGTGCGCCTGTTTTTGGCACTGCTGTACATTCCCACCTGTAGTGCTTACAGTGTTAGCTTGCTGGTGTGCTTGCATGGTGTATGCAATAAAGATTATGCTTGTTTTGGAACTGCTGTACAGTTAATTTCTGTGATGTGCTGGAAATGCGTCTGGAAGAGCTGGCAGAACAGAGATGTGCACTCGCTTGTCAAACAGGGTTGTGAACAGCACATAATTCTCGCAACGCAAAAGCAAAGAAAAGCCAAGGAAAGTCTACGCCTTTCGGCAACCATTCAGGGAACCTCCCAAGGCAGCAGCCCAAAAAGTCGCAGGGTGAACAAAGGTTCTGCAGATGTTAAACAAAGTGAAACCTGCATGGCTGACAAGCTTGGCGAAGGTTTTTCTCACTGGTGCGAAGCTCGCCCCTCATGCAAAGCAGAGCTGATCTTGCTGCTCTTGCTTTAACTTTGAATGCTGCTGGTGCATGTCCTGATAGAGTTTTAGAATTTTTCATTTGAGACGTCAGGTTTTGCTTTGAATGCTGCTGTGTTTCCAGCAGCAGGCTGAATGTCGTGCTGCACAAACCACAAGGCACACACGCTTGACTCAAGATGGGCTGTGACGCATGTAGATGTTTGAGATGAGGCAGTAATGCTGACCTGCACTTCTGGTATGACAGCTGAATAATTCATCTGCTGGATGACTTCCATGTCTTGTGGGTTCAGCTCATACAGCACATTGGCATCGGTACGGGAAACCTACAGCAGCGTATTACGTCAACAACGCATTACTTCTCACAAAGACTCAGTTGTTTCAATGGCAACAGCTCAATGTGTATCATGCATGGCGGACTTGTTGACAGAACACTTTGAGCGAGGTGGCAGTGTGAACAGATGTTGGTTGTGAGTGCAAGCCAGAAAGTTGCTCTGTAGATGTTGCAGTCAACTCCTGAGTGGAGGAAATCGTGGCCTGGGAGTATGCACCACATGGGCTGTGTATAGGAGACAACAAGACTTACAGTTCAGCTGCAGCGTCCTATGTAGCTGGCCAGAACTACTGGACAGATCAGGGAAATTTTTGCTGACCATACCAACAGGCAAAGATGCAATGCAAATGTGCAATAAGTGTGACCAGTCTGTTGCTCCTGTGCACTACATGTTACATGAGCAGCAATACAAACTGAGAAGCAGTAATGCCCAGCAGCTCTGACCAGTTTGTTGCCTCTGTATTGGCCCACCGTCACTCCAACATTCACTTTGCCTTCCTTGCCAGTTTTGGGGTCTTGGTAATGTTCAAAGGTCTTCAGACCTTGTGTGGCTGCACCACAGGAGCAACAGTCATGCACAACAAACACATGACCAGACCATGACCAAAGCATGACAGGAACATGCATGTGTGTTAAGCAAGCAGCCTTGGAGCAAAGCACGTATGGGCAGCTTCGCTCTTTTATAACCCAGGCCAAGAGAAGTGTTAACAACATAGCCCAAGCAAACCGTTGTCAAAAGCTAAGATGGGTTCGAAAGTAAGATGCGCATGTTGGGTTGAATATGCAACGACACATATGCGCCATGGCTGCCACTTCAGAGGGCCATGATGATGTCAAAGCAGCCCAAGGGGTTTGCTTGCCTGTCTCATCTTGCCAACACCCTACAGAAAGGCCTGCCATGCTTCAATTGTGGGGTTGTCCGAGTTTCGTTTTATTTTCTTCCCTTCTCTGTTGTGTTCTTTCAGTTTCTCTTGTTGTCTTGTTGGTTCTTTTTTTTCTCTCTTTTCGTTTCTTTTCTCACAAAGGCATTGCGTCTGCAACATACCTGCTTGTACAAAGGTGGAAAAAGCTCTGCCCATGAAACTTCCACAAGGGTCATCATACGCTGTGAGATTGGGTGGTTGGTTGTATTCCCTGATGTAGTTTTCCATCTCTTTGACCAGGTGTCGATTACGGTAGGTGACACATCCTGCTTGGATGTCAAACTTGTGCATGACTGTCAATCCATCAAACCTGCAGACACAAAGTATGTTAAGGTAACAGCTGCTATGTCCTCACTGCGCCTTGTGTTGACCGGTGCATCTGCTTGACCAAGTAGGAATACACAGCAGCAGGCTGCAGGAGGCTTAATTGTTTTCATGGTATCAGGCTTGATTGCAACACGTGGCACAGCTGCCTACTCATGTTCAAGCATGTGGCTTGTAGAATCTTGTGAGGTTGCAGTTGAACAGTTGTCTTGCTTTACCAGTGAGCCAAAGCACCAGTGAGCCAAAGTTGTCATGCTTTACCAGTGAGCCAAAGAAAAAGTTTCTCCACACTTGGTCTCAACGTCCCAGACGCCTGGTCCATTCCGGTACAGTTGTCCTTGAAGCCAATGCGGCAGAACGCCTTGCACTTCACAGCTCTGAGGTTCCAAAACCTCGACGGACCTTCCCATCATGCCGCATGCAAAAGGCTGCAGGTCCTCAACAAGCGCATCCGTCTCGCCCTTCATTATGCGGCTAATATCTGGGATGCAATGCCTTGGTGGTGCAACTAAAGCTGGCATAATGCAAGCCGGTTCCGGAAAGAACGTGTAGTTGGCACAGGCTACGTTGATCGCTGTCCGGAGGTCGACCAAATCGGAGCACCGGACCCGTTCAAGCACCAAGTGGTGACCAATAAGTTGCACAGCAGTGGACGTGCAGATGGTCTCAGACCGCGAGCAAGACCGGGATTAGGTAAGGTTCCATCTGCATTGCATGTCTGCGTCATAGATGAGTCATTTGTGCCATGCATATGCTGTGGTTGTGCTGGTTCTGACTTTTCGAGAGCCACCTAAGAACTTCCAGAACACCTCAACGCGGTTTATGACGATGGACACTACATACAGCGACAAGCACATTGCGATACAACAGTGCTAGCAATTGCTCACTTTCCTGCATTGCTTTTGAACAAACACTGCTGAATGTGCGCATACTCTCTGTTTCTTTTGAAAGGAAAGGGCTGCAAGCCCTGCTTCAGAGGCTCAGCATTGATGTACCGCCGCAACGACAAGGCATGTGTTTGCCAGAAGGACAAAGCAGACACTATTCCACTTGCTGCATAGGACACCAATTGTCACTTTGATTGCATTCACAACCTTTTTGGTCTTTGATTATTTGAACTGTGCTTGCTCCAAGCAACGATCGATTGTTTGAACAGTGCTTTCTGCAAGCAACGAGCACCTGACTTCATTTACTATGCAACTCTTTCCCATGGGAAACCAATGTACATGTTCTTGTCTGTTCTATCAGACTTGAACAAGATATGCTTACTGAAGCACATAAAGCATGTTGAGACAAACAAACTTGTTGAATATACTGTGCTCTTCTGCGATTAAGTGCATGTAGATGTAGTTTTTTGACTATAAAACTTGAACCTTTTGGTGGCCCAGAACAGCATTAAATGACTTGTTTCATTCAAACTCAGCATTCTCAGAATTTTCGCAGTTATTGTCTGTTGACTCCCCTGATGAGTCCTTAAGACAGAAAATGTAAATTGATTGATTGATTGCTTGATTGATTGATTTGCTCTTCGGCACCAAATTGCACTCAATCCAGTCGCGCGTGCATACAAGTTGCACATGGCAAGCTGACAGGGCAACACACTCACAACTGAATAGTCTGCTATGCTGGTCTGCCAATTCTTACTGTGCATGCATAATCATCTCCTGAAAATCAGCTAACTTACAGTCACACTGTTGATGCCAGATTTGCAGCTGTACTAATGTGGACTGTGGCTGTGCATGCCTGGGCAAGGCTTTTCCGCCCTTAAGCAATCAAAGAAAGGACAAACGATAGTGTACGGGTCAGAACAGGAGACCCCACTGTACACCATGACCACCATGCAAACTTGCAAATATAGATGTACGTTCGGTAATGTGCAGTAACACAAACTACCTCCAGATGTGTCAGAGAAAGTGGCGGCTCTTATCTGTCTCTGCAGCAGGCCTAGATTGCGCTCTGAATGCAGCTGTGAGCTGTTGCTTGCAGCTTGGGTTCTTCAACTGCAGGACACAGCAAGAGTAAGCAGCAAAGAGTCAAGCCATAGCCAGCAGCTAAATGGTCACAGATATTTAGCATAGCAGACAGTGAAATAGCCAGCAGTCTCATCAGACCAGCTTTGTTGAGCAGTTGCCTGCACGCCTGCTTCAGCAACAGCTGAAAGTGCAGAAGACTGTGCAGCAAAATGCGTGCATGTGTATACACCGCATTGTCATGCCCTCGCAACACAGGTGCGATTTGTCTGCAAACCAGAGTACTGTTGCCTGCAAAGGTCAGAAAGTTCACCATGGCAGCAACAATGCCATCAGCAATATGCTTGCTATCCTCATCATCTTGCTGCAGCCTAAGAACCAGGAGTGTTGAAAGCGCGCCGTCGATGTTTGCTAGCTTGGTTTGATTGTCTTGGCTGCTGCCCACCAGCATCCCCAACGCCAGCAGAGCTCTGACATGTACTTCACTGTGATGGGAATGCAGCAATTTTGCCACTGCGGGCAGCACACCCTGCATGTCATCATGAAGTTTTTGCATCTGTATGATAGGGCACCGATGCAGCAAATGTGCTACTGCGCGCAGCACACCCTGCATGTCATCATGGAGTGTGCATGTGTATGGTAGGGTAACATGCAAAGCTGAATCAGGAGATGTCCATTACATGAATGGCAGTGACACCTGGCAGCTGTGAGTGCCAGAGGGCTTGATGAGGTAATGCCCATGGCAAGTAGCTTTCTTACAGCTGCTGTATATGTATTGCTGCAAAGTCCATTTACAGCAATATATACACAGCAATATATACACATACGCTATGCTATGCCATTTTTAGGGCACGTACAATGTTTGCTGTTACCCAGTAAAGCATGAGTGCTGCAGTCACCTGTTGCACTAGCTGCTGCCGGCTTTCAGGTGCTGCTGCTAGTTTGCAAACAGAGTCAGCACCAGCTTCTTGCAATGTGGCATCTAGCTCAGGGTCAAGAACAGAGATGAGAGCCTCCACACCTGGAACACATGTGTGTTGTGATGGAGCCTAGGCAATCTCCAACAAGAGGCATGAACCGCACTTGCAAATTGGCATTGTTTTGGCCATTTGGTCAAAGCAGCATGCTGTCACGTTCACCATGATGGCAGATGCAACAGCAATTGAAGGTGCAAAATATGGAGCACGCATGAATGAAACTGCTGCTTGCTGTTCTGAATTCTTGTCATACAGAGCAAGTATGCGAAGGTGCTCTGACAGGTCAATATGCTGGCCTACAGAGCGTGCTTTGTACTCATTGCAGGTGTGAAAGAATGCATGCGCACCTTGTTGATTGAGCACAGCCTGTGCAGCTTCAGCGTTGGCATGGCCAACGGCGCCCAACACTTCAGCACAGGTGATGCGCAGGTCTGTTTCTGAGGCTGGACTAGCTAACTTTGCAGACACTTTCTCCAGCTGCAGCAGAAGTCATGCTGTTGCAGTGCATACTAGAAGGCTGCTGTAGGTCTGCAAAACAACAGACCTACCGCTTCAGTCCACTGTTGCACGCCAGCTTGTAGGTGCTCTGCCTCTGACTCTGCCACAGCTATGAGGGCTGCGCAAGCATTCCTCTGCGCAACGATGCTTCGTTGACTGACTCTAATGCTGGACCAGAGCTAGTTGGTTCCAAGACTCGACGACAGTAGCAGTCGAGGAACTGTACCTGTGCTAAGCAGTCGTCGCTGTTCAGCAGAGGATTGATTGCCGGCAAGACTTTGGATGACAGCTTGCTGTTTGGAGGAGCCTGTGTCAGGAGCATAGCGACAGCTGCGGAAGCTGCAGCTCGTTTACTACGATCGGAACTAGACAAAGGGACCAGCACGGTGTTGAGGACATTGTCGAAGTCGCTCGTCATCCTGAATTGTTACTCAGCAAATCTTATAACGATCTGACGCACGGCCGATTCGTTGCGCAAGTCAGGCGCCTCTGCGAGCTGCAGCAGCTTCTCAGACACAAAACGCTCCGAAACCAGCGGTGAGACATGAGCAAATCCTTTTGCCCATGACCGGCATTGAACCGCGGCTGAAAGCTGAAGCAGCACACATTTCATCATCGGGCAATGCTCAGCTGCTCACCGACGCGTCACCGTTTATCTAGCAGCTACACTCTTCTCGGGTCAGGTTTGAGCCACAAATTCAAGGCAAGGACACAGACTCCGAGCACCAAACGGTGTCGCAACGGCACATTTGCAGCTCTTAACTTTTTCCGGAGGAAGATCGCAACATCTGGAGCTGTCGACGACATCTTGGCGGTAGTCTCAGATACCGACAGGGGCTGCAGCACGTCCAGATCACAGAGAGCAAGCATAGATGCTGCAATAGGTACTCTAGAAGGCGCAGGAAACGACGCGTCTCTGTTCAATAACGGCCTTTCAGCCACCTGGAAACTTCTGTGGATAACAGAGAAGGTGCGCTGGTCTGCGAGTTTCGGAAGCCAGCCTGCTGTGGCTGTGTCTAGAAGGCTTGCTTTCCTGCAGGAAACACTGTTCATTATCCGCAATGCAAATTTATTTCGGACCACAGCTGGTGAAGTCTATCAGGTAGCATGGGCAAGCAGCACAGCTGAGTTAGCTTTTGCTTGTCTGTGCATGTCATTTGTTTTGTAAGCATCAATGCTGTCAAGGTTGGATGCAGATCATAGACACAGACAAGGCCACCCTGCAGAATGTAATTGTCTTTCCACCAAAGGGAGCTTTTGTCATTGAAACCAAGATAGAGCAGTCTGGTGACCAGCGCGTGACATTTGAATTTGAGAAGGCCATTTTGAAGTTGCCGAAACGCGACATTAAGTTGCCGCCTTACGGCAAAGGCTGGTCAGTGACTTGGCATGCGCATGTGTAGATGCTATTGTGCATGCCCTTCACCACGCAATATTTGGATTGTTATCTTTCGGCATGATTGCAGGTTTGACAATGTTTACCTTGACAACAGAATACGGGTTTCAAAGGACATCCGAGGCAATGTGCTGATCACAGCAAGAGATGGACCACCCAGAAGCGTTCTATGACGTCACGTGGTCGACCACATTGCTTTCATGCAAAGCCTATATTATGGCTGGTCAACGTATCAACATTGCAGCGTGTCTGATGCATACACAGAAGCATAAGACAGGCATGAGCTGTAGCTGTGATCAACATGCAATGCCCCAAACAGCTTTTTGGGAAGCTGTTTGCATTACCCTCTTGTTCTCCAGAAAGCCGTCTTGAGCTTAAAAATGCAGTGCAATAGTACAAATCAAATCTGCCTTGTTTTATCTGCTGTAGGCACTATCATGTCGACATGATGCTGTCCTGTGGATTCAACTCAGCAGAGGCAGTACCACAGTATAGCAGGGCACATGTGCTGACTGCAGCTAGGCCATATCAGGGAGTTCGGCTGGGTGAACATGCACTGCAGCCTACCAGAGGGGGCTATGCTGATGTTGTGCTCTGGCTTGATGCTATAAGGCACCAAACGGTAGATACAGGTTCGGGTGTCTTGATGATGTCGTCTCCTTACCACACACGCCAAGGTCTTAGCTGCGTATGGCGTGAGATTACCACAGCATTTTAAACAGCAGGATCACCACAGGTTGGCAGCTTGCTGCTGAAATGTGGTACCTGATGAGCGCATTGCGTTCAGCTCATGACAGCAGCAGTGACACCATATGAGCACGTTTCATGTCAAGCTGGGAGTGGTGCCATATATGCTGCATGGCAGAGGGTCGACTGCTAATTGTATGAGAGGCCGATCCTCAACACTCTCGGAGTGTGTTCGGTAGTTCGGCGAGCCGGTGCGCTGGCTCGCCTACCGACCTCTAGGAGGGGGCGCAACATCCCTTCTGGGATGGGGTGTTCTGGCAACAGCTCCTTACAACAGTTCAAAGTCACTTTTAAATCTAAAACAATTATCGCAAAACCCAATACCACAAGTTACTGCCCTTCAATTAAATGTTGAAGCGAGGTCGGTCGTCAACATTAAACTTCAGCACCAGTCCTTACTAACTTAGGTTTTTAACAAGAAAGGTTGTAAACAAGAAAGCACCAAATCACCAGTAAAGCTTAAAAACGCAATAGTTTCCGCCAACCCCGGAACGAGACCCCTGACGAGACCCACCGTTTGCAGGAAACTGAACAGCCGAGCGTTTTCCGTAACGGCAGCACGGTAAATTTTGGCTCATGCGCTTGAGCATTCCAAAGGTCTGTACAAACTGGCAAAACTGCGCATTGCTGGCAAACAACACGGTCGTCCCTCTGACCGGCAGCAGCGTATCAGCGAGCAGTTTTGAATCAGCCAGATTAGGTGCAAGCACTAACGGGGCGATCAGGGCTGGCAGTCAAGGCTGTCGTCCTGAGCGATACGCTTGGGCTGTGCCGGCAACATCGTGCGGTCGTATGCGTATTGAATATCTCCTGCGTTTCTTGTCATCGTTCACGACAAGCAGCTCTGTGCATGACACCTATCCTGGCCACGCGTGCGAGGTTGCTTTATCGTCATTTGTGCCGGCCGGGACCAAGGAAGCTAAGCAGACTTCTCACTACGACCACCTTGTCTCTTGACCAGGTGAGTTGCTCGTGCAATAAGGTGTCCTCACTACAGTTTAGCTGAAGATGTCTGCTTACTGAACTCACCAGTACGCTGCAGACACACATGGACCATCAAGGTCACTGCAAAGTGGCAGTTGGGCAAATGACAGCAACCTCTGACCGTGATGCGAACTTCTTGACATGCAAACGCCTGGCCCAGGTATACTCTGAGCAGATCCGTGCAGACTGTGTCAATACCATACATGGCAATCAAGTGTCACTGATTGCTAACTCATCTTTGCAAATGCTGCTGTGTAGCTTTCATGGCAGCTTCAGCCAAAATGCGCATGCTGTACGACTGTACTGCAGAGATGCGAGCTTTGCAGTTCCAATTTTGGCTGTCAGCTTGCATGTCTCTCTCTCTCTCTGTCACGCAGCACATGCAGTCTCAGTGACACCCAGACTATGTTGACGGGCCATGTGCGTGGCTGCAGGCCGCTGTTGCTGAGCAGTGTTCCATGCTGTTCCTGCCGGAATGCTTCAGCTTTATTGGCAGAAACCCCACCGAAGTAAGTTGTAGCACATCGCACAGGATTGCGGTGAACACACCCACTCCATCTCCATCACATCATTCATGTCTTGCTTGCATAACCAGCCTACAGCTTGCATGGACTTGTCTGTGTGAACCTGCATCTGTTTTGCAAGAATCTTGACAATAGCCGCTGCTGCATGCTCCCCTCTTCTTGCTTGAGACTTTTTGACTGCAATAGATTTTATTGCCTTCTGTGCTCTGGTCTGCTCTTTTTCAACACTACATTGCTGTCTGCCTGCTGATTGGACCATGCGTCCATCAGAAACATACACCTGTTACAACTGACTGCCACTACCATTTTCAGGTGATGCAGCTCAAGTGCGTGTGTCTTTGCAGTCAGTTGCAGCAGCAACGCCGTTAGACGGCCCAGTCCTGCAGCGTTATCTCAGATTGGCTGAGGAGAGCTGCCTCTGGCTGTCATTAGGCGGCTTTCAAGAGTATTGCAGCACAGATCCCCAGCGCCTGCAGAACTGCCATGTGATTGTGAACTCTGCTGGGCAGATTGTGGCCACATACAGGAAGGTGCACCTCTTTGACGTGGAGGTCTTCAATGGACCTGTGCTGAAAGAAACCAGCTTTACAGTTCCAGGCAGGGAGGTGTGTTCCAGCTTGTAGTTGTTCGGCCTCTGCCCTCATCTGCACATTGGACATCATACATGCATGTTGTGCTACATGTACTCAAAAGATTTACAGTCTGACTGACTGATGGACTGATCGATTGATGATTGGTTGATTGGTTGATTGGTTGATTGGTTGATTGGTTGGTGGGTGGAGGGATGGATGGATGGGGGGATGGATGGATGGATGGATGGATGGATGGATGGATGGATGGATGGATGGATGGATGGATGGATCCATTGATGACACATGACTGCTAAGTCCATGCTTATGCTACTCATGATGTACTAGCTGTCAAAACCAAACCACATTCACAGAGCTGCTCAGTACCGTGCATGCTCAACCTTGAGAAGGCACACATGCTGGATGACTGAATGCTCAGTCATGAGTTGGCCCGTGTGTTGACACAAACTCATCTTGCAGCTGATCACGTGTGACAGCCCAGCAGGCAAGCTAGGAGTGACGGTGTGCTATGACTTGAGGTTTCCAGAGATGTATCAGCTGCTGGCATGTCACCTGGGGGCTCAGATCATGTTGGTGCCTTCCGCCTTCACTGTTGCCACAGGTACGCACACATGCACGCAAGCATTCACACACACCACCCCAGTGCTTCTCGTCTTCTCCCTGGGAGTTCTTCTCCAAGTCTTCTTCTCTGCCTCGTCTGTTCTTCTTCCTGGTGATCTCTGCTTTGTTGAAGTGTCCAGTGTCATTGCACCAGTAGACAGTGTGCGACAGGCTCTGGGGTGAGCCAGTCATCTCCAGACAATCACTCATTCTTTCACTCATTCATTCATGATTTCCCCCCTAGGGTCAGGTATGTACAACGCTGACTAGCTCCCCACATGAGTCATAAGCACAAGGTCCTGAAAGCTGTACACATGGCAATCACTTTCTCAGCATTTCCACTTGTGTGTTTCAGATTCGCCTGTTTGCTTCTGCAAATGCCCAAAGCACTTAGCACCCCATGACTTTGCACTGCAGTAGCACTGCGCAAGTCAAGATCATTCTGCATGAGTCAGGCCATGCGACACATAGGCTCAGCCTGGAGCTTATCTGGGTCCTTGACACCTTTGTCAGCAATTATTTTACGGCAATTAAAGGCAGATACAGGCACAGCCATCAAGAATCCAATGTTGCTGCCTACAAGAGCTGCTGCTGCAATGGACCAGTGCAACTGCTGTGTCATGGCAATGTCTGCATGACACCTGTAGTTCGCTTCAAACTTGCGGCAGCAGACTCCAAGTTGCTGCTGCAGCTGCTGTTGTTGGTTCTATTATTGTTGTCATCATCATTACTACAATTAGGGTTGTTGTCATTGTTATGTATGACCTTACAGGCAAGGCTCATTGGGAGCTACTGCTGCGTGCCAGGGCTGTGGAGACCCAATGCTATGTCATAGCAGCAGCTCAAGCTGGCAGACACAATGAGAAGCGGGAAAGTTATGGGCATTCCATCATCATCGACCCCTGGGGGGAAGTTGTTGGGAAGCTGGATGATCCTTTGGCAACTGGCATCGCTACTGCTGAGATAGACCTAGAGCATTTGAAGACAATCAGGACTAGGATGCCTATCATTAATCACAGGCAGCTTGGCAGAGACTGCATGGGCTTACCACCTGCTGTACTAGCTTGAAGGCAAGAGTATGGTCGCCAGTAAGAAACAAGTATGTCTATGTATGTAGACATGAAACCCAATCTTTAGCGGAGTACTACAGTTGACAAATCAGTTGCAAGCAAAGCCGCTGCCCATGGGAAACTTCGCATTGGTTCCTTGCTTCAGTTGACCAGAGCTTGGTAAACATCTTTTGGCTTGCAGGCCAAAGATGCGGTGCTATCTTCATGATACAGTTGCTATACTGGGTAACTGCTGCAAAAGGCACGCCATGTGGTGCATGTGAACGAGTGGGTTTGGCAAGAGGTGATGTGTTGTGCAACAAAACCTACATTCGGACTATGCACTATGCACATGTCTCTGTGATGATCAGATGCAGCAAGTCTAGAATTGCATTCTGCTGTACTCTATTCCCAAATGCTGACTCAAGAGCTCTGTATGCTCATTTCTACTGCTATACACTTTAAGGACTTTCACCTCAGACCAGGAGAGATATGTCTTTATAGTCAAGGACTGGGAAGGAGCCCGAGAAAGTTCCATGTGTGCAGTGAGTACTTCGTAAGCAAGCTAGTGGCTGCCAATAGCACTGTAATTTGTTATTTACTCATTCACCTACTTGTTACTTACATGTGGAAAGCCTCTGATTTGGATTCAAGTTTTGTTCAGATACTTAGGTAGGCTAAAGCTCCTCTTGGCGTGGGTGCTCATTTGGGTGTGAGTGTACCACAGTGCACACCATAGATGTGTTAACATTTTGCTAGAATTTTTGCCTCTGGGCGTTTTGCCGGTCCCTCTGCCGTTACGAGAAACGCTCACAACGCCGTCTGTGAGTATGTATGTCAAATACTCAAAGCTTGCTGGCTGACGTTGACCGGGCACAGCTGACGTTTGTGTGCTCTGAGATGCAGTTCACGATGCAGATGCTACTCAACCGAGGCGCACTGCCTTCCCTGGCCCAGCACTACAGCAGGAAGCAGCTCCTCGCCAGGCCGTCATGTGGCGGACACTGGTGCGGAGCGTGCAGCTCCACGCGGACAATGGAAACGCACGCCACAGGACAGGTGCTCGATTCTACAACTTCAACAAGTATCAAAGCCTTGCACAAAAGTCACGTGTGCTCAAAGTTTGTCTATTGTTTTCAGCACCCCATAGTGCCGGGTTTCGCTGCAAGGCCGACTTCTGACATTCAGTATGGCTTGCAGGTCATCAGCAAGGAAGCAAACTTTGTGACAGTCAGAGTAAATAAAGTCGATGTCGCTTCGACAGCCAGTCCTGAGCGTACAGACCTGCTGTGCAGTGTGCGTGCTTTGCTCAAGAAGATCAAGCAAACTGTGCTTGTTGGTGACAATGTGCAAGTTGCGTCCATTGACTGGACTGATAAGCGAGGTATGTGGACTGATAAGCGAGGTATGTTGAAATGCAAGCGTTTTCAGCAGAAGGCTTACACGCCATCTATATTCATGCATCTGCTTTATCTTTTGTAGACCGCTTACATGTACGAGCAGGTAGAAGCATCAGCTGTACAGGTGTTTGCTACTGTACATCAATGCCTGTCTAGCTTTGCATGACATGTCAACAATTCGCAATCAACAACAAGTCGCAATCATGCTGACACAGCATTGCTTGTACACTCAGGCTCATGCTTTGCTTGCTTTGGTTGATTTGCTGTTGCCGCCAAGGTTCACTGCTTTGTACATTGACTGGTGCATGAGGTGCATGACTCAGCACAAATACAGTGCAAGCAGCATACTTGTTGCAAGCAGCACAGTCATCTCCCGAACTATAGCTACGCCCCTTAGGCTCATCAAGCTGTGCATGCTCTGCTCAATGAGCCTCCTGCAGAGTTTGTTTGATGGCACAGCACAAGGAATTTGCCACACATCACAGAGCTCTTCCACAAGAGCACTTCCATCAAGCTGTGACCCTGGCTGCATCACAGATCTCTTGCACAAGAGCATGTCCACAAAGCTGTGGTCCTGCCAACAGCACAGTGCAGTAGCCTCACGCTTTGGATTCTTGCTAGTCCAGGCGTTGTTCAGGAGGTGTTCAACCGGCACAGCGAGATGAGCGATCCAGCCATGGCTAATGTGGATCAGATCATCTTAGTCATGTCCCTCAATCTCCCGCCATTTGATGCTCGCCAGGCCACAAGATTCCTGGTCTCCGCAGAGGCTGCCAACATTCCTGTCATGCTGTTGCTGAACAAGGCAGATCTGCTACAGGATGACTTGACTCAAGCATTAGTTGCAGAGGTGACAGACGTGGTTGTCAGCTGCTGATGTGTGTGACTTCTCAAATTGGGCACAGCCTGTCAATGAGAGGACATTAGTTGCCATGCTTTGATGTCACCAGTTGGAGGTTCTGCAAAGGTGCTGAGGTCTCATCATTCATGCCGTCACAGTCTGCCCCTAAGTGTGTGAATAGGCATGCATGACAGCTGCAGTGTGCCTGCCCTGCATGCTGTGGCAACGCAGCTTGATGTTGTGTTCACCGAATACTTCTTGGCCTGTGCACGGACTTCAGACGCACAAACCATCTTGCAGGTGCAACACTGGGGCTATAAGGCAATTGCAGTCAGCGTAGCCTCAGGCCAAGGTGTGGGACAGCTAGCACAGGCTCTGGACGGACGCATCTCCGCTGTCGCCGGTCCATCTGGTGTTGGCAAATCATCAATCATCAATGCCTTGCGCCTGAGAGCACAGCATGCACAGCATGAGCGGCAACCACAGCATGAGCGGCAACCACAGCATGCACAGCAGGCAGAGCGGGACCAGCAGCAAGGACAGCCAGACAAGGCACAGCATGATGTGCATGTCAGCATGGGCTATTTGAATTCAAGTTCAAATTCAAATTCTGGCGCCAGTGCTTCTCCAAGGGCTGTTCAGTCTGCTGAACCTGCGGAGTCCATTCAACAGTATTCTGAAGCAAGTCAGGCGCCAGCCACACAGCAAGCTGCCTCCAGCATTGCCCCAAATGCATCAGATGTCACAGCGTCTAGTCAAGACACATTGACACAAACAGCTGATGTGACTTCCAGCTCAAGTCAGCATCCATCACAGGAGGATGGAAAGCAGCAACAGCCCGGCAATGGCCTGTCCATGCGTGCACAGCAACAACACTCCAACAAGCCAAATGCTGGTCTTGACGATAATGCTTCTTCCTCTCGCACTCTTCAGAACAATGAAGCAAGCTCTTCTTCTTCTGCGTTTGAGATGCCAAGCCACTCAGCTGGGCAACATCTGGAAGAAGAAAAAGAGCAAGTGGGGATGGGGGCCCAAGGTGGGGTAACAGAGGGGTTGCGACTGCAGTCTGTGGGTGAGATGTCCAATATAGGTCGTGGCATGCACACAACACGACATGTGGCTCTCCTTGAGGTATACTGCTCTCGTTCATCAGACCAATGCTCTTCTTCACCGCACTGCTAGTCTTTGTCATCAGACCAACGCTCTTCTTCACCACACTGCTGCTCTTCTTCATTAGACCAATGACCTTCTTCACCATACTGCTGCTCTTCTTCACCACACTGCTGCTCTTCTTCATCAGACCCATCCTCTTCTTCACCACGCTGCTGCTCTGCATTTTCAGGTCTGTGCTCTTTTTGGTTGTACCTTTCTGTTCTTCTTTGAACCAATGTTAATCTTGACCCCTAGTCAGAGCGACGCCCTTCTCTGTGACTTTCCTCTTCACCGTTTGCTCATCACCTCTGCTTATGCAGACAGTTGGTTTTGTTTGTCACATGCTGTTTATCTGTTGGTGCTGCATGCATGTGTCTGCTAATGACTCCTGCTGTTGTTCTGGCCCTTTGTATGCAACGCAATCAGCACATGCAACATGCAATCAAGTGTTTAAATATGACAGAAGCGCATGAAGAGCTTGCATACAGCCAGCTGGGTAGGAAAGATATGGACGAGTCTTGACAGCAGCAGCAAAAAGCGCTGGCTCAACTAGTTGGGGCAGGAACTTCCCCAATCTTGCTCAAATCTCAGCCTGAGTACATGCACTCAGATGTACTCTAGCCCTGTGTACACTGGAATTAAGCCCTAAAGCCTAAACCCTGAAACCTCACCCTTAACCCTAGCACTAAGCCAATTTGGTTGCCATTGTCATGCAGGTGGGCGGGGGGCTTTTAGCAGACACCCCTGGTTTCAATGTCCCCAGCCTGACTAACCTGACGATTAGTAACCTACAAGCCTGCTTCCCAGAAATTGAGAGGCGGCTAGATACACACAGGTACCATGATGAAGAAGTGTATGGTACCCCTGGCAAGTAGTGCATGCGAGGTGGCACTTGGGGTGCTCAATTGAAATTTCCTGTATGTATTGTTTTTGGTCCTAGCCAATCTGCCCATTGCACTAAAACAGGTTTTGTTGTGAACTGCCTGGTTTGTACGTGCAGCATGTTTGCGTCACAAGCACCTTGTCACCAATACTTGAGTTCTGCATCTGTTGTGAGGCATTGGTATGTTTTGAGTGGCAGAACATTCCAGATGGCACAACTTGCACAGTTAGGTGTTGTATCAGTGTGCAAAGTTTGTATTGTTACACGTATGATCAGTGTGCAAATCTGGCTGCCTGCAGAGCCTGGGTGCTGCTTGCATGAAGACTTTGACCGGCATCCAATCTATGTTGAGCTGTACCATGAAGTCAAACAGAACGAAGACCTGGAAAGGCATCGCTCAATGAGCAAGAAGGTATCGTTTCCTACTTCTACTTGGAAAACAAAGGTCTCATTGTCCTCAGTGTTCCTCCAGCTGTCAATGAGTAGCTCTTGTGCAATTTCACATTTCAAAGCCGCTTGTAGACACTCTTTCCGGCATGAGATGACTTGAGTATGCTTGGGATCATTTGGCCTCAGCCTGCTGCTAGATTAGTCCAAGCCAATGCCAAATAACAGGCAGTCAAAGCGCATGTGCCTGCTACAATACTTGCTGCCTTTATGTAGTCTCTGTGCCCCAATTCGTTCTCCTGTGATGCTGGACGATGTCTATTTCCTGAGCAAGCATAATAAACTTCTGTGATGTTTATATAGCAGCCGTGTTTCATAACTACAGCATGCAGCTTTGCATGCTTAGAAGGTGGTCCAGTGCAAGCTTGTGTAGCAGAGCCTAGGTAAAAGGCGCATTGCTAGCGTGTCAGGAGGCTAATTTCCTGCACTGTTACAGCTTGTTGCCGACAAAATGTTTCAGTAATGCAGAGGCGCCAGGGCACTGTTCGTTTCAAGACCAAAGCTGGCGGGGAACAAAGTCGTGAGGCGCTGCTGGAAACCAAGACGCATCGTAGAGTGAACAGGAGACAGGTAGGCGGGCAATGCTGTTACGTATTGTGTGAAGTTCATGAGTTGTGGCATAAAAAGCCAGCAGTCAGTGACATTGATCACTTTTGTGACCAGACAGCTGGGTCCTGTCCTTTGACGAACAGTTGTGCAGGCAGACTTAACCGCAACGGGACCTGAGCACAAGCAGCCATTTTCACGCAACATTTGCCGGATCTGTGTGGCACTGTTCACGCTGTTACATGTTCAAGTGGTCTCTACAACTTTGCTCTGCATTGTTGCAGACCAGGCAAGGGATGCAGGACCTCATAGACAAAGCCAGCCAAGAAGAGGGAGTGGATTTGTAACTACGGCAAATGAATGAGTCTGAATAAAGAGCACTTTGGCCAATTTGCGCAGTGTCACTGCTCAGCGCTTTCTGTAGCACATTCTGTGGGACACCCTGCACAGCTGGTCTCAGCTGGAAGAGGCCTCAATCGTCATCCTGGAATTCTCTTCGGTCTGTCCATCTCGGCTGACGAATTTGCTTTATCTCTTCCTGCAAAGCAAGCTAGCTGTTGTGCACTCAAGCAACTGCAAATGTGGTCAGCCTTGCAGCCTTCAACACTTGCCTCAGACAAGTATTTCCCTGTTTCTTTATAGTTCTGACGGTTGAGTTCTCGTAAATCTGCTAGCCTTTTGTCGTCTGCGTTGTCTCTGCTGATGTAAAATAGCGGTGCACCAATGCCTACTACGATGCCTAGTACTGCTGCGAAAGCTCCTGTCAGTGTATCAGGGTCTGACCAATCCAGCTCAATGCCTGCCTGCACTCGCTGTCTGCTTGCTATGTGTCTTCTTGATATTTGCTGCCTTCCACAGTTGACAAGAGGTACTTGCCTTCCGCTAAACGGGCGAGCCGGGAGACACGGTGCAGTCAGTTGCAACGTATGCATGGCAGACGAGCAAGAGCAACCTCAATGCAATGAATTCAATCAAGAAGATTGGAATTGGTCAATGCAGAGCGGCCAAAGTTTGCCAGCCACTTGTCGTTCAACATCAACATGTCGATTGACCTCAGCGAGGTGATCAAGGGCAGATCGAAGGGCCCTGACCTGAAGGGCATTTCACGCACACTGAACAATTCAAGCTTGCTCTGAGCAGCTCATGAGTGACTTCAAACTTTGTGGCATTCAACCAATACCTGTGTCATGGTGTGGTGGCAAACATCCTATTGTCTTTGCATGCACGGCATATTTTGTCAACAAGGCAGCCTAGCGACTGGTCAACTACATGTACAGTACCATCAGCTTGCAGATGCGTCTCCAGATACTCTGTTGCCTGATGAGTGATGCTCGTGGCAGACCTATCTGTTGGCAATCATCGGCACCAGCTCAGACAGCAGCCGGCGGTAACCAGTGACACACCGTCCGCACTGCAATGCACATGCAGGCGTGATATCCGAGCTCGTGCGTTCACGTAAAAGAGCAAATTTGTTGGGCGCATGCGAGTAATTTGAGCCCACAACATAATGACAGCAGGATGGGAGACAGGATTACAGGATCACCACGTCAAGCAAGAAGGTCTTTGATTGGTCAAAAACATGCCGTACCGTGCACGTGATCAAAATATGTGTCATCTCATGAAAGCACCTACTCTTGCAGGGGTCAACTTCTTTGACGTAAAAGCAATGCTGCGATACTCAACAGGTCCAGGTCGGCAAACACACCCGGCGTTGTCGAGCACAAGTGTATAACCAAAAGCCGTGCATCATGGCCACCGCTGCTGCCAATGACTCCGCGCACGGCAGGCCAGTGTTTGACGAAAAGCTGGCCGAGGATACGACTCCAAAAGACCACAGAAGCGACGAGGAGATCGCGGCGACCATCAAAGAAGACCAATTTGTGCTAGGCTCCGGCACAAATGTCTTGCCCATGACGGTGGGAATTGCTCGAGGTAGGTCTTGCCTGGTACTGCGTTGAGGGCATCACGACGAGTAAAGCTCACACGGGCAGTCTTCCATATTTGCTGTTGACTTACGACCAATTGTTGCCCATGTGCAGGAGCATGGTATCAGGTGAGGCCTTTTGCACACCTCTTTATAACCCAAAGGACCACCAACGCGGCGCCGGCCTTGCTTGTTGTGTCCTGAATGCATGCGTGCTGTGCGCACCGGTATCTGAGTTCAGCCCCACGCAGGAGGCCTGCACAATCTTGCTCACGAACCTCGAATATATCTCGTGTTGTGCAAACAGAGTCTATTAGCTTTTCGCAAAAGCAGCTTACCTTTAGTATCGAAGCTGTTGGTTGTGTATGGCAGGTTGGGTATCACATGTGCACCAGTGTGGCTGGAGCTGCTCTGTTGGGACTGCCTTTTGCGATGGGCTTACTTGGTGAGCAATGAAACAAGCCCATACAGACAAAAATAGTGCTTGCACTTTTCTATGTTGGTGACCTTCCCAACATCACTTGTACATGGGATCCCACGTGCATATGCAGTCAGGGCACAGAGCTTGAGCTCATGCTCATTGAGATCTCTGTATCTGATATTGTGCTTCCTGCCATACTCATGGAACGAGGTAATAATCTGGGAGGTCCAGAGAGTTGCTCAGCAACATGCGGAGTGGAGCAGCCAACATCAAAAACATGAGCATGCAGCCACAACCAGCCAGCAGGCATCAACGCCATCTACTTCACAATAGTTGTCATGGAATGCAACACGTACATGCATGTGTAAACACATGTCAAATACTGTGCTTTCTGTCATTTCCAAACGCAAGCCTTGACGCTCAGAGCCTCCAGAATTCACGAACAAAACTGTTCAGTACTGCACAAGTGTACTCTGTGACATGTGCTTTCCATGGTGGTCAATGCTGTGCAGGTTGGGCACCTGGTATCATTTCTTTGTTCTTGGGGTTTGGCGTAACTTTCTGGACCTCCCGGATTATTGCCTCCTTCCATGAGTATGGCGGGAAGCGCAATATCAGATACAGAGACCTGGCTTCCTCAGTGCTTGGTGAGCAAAGGATATATGTCACTGTCAAGAAGCGTCTGCACCATTAGCCCTTCACCCATGGTCAATAAGCAATCTGTTTCATCATCTCTCATCTGCTAGCATTACCCGTTTTGCATGCCAGTTGCCTTATTTGCACAGCAATTGCATTCCATTTGCAGTGCTTGCCTGTGTGTACAGCATGGTTGCCTGTCATCCATGTCAGCTGCCTCTCGTTTGCTCCAAGTTGCCTTTCTCTTGCAGGGCCAAAATGGGGTCCTTGGTGCGTGTGGCCCTGTCAATGGGCCAATCTCATTGGAGCACTGATATCTGTCTTCATCCAGTCTGGGGAAAGCTTCCAGGTCAGCCCTTTCAAATTTAGAATCCTGTCACTTGTCATTTGATGATCTTACTATCAAACTTGGGATGCTGCTGCTCTCACTTCTTGGGTTTAATGTTGACCTAGGTCATACTCTAGGTCATACCCTAGGTCACCCCTCATGTTGGCACTGATTATCAAACTGACTTTTGGACATGTATAACATTAGACTACCTGTATCCAAATGTACGACACTCTGTGAGCTTGCTTTATGTGCCTCATGCACGTTGCTCGTGATCAGATGCACTCACAATGTGTGTTGCCAGTTGCAAGACAACATGACATCAGGCAGGATCACACAGCTGAACTTTCCTTGTACAGCGCTGTTACTGCTGCACCTGATCTGTAGCATCAGATGCATATGGTGCATCTGGCATTGCACCCCACTTTTGCATGCACTTGACTTACAGGTATATCTTACATGTTTCTGCAGGCGGTATACACCTTACTGGGCGGAACAAAACATGTCACGCTGACAGAGTTCATAGCCATCATGGGAGTCATCTGCATGCTGTTTACCCAACTTCCCACCTTTCACAGTCTGTGGTAAGCTGCTGCAGACCAAGCTTGCCTTGTTCTCACACTGATTCATGCACTGGAATCCATAATCAATTGCTGCTGATTTGTTTGAAGCCTTCTACTGCATGGCTGTGACTCCGTTAGAAAATGCATGCTCTGCTCATTTGCTCAGAGCAATTTGACACATGGGAAATTAATGTGAGCCTGTACAGGCATCTGCATGTGCTGTTAGTCCTCTCAGCCTGAGTCATGACTGCTATGTAGTGTTGAATGCATGGTGATTTCCCTGTCACTGTCTGTTGACTCACCTGATGAGTCCCAAAGACAGAAAATGCTGGCTGATCTATTGATGGACTGACTGACGGATTGACTGGCTGACTGAGTATTTTGATGCCCTGCAGGTTCATCAACTTACTCAACATGCTCAACACCTACCTCTTCACAGCTGTTGCTTTGATCATAGCCATCTTCCAGTCAGCCAAGTACGACCTGCCCAGAGACTATGGCGTTCATGGTAGCAATGCTGACAAAGCATTTGGGGTGTTCCAAGGCATTGTCATTATGCACTTTGTTTACGGGTAAGTATGGACCACAGGGCTCCCTCGCTTCTTCGTTACCCTGCCTTTCATA
>JAABUP010004375.1_pt1 | contig 23150 bp, 32 predicted proteins | sample 5559201 | NCBI WGS metagenome assembly JAABUP01 (sample SAMN10711887, study PRJNA513373) | rock metagenome | isolation source: Antarctica rocks | place: Antarctica | reverse complement strand
CTTTGACACAGCAGGTGCCTAGGGAGCAACGCCACTGTGTTTTCTGCGCTTCTGGTTTAGCAGAGGATGAACATCATTTTGTGTTTGATTGCCCTGCATATTGTGCCATCAGGAGCAGATTCACAAATATATTTTGGGGCCCAGCCCCTACACTGTCTTCTTTTTTTACTCTACATGATCCCAAAGTCATAGCTAGGTTTTTGAGGGAATGTTTTGAACATAGGAACACCCTGGTGGCAGCACAATCTGGATACACCCTTTAGTCTAGCTTAGAGTGCGTCAGCTGTGAACATTAATGTTTTCATAAGTGCTTTAGAACATTTGGGGTATCTTTGTCTGACACTTTCAGTCTACTGGTCCAATGGTCATGGTTGGCCCCAACGCCCTTTAAAATCTAATGAATGAATGAATGAATGCTGTTACATTCGTAAACTGGTTGGCCCCCCCACTCAAAGCTCGTCCCTTAAGTTGCAAAGGCATTTGGCCCAACTTGCTGCAAATGTGTGTTCACTCAAAAGCGGCAAATTCTGCAGAATACAGCTGCTGCAAATGCATGTGTGACACCAAGTGGGTGACATACCTTGAGTGCTGACAGTGTTGCTAACAAACTTTTCTGACCTCAAACTGCCTGCAGAGACAATAGGTGTAGAGGCATGAAACTGTGTACAATGCCAGCCAAGTCTGTGTCATCTTTGACCTGCCGATCAACTGTCTTGGGTTTGTGATGAATCTCAAGGGCAATCTCTTGCGTTGCTTCCAAGAATGCCTGGATCATTGGCTTTCATTGTGTGCGAAGCAGTGTCAGCCATGCAAAGCACAATCATGCCTACTTGAAACCTGATTGTGTCCTGGCGAGCACACATGTACCATAACTCCGCGACAATCTGGCAACAGTTCTGGCCATCTGAGACAGCTTACAGGACACAGCCACTCAGGCAGCAGTGCTTGCAACAGGGCAGATGGCTGTGCCATTCACAATCAAAACTCAACACCACAGCAAGGCAGTCGGTCAAGCACAAAACTAATGATTGATTTGCGAAAGAGTGTGCTGTAGGACAGCCTTTTCACGCTTGCGTCTGCTGTAGCTGAGTCACTTGCGCAAGCTCTGGGACAAGCTTAACCTGACAGCAATACGCTCTATTGCCTTCAGTCCACCCTTCTCAACCTGAGTCACCTTTGCTCTTTCTCTTTCTGAACAACAACCTTGAATCGTCCGGTCACATTGGGGTGCAGTTTGACTGTGGCCTCGTATGTGCCCAGCTTCTTTATGTCTGGCAGCTCAATCAGTTTCTTGTTAAGCTTTCTGCTGGTCTGTGCTTCAATGGCATCCACCACTTCTTGCTCAGTCACACTGCAGAGGACACGTCTTGACATCACACAATCACACTGACTTTGTGGTCATGTGCATAAATTCTTGCTCAGTCAAACTGCAGAGGACACGTCTCGACATCACACAATCACACTGACTTTTGGTCATGTGCATAAAAGGCTGTACAAGTCAGTGAGATGTAGACTTGCAGTGATTTCAGTTAAGCACTTGCAAGGGCACTGTCACAGTGTGCAGTGAATGCACTAGGTGTGTATTGTAAAACAAAACTCACGTTAGTGCAATAGATGACCTGCCGCAACACCAAAGCTGTTCCTGCCGCAATGTGGCAATGATGACATGATGCTGTGAGCAGGCATACATTCACCTTCAGGTACTTCAGAATCATTGTGTTGCCTTACCTGCCAAAAATGGACTCCTTATCCCCAGATCGCTTCTTGATTGTGAACTTGCCTATAGTTTGCAGAGCAGTAGCCATTGCCTGAGCTTTTGCTTGAACCTGTGCAGCACAGAACTTGATGTTTACTGTGCACAGGAGAGTTGCTTTCTGGCAGGCTGGCACCAGAAAACAGTAATTCTGGCATCTCGCCTACCTGTTGAGCCAGCTGCACTTCGTTCTGCTCCTGCTTCAGGATGTTACTGCGTGAAGAATGCCACATCATGAGTACTTAGCATAGCTGATGATCTCACACAGATGCATTGACCACTGTAAGCAGTCTTGCTCAGGTGTACGCTTACTCAAGAATGCCTTGTGTAGCTGGCAGTGCCAAGCGCTGAGGCTGCAAATAGTTCCTGAAGTACCCATTTGGGACCTTGGTGATCTGCCCTGCTGCTCCTAGACCTGCCTTTGCACCCTGAGGAGTCAGCACCACCTGCACCGCCAAATCAGAGGATAGTGTTCCAGTTCACATGATGCTAAGTAAGCACCTTCCACACTAAACACAAACTGGGGAAGGATAGCGGCGGTGTAGATAGTTAGGACCAGGCTTGACATTTCTGTTCAGCACACTTAAACAGTGAAGCATTTTTCATACAATTGACAGCTGATGATGCAGCCGTTTCTCAGTCGGTAGGTGTATCATGGCTCATACTTGTTGTGTCTTCTTGACTCTCTTCTGGGCAACTACGTAGAAAGCCCTGTGTGCCCTGGCATGTGGGGGTTGCCCGTGAGATAAGGCATTAAACTGCTTGCTGCCAGTTAGGCTTTGCTGCAGCACAAACAGATGGATGTATCACGGACCCCGTACGCTGTTGCTGCACACAGGACTTGCAAACACAGGACGCCAGGACAGACGTGACCTGGACTCACCGAGGACTGGCAGCGAAGACCCTCACAGCAGTGCAGCTGAGCATGTGCCATCGCAGAACTAGAGGCGTGCAGGCTTTTACGCAGCCTTGTGGTCAGCTTTGCTTCAGCGTTTGCAAGGTTCTCGCCGCATGGCTCCGAAACCAATCAGTGACTGCCCTACTCTTCATCGATGCGCAAGTCAACACAGACAGTATTTATAATACAGGCAGACTTTATAGTCTCGACTGAAGATCGATCGTCAGAAGTGTTCTGCAGCATTCCGCAACATGGCTGAAGAGCCCGAGCAGCTCGGTCTCAGCAATAGAGACCAGGCAGCTCAAGACAAAGCTCTTGACCAGTTGACAGACCCAGTATGTGCTGCTGCAGCAGCAAGTGCCAACGTAGCAGGATCTTACGTTGACAGCTTTGCTGATGTTGCCCTGTGTCGTTCAGGTCGAGGAAAAAGAGCTCGATGCAAACAAAGTGCACACAGCCATGGCAGGTCTATTAGCTTCACAAAAAGCAGACCGTGAAGCTCAAAGGCTCAGGTGTGTAAACTGAATATCACATCTTGCCTTATGCAGCGTCTAAGGTCTGAAGGCCATCCGTTGCTGACTCAGTCAAACTTTTCTTGCGCAGAGATAAGAAACTAGCAGCTATCAAAGTAAACAAAGAAGATGTTGATATCATAGCTGCAGAATTTGAACTCGACACAAAGACAGCAGACAGGAGACTGCGAGAACACAGCGGCAACTTGGTGGAGGCTTTACAATCGTTTCTTTGAGCAATATACACAGAGCAAAGCACGTCAGATGACCCATCAGTGGTTGCACTTGACACTCCCAAACAGTGGTCAGCATAGTTTAGCAATGAGACCCAGGCACCTAAGCTACTGAGACATTCACAATGCACAGACCCACGACATCTTATCAGCCTCAGTAGTCGCAAAAGCATGTGTTTTGAGGCAAAACAGATGATACAGAGACAGCAAACATATGAGGCATCAACATGAAATGATCTAGAAAACTAAATCTCAGCAATAGAAGCCAACTTGCTGCTTTCTCCCCAACAATTGAAATCAACAGGCATTTTAGACTGTCAAAATGGGTCCTCGCGTGATGATGGTGCTCGACTTCCTTGTGAAGATGGTGTGTGATGCTCTGAATTATCTGTCCCCAAGACTGAAAGATCCAACATGTTGCTGCCATGAGCCTGAGGTACTGCTCTATGCTTCCCTGTGTCCACTCTGCTGGCGGTGTGACTGTACTTGCCACCTGCACACTGCTTATGTCATCCAACAGGCTGCTTGCATGTCTTTGACAAGATCACTACACTTTGGCGGTCTGAGCATAGTATGCTCTGACCATAGCGTTACGGTACATGCTTTTTGATGTGTGCTTGCTATCCAGGTAAAGATGTCACTCCTGTCCAGTGCATCTGGTATGATGCCAACGGCACAGTTGGCGTCTGTGAGTATGCATCCATCTGCCAGACATGAGCGCATAAGTACTAGATACCTGAGACTGGACTCAAGGCACTGACAGATCTGCTAGAGGAGGCAGATGGGGAACCCATCTGAGGTGCATCTGACCTCACCCAGCTGCCTAGAGGGCGCTGCTCCTGTGCCACGCACAAATGCATTTGGCAGACAGCATGGAAAGTGCATTCACTTGGGTCTTCAGACAGACAATGCAAAAAGCATCCTTGAATATTAGTCTGACTCTGTGTCTCATGTACGTGTCCAATTTTTTCCAGGAACTGTGCATGACTGCAACAGTACGCTGTACGAACAGTCTGAATGTTGGGCAAGCTGAATCAGAGGTCAATGCACAGTCTAAGCGCTCACATGAAGGGACGAATTTTCGTCTGTCATGTTCAGTGGGGACTGTGCTGAAGACGTCTTCAGCTGCTGTGCAGGTGTATTGTAAGGAGTGTTTGGCACCCGCCCCTGCAACAGCGATAAATGTTTGGAGACTGAGCATGCTGTCGGTGCAGGTCATAGACATGCATAGGCAACAAAGTGCAGCTCCAGACACCAGCGTGCATCAAGCTAGAGTGCCGATCTCTTTGTAAATGCTGTTGTTCTTCCAAATGGCTTGTGCATGACACACAGCACAGCTTCAGTCGCATGCAGGAAACGCCCATCTCAGTGTGACAGGCGCCTTCACCTTGACAGACTGAGATAAAGATGCACTTAGGTTGTCATAACGCCCAGCAGCTATGAGTGAGCCATGGCCGGGTGACTTGGCAGGGCTGTTGGCATTTAGCAGCAGCCTGTTGAGCTTGTCCTGCAGAGGCCCGACCAGACCCGCCCCTCCCCCGCCGTGTGCCACTGACATTGAGGGCCCACTGTTGTGCACCATCATCGAGTGGCCACTGCCGTGCACTGCCATGGACTGTGAGCTGCAGGCAGCATAGGCCTACTGTCAGCACAAAGCACTCCAAGCAACCCGCAGCAGCTGCTTGCGACTTTGTGCTTCACTGGTCGGATCAAGGCAGTCACATGCAGAATGGCCTCAGCTGAGGCAATACAAAGAAACGCAGCATCATGCACCAATGTGCTGCAAGTTGTATACAGGTTGCATGAATGCTCTGGCACGTGGGGTCATGCTTCTGCTTTGGTGCTGCAGTATAAACAGCAAATCTCTTTGCTGCCATCGCACTGTACTCAACTTAAAGATAAGCTTCACACAGTCAATAGTCGTCGTGGAAACTATGGCTGCCTCACACACATCGCCGCAGTGCTCAACTTGGAGGACAATCAATAGGGCCGTGTTAAAAGCAGGCACGACATGCTGGAAGCACTGCATGATTACGGCAAAGCAGGCAATGTGAGGCACACCTCCTCTCTACGCCCATGAAATCAGCAGCTGAGTCAGCAGCGCTGCGTTTTGGGGTGCGGGCACCCCAGGGCATGCGCTGCATGAGGCTGCGTGATGGGGTTTTCTCACCCTTGCTGGAAGACCCTCCCCCAAGCAGGGAGGGGCGCAGTTTGCTGGCACTGTTGGGAGGCTTCTTGGATGCACTCATGGTAGCTGCCTGATCAGTGACACAGGCACAGGATCAGCACAATGGACCTGCCTCACTTGGCATGGTACTGCTTTGCCAAGTTTGCTCATATTGCACAGCTTCCAGCCCTTGCTTGCACAGAAGCTTACTGCTCACAGAGAACTCATCTACTGGGCATGACACAGTCTTTGCCATGTGTTGTATACAACTTTAGGGTGTCTCATGGTCAGACTGGACACAAGGCAACAGCTACATAACAGAGTCATCACAAAGGTATGCATGCCAGCTGCACGATTGGACTCATGTCCATACCTGCTTCTTGTCTCTGGCATGCTGAGCACGCAACTCCTCTTCTTGCTCAAGCTCAGTGGCTACTTGATCTAACACTTCCTGTAGCACACAGAAGCATGTCAAACGCACCTCAGTTGTGCCTAGCAAACGGCAGGCACACAGCTACACACCATTGGCATGCACTTATGGTGCATGCAGACTGTAGACCAAAGCTTAGATGAACACGTGCCATGTTGCAGAAGGACCAAGTCGCATAGCATGTCAATGAACTGACCCTGTAGTCAAAGCCATCATAGGTGAAAGGGAGGCGGTGCTCCATCTGCCAATGGGTGAGCACTTGGCGCAGCTGCTCCACAAGGCCAGGCACTCGCTCCCTCTGCTTGCCTGCCTTGATGCTGCGCTGCAGCTTGCGGTTGGCATCCCGACCCTGCCATGCCAAGTACGCACAGTCAAACCGTGTGCAGACATTGTCAGGCAGTGCTGATGTAAATGGCTTGCCAGATGCTGGTTTGTGCTATGCCCACGCTGTTCTATGTCATGACTCTAGCTGGCTGCTTGGTGCATTGATGTAGACAAGCAGTACAGCAGGCGTGTGCAACAAGCTTGCACTTGCTTTATTGGTGCGATGCTGTGCGACGTGAGAGCCAGTGTGACAGTGCACAGCAAGCATGCAGGACATTGGCAGTGCTGACCTTGTAGCGCATCTCGTCATGCTCATACTCGGTCAGCCACCTACACTCAGCCCTCACAGCCTCAAACTCTTCGATGCAGCTCAGCACCTCAGCTCGCTTCTCTGCCAAGTCTACCACCTCAGCCTGTTGCCTCACTACCTTGGCTAGTACGTCTGACACCTGCAACCCCAATACACATGCTGCAGCTGTAGCATGCAATGATTGATGTTGCTCACAAGATACATATGTTCCAGGAGCAATTTGAGCATGCTGTGCAGGGATTTTGTTACGCAACAGCTGCTTCTGTTCCATATCTATGTATCAACATGCCTATCAGATAACTGACTGGGTATGAAACACAATGCCGGAGGTGATCAATGGGTGACTGTGATAACTTGTGATACAGTGCCCGTCTGTTCCGGGCACATGAATGCTGCTTCAATGATGACTGCGCAATCGCACTGTTGCTATGGAAACTGTGCCTACATTTTACTAACAGACCATGCTTATATCTCATCTGCAACCTGCCCTAATGCAGCTTTTCTGTGTCAGCGTAAACTACTTGAATTGCTGTGGTGCATGGGCAGAAGCCAGCAAGTGGTTTACCTGACCACTATTGGGTGCCCTGGTGTCAGAAACTGCAGCATCAAACATGGGTGGGATGGCAGGTGTGAGCAGGTGACTGGCAGCGCACACCGCTTCCACGTCAGACCACTTGTCCTTGATGAGGCGCCGCATGACCTCTGCCTTGCAGCTTTCCAGCCTGCCCACCTCAGCCATGCACTGCAGAATGTGAGAGTCAAAACCAGCTGTCTTTGTTGCCATGCAAGCTTGCAGTGTCGAAACTGTCACAACAAAACTGGTCACGGCTGCCAAGACATGAAGGTGATGGTGGATAATCCCCATGCGCAGTGTCAAGATCTGTGTCAGCATGACAGAATCAAGCTATAGAAGGTTGCATATGTGGGCCATAAGAAGACCAGTGACACTTTGAGCTACAACCACCTTCTGGATGGATTTGCCGTGCAGGCGCGCTGGGCCAGACATGAGGCGGGCAAAGATGCCTCGGTCCACATCCTCCTGCTCCACCTCCAGGGCCTCCCACAAGCTGCTTAACACCCCCATCAACTCCTCGGCCCTCTGCTCTCGGTACTCCTGCAAGTCAGGCCAGCACATGTTGCTGCACAAGCAGCATACTACTGGAGACCTCCTAGTTGTAGGAACAGCCTGCCTGACACAGTGTGTGTAGCAACTGCTGTAATAGCAAAACGCCGAGTGAGTTGACCACATGTTCTGGCTACTGTCAAGCAGTGTGCTGGCTGCATTAGCTGGTATATGATGTGAGCCAAGCGTAGAGTCAATCAATAACATCACAAAAGTCTGCAAGGGCAAGCAGTATCGAGTCTGCGCTAGACTACTGGCCTTGCTATTCTGCATGCAATCTGTATGCAGGTGAATAGACCCAGACATGCACATGGCCATTATGTTACCCTGATCTCATTGAGCCCTTCTATCTGGTCTTCCAGGGCAGAGAAGGTGGCATTGCTCAGGTCAACAGCTGCTGCTGCTGCTTCTCGCTTGGCTGGTGACTTGTATGTGTAGCTGTGGCCTGGCAAATGATCCCTGCAAAAACACATGCGCATCCAGTTCAACTGCTTGTTTTTTTTATTGTGGCTTGCAGGCAGATTGCCATCATGCAGACCATCATGCAGCACTAAGCAAAAGCTACAGCTGCAAGGCAATCTGCTTGCGCTTACTGTATTCAGTTGATGAATAAATCTGCAGGTCTTGTGTTAGAACATATACAGGAGGCAGATGAGACATCTGTGTGCAACACTGTAATAGTCAACCTTTCTTGCAATGAGGGGATCTAGGACACCTGAAAACTGTAGTTAATGCATTACAGTAGCACTGACCTGTGATGCTGCAGGCTGGGGTGTGCAGCAGCAGCAGCTGCATTGTCATCCTCGTCTAGCTCAATGCAGGCTTTCCTCAGGCGTCCTAAAAGCATGTCCAGCTTGCGCTCACGCTGAGCCTTTTCAGCATGCAAGTTATCCAGCTCCAGTTGGAGAATTTGCCGCCCTGCTTGAGACATGTCATTTGCTTTTGTTCCCAGCCTCTTGGGCTGAGGGATTGCGTGGCCAAACCTTGCTTTGAGACTACATATCTCATCCTGCAGAATGCAGTCTGTTCTATGTGGCTAGCTAGGTGAATGTTATGCTAGAAATTGCAGGTACTGACTGCAGGCTGTGAAGGAGAAGCCTTTGAACCTGCAAAGCATTGAAGTCCTGCAGTCGTTGTACTTTTCTAGTTCGCCACTGCTCTGCTTGGTGTTGCACACTCTGATAGCGGCTCATCAGAGAGGCTGAAGGACTATGGTCTGACATCTGATCCTACAAATTCAGCAGAGCCGATAAGTTTGCTGTCATATAAGGTTCCTCCTGAATGCTGCTCAAGTCAGGGACTGACCGAACTGTCGAATCCGTCTTGCTCCCCGAGCTGCTCCTTTATGCGGTCTATGTCGTTCAAGCTTTCGCTGATTTTGTCCTGCAGACCTGCACGTTTGTCTTCTGCAAACTGCACAGCTTCAGACCATACTTTCTGAGCATCGTTTGTGATGTCTGTGAGCTCTCTTGTTTGGTCCTCGCGACTAACTTCTAGGTCGTTCCAAACGTGATGAAGTTGCTCTGCGCAAGCTTTGCTGTGGTGAAGATAGGACTGTGCTTGTTGATGAAGCACTTCGGACTCCATCTAGTGCTGGCAGTGGCTCAACAAGCTTACGTACTTGACATGAACCGCTCAAAGGGACGATTGCTCGGCCTGAAAGAGCAAGACTCAAGCCAGCGGCACGAGCAGTCAAAACTGAGAGAGCTGTTGTTTGCAAGTTCAAGCTGTCGTGGGCCTTCATTCAGATTCCTAGGCTACCCTTTGTGCAGGCTTGGGCTGTGATGGCAAAGTCAGCAGACAGCGCTATATAGCCAGAACAGTAGGTCAGGTGTCGGACCAAAGTGAAGCTGGCGGGAATGTGTGCAAAGGTTGGCGATAGCACTGTCGATTGTCGGGGCACCGACCACTCAGATCGTACCTTTTGTCATAAACCGCTCCCCGTTCGGCCTTGCCCTCTGCATCATCCTGCACTTCGTGTACGCAATTGCATCAAGCCTGCGTCCACACGCCTTCGGCGTCATGTCCAAAAGCGTGAGTACTCTGGAGTTTTGTGTCGTGCACAAGTACCCCAGGAGTCCGCCGAGGACACGGGCTTGCGCGCGGAGGAGCTGGTGTCCTCTTTGCGGCAGGAGCTGGAGGGCCTGAAATGCATGCAGTTGTCCTCAGCCTGCAGCCTATCAGTGTACAGACTGACAGTTCTCTGTACAACCCAGCACCGGGCTGAAGTACTTGCTGCACTTGCACAGGTATGTGATGCTTCTGCTGGTGTGTAGCATGACAGTGACACAGTCTTGTAAGATGAACAATGGGCAGGGCAAGCATGATTTACATAATGCCAATGCAAAGTCTGCCTGCAACGTGAACACCTATTTTTGCAGGATGGCAAGCAACACAGCGGTGACAGTGTGTTCTTCTACCTGGTGCGAATACTGGGACACAGTGATGAGACATCCACACAAGGGCTTGCAGCAGATCTGCTGCAAGCCCTCATGGCAGACCTCCCCAAACATCTGGAGTCTGGTTTGCATGCTATGCCACAGGACTGGGAGTCGCTTGCAAACCTGACACAGCCATTCACTGTTGACGCTGTGCTTCAATTGACTGTTGCCACCGCCAGCATCAGGGTACTTTCCATGCTGTCATAAATGCTGGATGTTGCAATGCATGTTGCATGTTGCTGCGTATCAATGCCTTGTAAGACATGCTACTAGCAGCAGAGCACAGCTGCCTGCTCACTTGTTAGTTAGTCACAAGTCGAGGCTCCTGTCTGTTGCCCCTGGTGCAGACTTGCTGCTTGTCATATGATCTGGGCAGTGGCAGCATATGCCATTGTAAGCTTGCAGCCCTGCAGACTCTGCTCATCAAGTTGGCTGACAAACTGTGCCTTTAGTTGTGTGAAGAGATCTCTGCCCAATGGCGCCAGCATGAGCGCATGTACGCTTTACAGTTGTGTCTGTTTTGCATCGGTCATATACATCAAGCACCGTGTGTGTCTGCATTGACAAACACGCGTGGCCTGCAGGTCAAAACAGCTGCAGTGTTGCTTCTGCTTCTCACAGCAGCTGGATCTTCTGAGGGCATGCGCAAGTTGGAAGCTTCAGGTGCTTCCTCAGTAGTATGGTGCGAAATGCTGACAATATGCAGCTCCTGGAAGCTTGGCTGGGAGCAGGAGCAGTTACCCTCAGGTGACGGTGTGTTCCTGTTTGACTCAATTGGAGCCAGACATCCAACAAGGTCCCCGGCCTGGGCTCAAGAGATGGCTGCGACACTGCCCTTCATGACAGCCAGTCATGCTCTGGTGCATAGCATACTCGACCAGACAAGCATCACGGTGAAAGTGCAGTTGGAATTTAAGCGTGTGTACTTGACTATGGCCACTGCCATTAGTGCCAGCAAATGGAAGCCAGCAGCATTGGAGCCAGGCAAGGCGCCCAGCAACCCTGTCTCTCAAGCAGCACGCTGGCTACGTAGGAGTGCTGCTACCACAGTTGAGGAATGGGCGTTTTCCTCCTTTTTGTGGCGCAGCCTCAACCAAGATCTAACTCTACGACAGCATAATATGGACATGAGCAGCTTGCTGATGATGGCTCAGGAGCAGAAGGAGCTGCAACAAAAAGCTCACAGCGTGCTTCACAGCACGCAGGGCAGATGTGCAGAGCAACTCCTGCAGCTTCTGCAGGGGCTTATACTCGGCATTGGTTTCCCGTCCATCATGGGTGTGCAGCAGCAAGTGGAAAAGGATGCACTTGTCAGGTTTGGCGCATGCCCCATCAATGCCCCTTCCATGTTTTGCAGACTGCGCCAATGGCAGCAAAGCCTGTCTGCACACAGGCACAGCTGCATCTTGTCTTGCAAGTATCATCCAGTCATCAGCAACATCATGCTCCATGCAAGAGCTGTAAATTCATACGTGCATCATGTATGCCTCATGATGTGTTACTGATCACAGGAGCAGGGACTGCTGTGTCAGGCATGCATGCTTTCACTTGTTTGCAATGATGTCTGTGCTTACCCAGAATTTGGCACCACCGTGAGCACAACACCTGCCTTGCATGGTTGGTAGCAGCAAAGGTGTGCATTACTTGGGTGGTCTGTGACATGTTGATCATGGCTGTTGCAGGAGCATGATGCCCAGCATTTCTGGATTGCTGCAGCACCCTTCACAGGACAGCCGAGGGCGTGCAGCGCTGGCCTTGGCACACATCTCCACTGGTCCATCCAATCCAGTGGCATCTGCAATCCTTACATCTCCTGAAGACCTCTTGGGCCACATGCTGACTCAACTGTCTGGTGATGACACCTCCGAAAACCGCTCCTGCTATGCTGCTTTGATTGGTCAGTGTGCCCTGGACTGTGGCTCTGCTGGACTGAAGAAGATCGGTGATGCTGGGGCTGTCCCATACCTTCTCAAGCTGCTCAAGGAGGCTGACGAGGAATTCTCACAGCAAAGGGTTTTAGGTAGCCTCACGGTGGGTTGGCAATCACACAATTGCTGCTTGCATTCAGTGGTCTTTGGGCGTGCGCAGCCTTGGGGCACGCATGGCCTCTGTGCACTGCATTCACATGTAACCAGTCCAGCCTGTTTTGTACACCTGTCATGCTAGTTGCAAGACGCTTGACTTTTGCCTACTTTCAAACATCTGCCTCCACATTCATGGCATGTAACAAGCATGGCTAAACAATTGGCTGATTCACACAGATCACCCTTCTGTCACTTTTCTTTGTGTCATGGGGCACCAGGCATCATTGTGCCTCACTTATGCATGCCCACACTGCCACCGCAACTGGCAGGCTGTATGCAACCCCTGCTTTTGCGTTTGCAGCCGCAAGATGCAATGTCTGTGTTGGTACAATCTGTGTGTAGCATGGGTTTGTCATGCAGAACCTGGCGTATGTTTCAACTGAGATGGCAACTAGCATAGGAGTACATGGCGGTGCACAGCAACTACTTGACATATTGCAAGCTGGGTTCCAGCAGGTGGGGTCTGGCTCACATGGCTGCTTGTAAACCTGCATCAAGCTGTCAACAACCATTTGCGTGACTACTTGTGCCAAACAGCAAGGAAGACAAGCAACACAGCTTGCTGATGTGCTGATCACCCATCTTGAGGATTCAGGCAAGATTTACCTGCCATGCACTGCACATGCTCGCCCTTCATGTATGCACTCCCCGCCTCAACATTAGCAGATTTTGATATCTGGCTGCTCCCACTTGGCGAGAAGGCACAGAACCAACTCCAGGAAGTCAGCTCTGCAGCTTGCCATTGTCTTCCCCCTGCTGTACAGGTCCCAATTGATGCATGCGCTACACTGAATTATGGACACATTAGGGCTGTCTGGTGGCTCAATTGCAGGGGGGCAACAATGAATTGAAGCTCAGCAAACAGGCCACAGAGGTGACATTGGCCAGCCTGCAAGCCACTACTCACCTGCTAGCTGCTGGAGTTGCACACGCTGACATGCTGAGAGCAGATCTGCCTGCCCTCCTCACCAAGATCATCCAAAGCGCTGCCTGTCAGGGTGTGCCAGAGATGGTCAACCAAGCCCTGACATGCATGTACTTTTTCACTGCATTGCCTGCTGGCAAGACAGTGCTTCTGCAGCAGTTGACCCCGGCGAGTGTGGAGCCTTTCATTCATGTGGCTTTGAGGTGGCTAGAGGATTCTGAGTCAGCATACACCAGACTGGTTACTGCCTCAGGTTGGGGTCTACCTGTGCCTTTGTTGCCTCACACCCCTCTTTGCGGTCGACATCAGCGCCTCGCCCTGCTTGTCGTCTTAATTATATTGCCCTCAGACTTCGGTTTGTGTGACTTTTGCAACAAGCCGTTCAAGGCTGTGCAAGGCAGTACATTTGTCTGGGCAGCAGCTTCCTTAGCTCAGACACTATGCATGGGAGAAAACTGCCTGTAAAACTGATTGCACCAAGGGTTACAATCCTGTATCTAGTGGTGGCAGATACTTGCCTGATTGCATGCAATGTAAGCTTCTGCCAGGTTTGCTGATGATGCTGTAGGCACATCAGTGAACTCTGTCTTGTGCCCATGTGGGGTGACCCATGTGCCGCCACACATATTGTCCTCCTTTCCTGCCCGTACCTTTGTTTGCTTTCAAGACCTTCACCTGACGCCCAACTCTTGCATCAAAAGCAGGCCATCCTCACTTGGGTGAGCAATCCCACACATGCTGAGTTCATGGCGCTTCAGGGTTCAAAGATTGTCCTTGATGCTGCAGATCTGCTCAAGCTGGCAGCCGAGGTGCCTGCTGGTCGTTGCAAGCTAGCACAGCTGTCAACATGCACACGTTTAGGCAAAATTCTCACAGCTGGGTTAGACAACAGTGCACAGGTATGTGCTTGTTCATAGGCCTGTTGTCTTCCAGAGTCATGCCTGCCTACCAACAGCATATCTGGTCACCGCACTCTCTGTTTTGGTCATCGTGATTTTGGTAGCCATGCACTGAATCTTGAGTACACCACCTTCAGGCATGTGTCAGTCTGAATGCCATGTGCCTGAGCAGGCCTGTCTTCTAATGCTGGCAGGTTGTTGCTGCATGACAGCCTTGATGGTGACCGCAACAGGCTGTTTTTGTTTTACAGTATTTGTACCATGGTTCTTCTGGCTGCTTCTGCTAGCATGAACCACATTGCCGGCTGAGTGCTATGAATTTCGCTTTCTGTCCCTCCCATAACGTCCCTGTGTAATGCATCATTGCAACACGCCTCTCATGCCTTTTGGACTGTTGCAGGCACTGATCCTGCCATTGTGTGAGTTGGTTTCCCAGTTACATCAAGACGGCAGCTATGCTCCCAGTCCATGGCTAATGCATCAACCAGTCTCAGCATCCTTGAATCAAGCTGCAGGGCATCCCCTAGCAGGACTTCCTGCTGCGCAGTCACAGCAGGCCTCACAGCAAACTTCATCATTGTCACATGAACAGATCTTGCCGAACACATCCAAACCGACTTCAGCAGAAAGGCTGCAGCAGGTTGATGCTCAGAGTCCAGCTGTGAGGCGCAACTCTCAGACCACCGAGCGCAGCACCTCACCAGACGCAGACCAGGAAGCACAGAGCGTCAAACAGCCGGCCGAGATGCTTGGCTGCACTGGAGAGGACTGGCACAACACATTAGTGTCTGCTGCTATCAAGCTGGCGTCCTTGTCTGAGACACCGACAACCCGCCTTTATGCCATGCTGTGGCTAGCTAGCTTGGTGCCGCAGCTGACAGATCAGGCTTGCATGGACCTGAGCAACTCAGGTGCTGTCCAAGCCAGCATAGGGCTGATACAGCAAGACTCTGAGGGCGTACAGACACAGATGGCGGCCCTCACGTTCTGCCTGGCGCTGCAAGGCAGAGGCCTACTGCCTATTGCCATGCTGCTTGATGCCAACCTGCATCAGCAACTGGCAGCGCTCGTGATTCAGTCAGGTCAGCCGTGTACCTGAGTAGTGATTCAGCTGTATGCAGGCAGCTTTTGTTGTGCAGCATGTCTGCACTGCTTTCGAACAGAACGTCCCAAATTGTTCTACTGCCTCAAGAATGACAAGCCCATGAGCCATTTCATAACCGCTGGCTCATGCCAATCTGCATCAAAGGTTGAGAGCTGTGTACATCTGCTTGTCTAGGAGACCTGCTGTACTCAAAACTTGTTGACCAAAGGTGAAGCAAGTCTTGACAGGTCTTACCTGTGCCTGCAGATGAAGGCGGTGTGCGTGGACAAGCAGGGCTGTTGCTGCAGGCTGTGTGGCAGGTCCAGCCACCTCTGGTCAGCGACTTTGTGTCTCAGAAGCATTTGGGTCCTTTGCTCAAGCTAGCAGCTGGCGACTCCATACATGATGATGAGCGGCTTGTCTGCCTCACACTCATACATCAAGTATGGAAGTTCACAGCGTCTCTGGTTTCAGAGCCATTGTTGGTGCAAGCTATTCCAGCCATTGTGCATTACTGCCACTGCACTTTTGTGCTTCCAGAGAAGAAGGATGCTGAGAAAAAACAGCTCTTGCTTAAGTTGCAGGTATACCTATACTATGCCCTTGCCTGACAGCGCTGTTGGCCTTTGAACTGCATTGACGCGTCTGTTTTGGCTGTTCACCATTGCGAGTAGGCCTCTGTCATGGGCTCATGATGACATTGCTGTGATGATCTCATGACGACAGTGCTGTGCGTGGAGATGACTGTGCTGCCATGCTGGCAACTCATGCAAGCATGTCATAGGTAGCATGACACTGCTCACCAAAGGTTATAACGGTCATCAAAGGGTGAGGGTGAGCGCATGCTCAGGACGGCCTGCACCACACAATCAAGATGCAGGGTGAAAACAAAGCGCCAGCTGCTTTCAAATTATGTGAAGCAAGCTTTGCATGCAGTAATCACAGACATGCTCAGCCATGAGCTATAAGGTACATGCAGAAGTGCTTAACTGACTGCTGCGTCTGACAAGTTATGCTATGATGTGGCTGCAGCAAGATGCTCTAGCGCTGCTTTGCACCATGGCAGACTTCTCCTTCTACCGGCCAGCAATCCGCAAAGCAGAGCCGGGCAAGATGGTAGCTCAAACTCTGTTCGAAGGCTGGAGTCAGGTATATACTACTGCTAGCATTGTCCACATGTAGTGCTGCTATCATTCAACACTGCTGTCAGCTATACCTGCTGATGGCAAGAGCTCATGCTTCTGCTACAATAGAGTGGGGTGAATCAGCCCTTGAATCACCAGCTGTGTCTGTGTGCATTGTGAATAGAGCCTTTGGGGCTGACCTATAGCAAAATACAGCGTTGCTGCCTGAATAGACCTTGAAGTGTGCATATGTCTGTGAGCTACACAGGAACCTACGACACAGCATGCAAACATAAGCTGTTGACACACAGCATACACGAGGTGTGCCCTGATCACTCAGGCAGCTGTTGCGATGCTAATGTTGACGGGACAACACAATAGTGACAATGTGGACACTGCATTGCTCAACTGCCAGGACCGAGGTGACTGCGTCAGTTTATGTGGTGTCAAGATGCGTGTTTCAGCTGATGGCTTGCATGAATGCAGACTGATGCGCAGCAGCAGCAGGAGTCGGCACAGCTGGCACTAAATCTGGTGTATAAGCTGTTGAAAGGGCAGATGGACGGCTCTGATGGCCCCGATGCTCCCTACAACGCTTCCTTCTATTCAGCAGTCACCTCCAACCCTGCTGCAATGGACAGCATCCTTCGCATGTGCCAGAGAGGCAGCACAGAAAGCAGGCATGGTGCTCTGGCAGTGCTGCAGCAGATCATGACATGCAGCGCTCGAAACCCACAATCGGAGTACCCTGTCCAGATAGTAATGATTACTATGGGAGTCATGCCCATGCTGTTTGAGGTTGTGAAGAGTCCAGACAGCACTGCTGATATGCGAAAGATGGCACTGGTGTGTCTTGCAAGTCTGCATGGCGAGAATAATTCTTTCATCGCAGCATATGGCACGCACAATGTGATTGCTAAGCTCATTACTTTGTCTTTAGGTGAGTGTAGGAGGGCAGCTGCTAATTCTGATAAGCGTAGCTTTTGACGTGTCGCTAGTGATGTTAGGGTCTGTTAGGCTTAGTACTTTTGTACCAATGTATCATGGTTCTGGCTTTTGTTGTCCGCAGCTTGGTATGTGTACGCTTCCACAGATTCTGAAGGTCTGGTCGAAGGTCTGTGAGCAGTCTGGTGCTTAGCAGGTTGCCAAGGTGGTCTTGTCTGCATGCTCTAATCTTCAGCCTGTTTTCAGGTATGCTTTTGACTCAGCTTCATTGATGCTTGCAAGCTGAAGCGCACAGCTGGATGCACAGCAGACATTGGGATGCAAATATGCACAGGTCACTGCCTTTTTACGATGGTCTGAACCCAGCAAATCATGCATGATTATAAGTTGTAATGCTTTACTTCTACTTTTTAGACAATCTCAATGGCCAGCAATGCTGTGTGACCATCCGCAATCAGACAAGCTTACGCTAATCATTGCGCAAGATCCTCAAAACGTCCGTTGGGCACGCATTTGAGTTGTGTTCCTTGTGACACCATCCAAGCACTCGCTCCAGCAACATGATGCACAGGCGTTACGAGAATGCACACAGTGGGTGACGGATTTTGGCAGAGCCTCAGTAGCAAAATTCAGAATGATCGTTTGTCTACCAGCATTAGACAACACTGGTGGACAAAGACTTGTTCAGGCCCTTAGGCGAAGTTGGAATAGTGTGAGCAATGGTACTGGCAGTAGGGCGCATGAAGCTTGGCCGCCTTGACTCATCAAAACCCCTTTGCTTGGGTCCTGTAAGGCTTTCAGTCCTGTCCAGGGGTCTGAACGACACCTCCTCATCAGCCGTCTGATGCAGCGGATATGTTTGAGTCACAAAGTCACGACTGCCTGATTCATGCTCAGAGTGAGCATGCTCATGACTCACATTGCCATCCACAGAGGCAGGCTGAGTGCCGTGTACCTCTGCCTGAGGCTCTTCTACACCATCCTGTGTCATCTCAGCTGCACTGTGAGATGCTGGCAGCTCATGAGCAGCTGCATTCAGAGGCTTGTCATGCCCATGCTGTGCATGCTGTGAGCTGAGTTCTTGCTCACGATGAGCACGGCTGCTCTCTGTACTCTCCATGAAGCTGCTTGCATGCTTGTGCACAGACTGCGCTGACCTGGGCGCCCGTATGCCATCACCATGCTGAGCATGCTGTGACCTGTCCTCAGCTGCATTTTCTGCACCATGTGCTTCATCAACAACCAGGTGCACACCACTGGGTCGAAATGCTGGCCGATGTATCTGCTGCTGTTGGCTGTCTGCACCAAACCCCTGGAGGGGACCGTGCACGTGTGCTTGGCTGCTCTTGGTGGAGTCCATGAAACTGGGAGACCGTGGGGCAGGATGCCTGGGGCTGTGCAGAGGGCTGGCCCCCTCTGAGCAGCTTGCGTCGTTCTTCCTGCCAGAACACATGCCAGGCAAGCTGCTGTCAGAGTAGCCTGTGCGTTGCCTCAAGTTATCTTGGGAGAGGCCCCGCCTAGGACTTGACTGGTGCTGCAGCTCTAGAGCCTGTCGGCCTACAACTCTGCCCCTGCTGTTGCTGCCACCGCTACCACCTGTGCCGCTGCCAATGCTGCTGCCACCTTTCAGAGCAGCACTGCTACCCCAGGGCTTTTTCTGGCGGCCACTGCTGTTCCTGACGCCTTGACTGCCACTGGTACTGGAAGGCGGCCTAGGGCTGTGGCCAGGCTGTGACATGTCAGTCAAAGACTCAGCTCTGGGGGATGGCAAGGTAAGCGCTTGAGGTGCAGAAAAGTTGCCAAGTCGGGGTGCAACTACCAGCTGTGGGCTCTGATTACTTGACTGCTGGTAGCGCTCTATCTCTGAAGCTGCAACGGAGTCCCCATCAGCTTGTAAAGTCTACAGAAAAGCAAGCATGTGTGATGGCCTATGTAGGGTTCTCAAAGCTGCTGAACGTATGTGCTGTCCATTTCCAAAAAGAAGCTTTGCAATTGCTTCATACAGAACAATGGCAGAGAAGAATGCTTGCTGCCAAGCAGTGGTGCATTCTGCTGCAACCTTTTTGTCTACAGCCACCATCTGTCGGCATGCATGCTCTGCATAGCTAAGTGACATTGAAATAAGCACTCTTGGTAACTCAAGCAGGGGCGGTACAAGCTGCACTCATTGACCAGATCCAGCCCACTTCAGTCATGCAAAATGCTATATACTGTACAAACAGCTGTGTTGGCTTATTAACATTTTCAGATACAGCGCTTGTGATGGCTTGAGCAGGCACACACTTTCTTTTTGTGTTCCACAGGTATTGCCAATGCCGTATTCAGCACTTCACAAAAACACTTGTTCACCTGACTTTTGCCGTCAGCATCAGCAACTGCAGCTGGATGTACTGCAGTTCTTGGCTGAGCCGGTGCCCCATCAAGCCATGCCTCAACATTATGGGGTGCCTCACGCTGTGCCGGCTGAGCCTGCTGAGCCTGCTGAGCCTGCTTGTCCGAAGCAGCTGGGTTGCCTTGACTTGCGTGGTGCCAGGTGCTGGATGTAACAGGCTCACTCTGAGCCTGTAGCAAGGTTTGCCTGTCAACCACCCCTGCTCCAGACTCTTGCTGCTGCTGCTGCTGCTGTGGCACGCCAGCAGGCAACTGCAAAAGATACACAAGCAGATGATGCAAACAAGAGCAGTGATTAGTGTGGAGCCAAGTGTCCAGTATCACATGGCACCAGCTTGTGTGATCGACACACACACACAGACTTACTCTGCGTGGCAAATAAAACTCTTTGCAATATTTTTTACGTGTGCGGTACCAGTCAACAACATTTGCTTGAGCCTTTGCACACACAAAGTCTTAGCATCCATGCTTTTGTCAATGACACATGCTGTACCTGAGTTGCGATTCCTGAGCCCTGAGCCTGCAGCACAGCTTTTTCCTTCTCAAGGCGCACCACAGCTGTGGCCAGCTGCAGGGCATCTTGCCGAGTCACCCGCAGCTGCGCCTCCATCTGCTGAACAGCCCTGAGCACCTCTCCTGAGGGTGCCCTCTTGGTCTGGGATGCCCTGGATCCCAGGGATGCCCTGGTAGAGATCCCTGATGCCTGCTTGCGTAATGGGCTGTGGTACTGCTGCACCTCTGCACGGCTCTCCATGCTATACTGGCCCACCTGCTCACCAAGCAGCTTCTTGCATCCTAAGATCATGATGTGCATCACATCATGCCCACATTCCTTTGTACTCTGGCAAGGCTGGAGGTACACCACAGGTGTCCTTGCTACCACAGGACGCCCGCTGAGTGCAGCAGTTACTGTTTGATAGCAGGGGTTTGCAGACATACTTGCAAATCGCAGGCAACACAGGCAGTCTAGACAAGCGAGAAAGATCAGAGGGAAGGATGCTCACAGGCAAAGAAGCCAGGTAGTGTAGGTGACAAGGAAGGGAAGAGGCAGGAGTCAGATTGGCGAAAGGCAGGTGGGGAGAAGGCAAGTGGGAAGAAGGCAAGAGACAAAAGGCAAGTAGCAAAGGACAGGAAAGGAAAGCAGCATGCACCTTGTGTTGCCAGGTGAGAGCTGCTTGGACAGCACCTGCCAGGCGCAGCAATGGCACAGCCAGTTGCTCATTCTGATTCTGGCCTTGCAACTTTGCCAGCTCATTGCGCAGTTGGACTGCCTGCTCACCATGGCATCACATGCCTCAAACATCAGACACAACATGAGAGTGCAAGGAGTGTGCCTAGTGGCAATGTTTGAAGGAAAGCCTGGGAATAAGACAAGACCCACTTGTGCATTTGCTCATCACATGTGACCAAGCAGCCAAATCAATGCTGTGTGATTAACACAGCTGGTATGCAACATTGCATGCATGATTCAGGTATTTAAGGTGTAAGGTGTAAGTTGAGCAATGGTGTGTGAAGGCATATGTGTGATCCAGTGTGTGCTGTAGTGTTTGTATCATGAGGCTGATGCATCTCAATGCATGCCAGGCATAGGCACATTCTGACAGTGATCAGGAAACTGCAATGCCGAGACTGATATGTTACAAGTGTTGCAATGTGGCCATTAGTATTGCAAGTTGTGCAGCATACAGCTGTATGTGGCTGTGAAGTTCATTGGTTGTCATGGCAAATTTGCTTGCTGATGCTGGCTGGTGGAGTTGTTCACACTCGGGTGCCACTGGAAAACAGGACTTGAATAGATCCCTAGGTAACATGCTGTCCAATGAATGCAAAAAAGGGAAATCTATAGTTACCTGCTGTTGAGCCTCTTGCTGACTCAGTTGCTTGTGCCACAGCTCAGTGGCTCGGACAACCCGGCCCCTGACCACCTCAGGGGCTACAACAGGGGGTCGGCTCTCCCCGTCTGGCTGCTCCAGGGTCAGCTCAACATCACCCCTACTCACCTCCTCTGCGACCTTGTAAGTGGGGCCCACCCCACCCCTGTGCCTTGGCCCAACATTTGAGCTCTCAGTGTCAAAGCCAGCATGCTCTGCAAGCTGCTGGAGCTCCTGCAATTGCACCTGCTCCTCCTTATGGTGCAGCTGCTGCTGCTGCAATTCTTGCTTTGGCTGCCCACGCTCAAGCTGCTGGAGCATCTGCTCTTGCTGCTGCTGCAACTGCTCCTCTTGCAGTTGCTGCTGCAGCTGCGGTGGAATGGCCATGCCCCACTTGGCTAGGACTGCAGCAGACTGCTGCGCATCTGTCAGGCACTCAGTGTGCTGTCCAGCACCAGAGGGAGCAGTTTGGTGATGCATGCCATGCTGCGTGTCTGAAGCCAAGGCTGCATCACAAGACCTTGCTGGTGCCTGCATGCCAACCTGCCAAGAGCCCTGTTGGCTTGTGTCTGTCTCTGGCCGCTGCTGATTCTGCAGTGACTGCTGTTGACTGCCCTCTGGCTGCTGTTGGTTGCCAGCTGGCTGATGATTGGTCATTGACTGCTGCGGGCAGACGTCCAAGCATGCACTGACACCAGAGGCATCAGTTTGGCTGGGGATTTGCATATCAGCATGAGCATCATGTGCTGCTTCTGTTGGCAGGGCTGCATTCGGTGATGATGCCAGCCTTGGTGAGGATGTCATACGTGCTTTCACTGAGAGGCCTGAAGGGTATCGCTTGATTGCCTCCGTACTCTGCACAATGTGAGCAAGAAGATTGCGAAGCATGTGAAGGGCAACACTGGTGTCATAAAGAGGACAGTGTGCTTGTGCTGAGAGGCTGTAAGGTTCTCCCCAGGTCTATGTTTGCAGGTAATCCAATATTCTCATCTCTGACACTTTAGGTGATATGGTCTAGCTGACAGATTAGAAGCAGATAATATCTACCTCTAGCCTCAGCTCGTGTTTAGCTGACAGTGTAGCAGATCTTGGCGTGACGTCTCTGCTCACGGGCAGAAGGGCCGTGCTGGGTTGGTTCTCGACGGGCTCAGGCACTTGAGAACCGATCCTCCAGGCCTCATCAAGCTCAACTGCAGCTGACTTTTGAACACTTTGCTTGGCAGGTGCGCTTCTCGGCCGGGACGGAAGGTCGTCTTTATGCGGAGAGCTGCCGAAGCAACCGCAGAACGGCAGCTGCTTCGCAGCATCTCGCGTGTGGAGAGCTTCAACGTGCCTGTGACCTTTCCCTGCCATGAAGGTCGCTGCACGATGTGATCAACAGGACAATGTCAGCAGCACAGTCGGTGCATCAACGCTGTTACTCAGCGCGATGTCCGGCACCCCGCAACAGCAGCGCCATGGCCTTAGCGCAAACTCTGAGTAGGGCTGCAGAGGGTATTGACTGTCATTTAGGAGCTATGACTATGACTTATAGGTAGGGTTTTAAAGTAGTAAAATGGTGTAGTAATGTGCTTTCACAGTGCGCTTTCTCACTTTGAAAGTGAGCAGCTCTGAGCAACTTCGTTTAAGGTACGTG
>JAABUP010004374.1_pt1 | contig 23152 bp, 39 predicted proteins | sample 5559201 | NCBI WGS metagenome assembly JAABUP01 (sample SAMN10711887, study PRJNA513373) | rock metagenome | isolation source: Antarctica rocks | place: Antarctica | reverse complement strand
GCACCATACCGGCTGACTCCGTCCTTCGACTACGCAAGTCGCTCTACGGACTCAAACAGTCACCACGGTGTTTCAACAAATCCCTCGACCAATGGCTGCGATCTGAAGGTCTCACACCAACTCATGCTTTCGGTCTGATTGTCACAATAGAGGGTGGCAATGGCAGGAAACCTGCGAGCAGTGATGAAGAGACAACCGGAATGATCTGAATCGACAACCTTCCCATTAACATACGCAGGTAATGGCCTGCCCTCCCGAGAAGCCCTGTCGTTGAGTTCCTTGATATTCTTTTTGCTGTACTGAGAAGGCCTTGACATGATGAAATACAAAGATAGAAAAAGTCGGAGAGTGTTGGACTGTTAGAATGCCAAAGTATAGGTTGAAGGACAAAGCGGAGCTGTCTTTAACAGGAAGTTGTCTCTCGACTCGACCGAGCGAAGACGCTTACTGACTGCCTCATGATTGGAGGTTCCTACAAATTTGCAGCGAGCAAGCACGTCCGCTGAGCAGCTGACAAGGGAGCAACACACCCTTTGACTTAAAAATCCGTTCTCTATGTAATCTCGTGAGAATATGTCTCACCGAGCAGTAAAGTTTCGTCCATGCATGTGATGAGCAGATCATATACACACGTTCAGCATCTCCATGTTTACGTAGCTTCTTCCACCTCCCAGAGCCATCAATATGCAGTCTAACAAGCACAACACCTTAACCCTCTAGACGCATTGATCCTCCTCAGCCTTGTGTCACTGAACTTGGCTGTCACGAGGCTGATATGAATAGTTGGTTTCATACCGCTACGCTAGCAAAGCTAAAAACACCAATTGGAAGTCCCGAACTCCGGGAAATCCACCAACTATATACAGGTCAAGTCCCCGACATGACATTGGCCCAAGGAGCCTTTCCCATACCTGGCAAGTACCGGCCCGAGATCACAATCGGCATTGTTGGTCTCACGGTAATCGGGAAGTTCAATGAGTTTGTACATACCGTAGACGATCTGAGCTTGGGTTGTCAAGTCAATCACCCTGACCGCCGTCGACGTGAGTGTGGTTGGCGGAGTCGAGAACAAGCGTCGGACTAGGCGCGCAAAACGATGGGCGAACACCTCGCTGATCTCATCGCGAGCTTGGGGTGTGTCGATGAGGCTTTGGACTATCGTTCCGTTTACGACAAGATTGGATGTTATTTCGGAATCAATCATCCGCCCGACCATTTCTTCCGTCGAAGTCCATGTTCGGTCGTTGGGGATGGCCCGCATGATGTGAGTCTGGATATCCGTAAATCCGGTTGACATCCGATTCTGATTCTCGCAATATACCGCGGATGTCCTGGGTGAGGGCCATGCAGCGGTGATGAACATGCACCCTGAGTAGGATTCACTGACAATCTTCCCGTCGCCCCCGAGAAATGTGGACGGCAGCGGTGTCTCGCGGACACGGGCATCTTCGAGGAGTGCTTCGAATTCGGAATGTGTGTATTCAGATGGCTTTACCTTCATCATCGTATACTATTGATCGAGTAGATAGTTGAGTCACACTTGCAATGATAAAGCGGTCAAGCGGAATAGTCTCTTTCGTAGTGAGCGAAGGCGTTTTTTGAGTCAGCATGCAAAGGAGGTATTTGATCCCTTCAGCGTCGGCATCAAAGATCGAGACGTCAGATGTGGCAGCTATCAGTAGTGGCAGAGCGACAGAGATCCCCCCAACTCTAGCGCTACATGCTGCGTACAAATTCGATTACGAATTCGATCCCGCCGTCGGAAAGCGAGTCGCCAGGATGGCAGCTATCAGCAGTGGTAAAGCAACGATGATTGCCCCAAGTCTGTGCTGCATACTGCAACTCACAAATAACACCTGACCAATCCCTTCCCAGCCGCCGCTCCCATCCCTTTCGCCAACCCATCGACCTGTCCCTGCAAACACAACATCTCCAACCGATTCGGCTCCTTCGTACCCCCCCTCACTTCCGCCGGGATGGCAGGCAGCTCGGGACGACCCGTCTTGCGCCGACGGACATTCTCGTCTTCTCGGTCTTTGATCAGGCCTTCGTGACGACTCTTCTCGCGACCGATCTGGCGGACGAGGAAGGCGACGTTGTTCGCTTCGTGGGAATGGAGGGTGAGAGAATCAAGTGTGTTGGAGAGATAAGCGGGTAGACAGGTCGAGAGTGGGTTGGTGAGTGCGGCGAATTTTGGCGGGAGCGGAACGGCGGGGGAGGTAAGGGAAGGCGATGATGGTTTGGCGGACGAGGTGAGGGTCAAGAGGAAGGCGTTGAGCAGTGATGGCGAAGTAATGGTCACAGGCAATGGGGAAAGCATAGTCGCGGAGGTCATTCGACTTTCCACAAGACTACTCCCATCAGCGTTGCCGGAGATTGGCGTAAACTGACATACGATGCGGTATCCCATCGTCCCTTCTTCGCCGCATCCCTCGCACCATCACTCAACCGATACGCCTTCACGCTTAGATCCCCACCGACCGCTCTCGACACGTCATGGACCACCAATACGGCTTTGCCCCTTCGAGCGACCCTCTCGACGGCAGTGAGAAGATCGATCGCCGCGCGACTCACGAATCCGCCATTATGCGTCGAGAGGTAGACGCCGACCGGTGAGTCTGGCGTCGAAACTTGCCGTAGGTGACCAAGGAGTCGAGTGGAGTACGATAAAGCTGTCCCTTCATCAGCTCTGTTGAGAGACAGGTTCAACGAAAAATACGTGAGAGACTGGTCTCGCTGGCGGGAAGGGCGAAGCAGTCCTCGACTTCCATGACACCATCCAGGTCAAGCCCAAGGAGCACACCATGGCAATCAGGATGTGAGGAGAGGGCGGTTTGAGGAGGAGCATTTCGGTCTTGCTGGTACGAAGCTTGAGGAGGCGCAGGGAGAATATCGGTGGAATGCTTCATCATTTTCAGAAACACCTAATAGCACTAATCAGCTCGAGCGACCCGTGGAGCAGCAGGCAGGCCTGCTGAAGGAATGTACGACGGACCAGTGAGTTCAGGTTAATGCTCTCGACTTCCTTAGCTCCCTCGACGTCTACAACCCCCTCCATCCGCTGAGGGACTTTGATCGAGCGCGGTCCATTAGGTATGGAAGCGGGTTGCGGAAGGGTTGCGACGGGTAGGCGGGCGAGAGACGCTGCAAGAGTTGCCGCCATGGACGTCATCTTGGGCGATCACAATTTTTAGAGAGCTAGATAGAAGCAGAATGAGGAAGGTCGCGCTCGCTAAAGGGATCCAAAAATAGTGAAACGCGGCGTTTTCGGCATTGCCTTTGATCCCTGAATGGCCAACCGGAGGTGTGGCACGGCATAGGAGAGTTGGCGTATGATGCAAGTCTTGATTATCAACGGCTCTCCCCCTCATCTTGGGCAAGGACTAATCCCCCGCCTCTACGAACGCCCTAAAGACCTCCAATCTCTCCCCAGCCGCCCATTTCACCTCTTTATCAGCTCCGACGAATACCACATCCCCTCTCCTGATCGTCTCCTCCCCGTCAGACCAGCTCACCGTCCCCTCTCCCTCCGTCACCAGACACAAGCTCGGCCCCTCGATAGCTCGATGTGTTGTCGAGCCATCCTGATCCAGCTCGATCTTGAGAACCGAGAATTCGTCGATGGGAGGATCGTATAGCATCGACATGCCTTCTTCGGTAAACTTTGTTGGCTGGAGTAGCTGTTTCGATCCCGGTCCCGCGTCGTAGGTGAGCATCGAGATAAGCGTGTCCACATCACGGAGCTTCGGGGTGAGACCGGCTCGAATGACGTTGTCGGACGTCGCCATGCATTCGATAATATCTATGTCCTCATCAGGAGGTGCCTCTGGAGCGGAAGAGGGGCGCGTACCGCCTTTGATATAAGCATGTGGCATACCCGCGCCAAGAAACGCCGCTTCCCCCCTCTCGAGCTCTACCACGTTCAGCATGAACACGCATAGTACCCCCACATCGCCCGGGTACTGCTCATCAAGCATGAGAGCCAGGTCCACCAATCCCTTCTCGCTCTCCGCCACCTTCTCCCCACTCTTATACCTCTCCACAAGAGCCGATATACTCCTCTTCACTAGCTCGGTAGGAGTGGTCATGAGGGCTCCGAAAATCTGCTTGAGGATATTCCTCTGGGCCTCGGTCGGTGCGGAAATCACAGGCTCGAAGAGGAATGCATCGGGCGGACGCGTTGACGGGAGGGTGAGTGATGTGGCGAGGGAGGACGTGAGGTCGGACGGGATGAGAGGATCTAGCTCGGCGACGGTAAGGAGGTGGAGAAGCAGTGTCGGGAGGGGCAGGAAGTTGAGGAATGCGAGGAAGGGGCTGAGGGCGATGGCCATTTCGGGTTTGTGGTTGGGATCTAGCAAGACCCTTCAGCCTAAGTGGCCACGTTCGTTACAGCGCTGATGAGGATACCTACCTTTGTAGACATCTGGACGTTCCTTGTGTAATCGCTGAGCCAATGGCTTGTCGGGATGCGCTTGGATACTCAATGCCGTACCGATGCTCAGGACCTTGAAGAGGAACGGCAAAGACCCCTCCGCCGAGTCGGGGAATGCCGAGGTCACGGAAGACCCAATCAGTGAAGGATCCTCCTCGAGGCGAGAAGAAAGGAGCGTTGAGCCGGTCTTTGATGGGAGAGTTGGATGAGTACCGATCCATAGCTGGGAGGCGTCAGCACCTTCAGAGCTGGGAGCATGGAAGAGATGACGGATCAGATAACATCGTCTGGTCCAACAGCAACGTGAGAGCGCAAACACTCACCTCGGCATAAGTCTTCCCCTCATCAACCTCGAAGTCCGGGATACACACGCTGCCCAGCTGAGCAGCGAGTGATGCGGAGCCTTTCTTGCCCCAATCATACAACTGGATGCCCGGAGCGAGCTTGAAGACCGGTTTAGCTGTCATTTTGGGACGAGGTTGTTGCAGAGCAGTCGAGACCGGTTCGAAGAAAATGAAGACACTAAGAGGCTGATCATGAAGGGGAAGGTTTCGTGGGGACGCGCTGACACGTGGGGGGCGCGATGGCTCTGACGTAATGACACGCAAAAGAAAAGTGTCCCCCGGACTTCCGATGACTGAAACATCTACCTTTGCATTCCCCCTTGATGATCCACTCCTCCTTCTGAGATCCCTTCACTTCGGGAATCTCTACTCCTGCACAAGCTACATTCTATCTTGCTCTCCAACCATCCTCTATCTCATCTCAACCAAACTTTGCCAAACAACCTTTTACACTGCATCAAGCAGTATACTTGTCAGATCCGTCAGAAAGCCCGGGAATTTCCTTGCACAATAAGGATCCCCCCAGCTCTCCAGAAGAACAAAGCGAGACAGAGAGTGCCATTGGCTGGTGCGGCAAGGCGGGTGAACTCAGTGGCGTAATTGGTTGCCGCCTTCGATTGCTTGAGGATTTTGAGCTTTTGTCGTGAAGTCTCAATGATATCGGAATCGTCAAAGACTTTCTTGAACTCGTTTAAACTCATCCCAGGACTGGACCCAGGTTGGCTGGTCGGTCGGCGGAAGAGTAAGATGTGGCATGACCCAGCGGTAAGCCTCGGCCTTGATCCTCAAGCTCTGCGCCTTGCTGCAGAACCCCCGTTTGTCCTCAGACTGGGGCCGAACGCAGGGAACCCCTCCCCTCAGAGCAGGCCGCCCTCAACGATCACTCAACCCATCGACACCGCTACTCTAGGCGACACCATCCTCGAGCGTGTGATGACCGCACTCGCCCCCTATCTCACCGCCATCACCGACCTTACAGCGACGGCGAACGGCGGGGGCAACAATCAAGGTGAGCCCGCCTCCAACAATCCCCCTCCCTCCATTACTTCCCGCCCTGCCGCCCTGTCAAAAAACCTGCCTGAAGCTCGTCTGGCATTCGACCATATTCCGGCCCTCACAATCGAGGCCATCTCCGAGAACGGCTTCGACATCAAGGACCTCTGGAAGCTCGACCCGCTTCGAATCGCCGAGCTAAACCATTCCGGCTCGCGGCAGCTTCCTCTCCCAGCTCGAACAGGAGATGAACGATACTGAGGAACACCGCCGCTCTCGAGCCAGAGCGCGGTACACCGACGTCGCTCAGATCCTCCGCCCGTGGCTGGTGTATGCACAGCTGCGCGACCTTCTCGCCCCAGAATCGCGCATCGGGTGGCATCTTGTCAACCACGCCCGCGAGATGCTGCGTCTCCACGCAGAGTACCCGAGCCGTTGGGAAGGTCTCCTCAACTACTTCTTCATCGTCACCGGCCGGCGACTCAACCATGGGGCCAGCCTCGACCCTGCGGAGTGGAATCGTCCGGATATGACGGTCGTGGTCACGCAGTTCCTGGCTCCGATCGCCCCTCCCGCTATTGGCACTTCACGTTCAGCTCAGACCTCTCAAGGCGCCGCCGTCGCCACCTCGAGTCGCTGGGCGGTCAGCTCCATCGGCCTCGGCACCCGTCCGTTCCCCTGCGAGAAATGGAACGACGCCAAACCCTGTGCGGCGGATCCATGTCCATTGCAGCACGTCTGCAAGTCCTGCAATCGACTGGGGCACACCAAGACGAGCTGCCGTAGCGCCCCTGCTGCAACGGCTGCGCCGGCGGCGGCGAAATAGGGGTGGCAGGCCAGGTCCCGCAGGGGTTTGGGGAATCTCCCGTGGAACTGGTTTCTGCTACCTTCTATCGTCGTCTTCTGCTCCCCTCAGCCCACCGCTGACTTCGTCGTTGCGACTTCCGCTTCTCGCGCCGATGCGGCACCCCATCTCGTCGTTGCGATTCCTGTGTCCCTTGCCGATGCGGCAATACTCCTCCTTCGGTCCCCCGGCGCTGCGCCTCCTCGTTTACCCGCCACCACGACCCTTTCCGGCGATGCGCCTTCATTTACTCCATGCATTCCGCGTGGGTCAACCGTCTCGCGGCTGCCCCTCACTCTAGGCCGGCCGAACACTACCCCTGCCTGCGGTTTTGTGCCCCATGGCCCATCTTCTTCGCATCTCGGAGGCTTTCTCAAAGCCCGCATCCTCGCTTGGGCCGACCAGCTCCGCTTCTATCCTGACTCGACATTTGTGTGTATGCTGTTGAATATCTTCGACAATGGTGCCTCGCTGGGCACCGACGGCGCATCCAAACGGGTACACATTCCCCCGTACCGTCTCAATCGCCGGGGAATAAACTTCGTCCGTAGGAGACGCACCGGCGTCTACTGGCTGACGAGGTTCGTGTCGTACCCTCCAACTACCCGTCGTTCATCACCCCGCTCGGTGTGCGGCAGTTCATCCACTACCTCGACGACTTCTGCGGCTGCACGTCGTCGGCTGGCGAAGCCGCGGCCAGCCTCCGGGTGTTTCGCGAACGTGCTCTACTCTGGGCCTCCCCGTCAACGAGAAGAAGTGCCTGGGCCCATCAACCTGCCTGGAGATTCTGGGGATTGAAGTGGACACGCGGTCTATGCAGGCTCGTCTTGGTGCAGACCGAGTTCGACGGATGATCGAGGCGCTATCATTGACCTCTCGCACAGGTTCCGCGACCCGTCTGAAGCTGCAACGCCTCGCGGGACTGCTCGTCTTTGCCTGCAGAGTCTTACCTCACGGCAGGGTATACCTCCAGCGCATCTGGTCCGCCATGCGCACCGCGTCGCACCGCCGACGTCGTGTCCCTAGCCCGACGCTGGCGGACATGCGTTGGTGGCTCTCCCTTCTCCCCACTTGGCCAGGCATACTTTATTTGCGACCGCCTACGACGGCGGCTGTACACATTTGGACGGACGCCAGCGGTACGAAAGGTGCCGGGGGTCACTTGGGCGAAGCGGGACAAGCGACCGACGCATTCTCGTATGCCTTCCCAAAGCGCCACCGGGAGAAGCACATCACCTTCAAAGAACTGCACGCAGTGGTCCATGCCGTCGAGCTGTTTGGACGCGGTGCGAGATGGGAAGACCGCGAGATTATTATTGATACCGACAACACGGCGGTGGCGGCGGCGGTCCAGACGGGGTATCTCAAGCACGTAGCGTCTCAGTCGCTCCTTCGACGGCTCTAGCTGTCTGCGGCGGCAGGGCGCTTCCGCATCTCTACCATCTGGCTCCCATCCAATGATAACGGGCTATCTGACGCTCTTTCACGCTTCGATTGGATTAAGGCCCAAGATATCGACCCGATCGCTTGGAGAGCGCTCCAGCGGCGGCAGTCCAGGAACCTCTCATCGGTCCATCCCTTGCCGCCACAAGACCGCTCCCGCTACTTCCCACCGCGCCGCCTTGTCCCGAACCCCACCGTCGCCGTTTCCAACCACCCCCGCAAGACTTCGTGGACCTTGTCCAGCTCGATCGCGACACGGCATAATACCTTTGGGTCGGCATCGGAGAGGGAATTTGCGCAGCCTACGACAAGGCGCAGGCGGCTTTCTCGAAGTGGGCTTCGGGACAGGGGTTCTTCCCTTTCCCAGCTACCACACCAGCGCTCTGCAGGTGGGCGGGTTGTATGGCGTCAAACGGTCTCCGGCCCGGTACTGTTCGCGGCTCATTGCGGGACTCCGCTCCTTCCACACCGACACCGGTCTCGACGACGCAGCGTTCGACTCTACGCAGCTGGGAAGGGTCCTACGGGGAATCCGCCGCGACGCAGGCGCCCTTAAGCGGCGCCTCCGCATCCCCATCACTCTCCCTATACTCGCGTCCATCCTGTCCGCCCTCCGTTCACTCGCAGGCGTCTCCGACCGCGACCGGGTCGCCCTGTCGGCGGCATATGCTGTTGCATAAGTCGGAGCGTTCAGATCTGGGGAGCTTACCTACGGTTCGGGCGACTTCGACCCCTCTTTCTGTTGCTCCCGCTCAGATGTCCGAGACTGTGGCGATTACGCCATCGTGCGTCTCCCGTCGTCAGAATCGGACCCCTACAGGAAGGGCGTCGATATCATCATCCCCTCGGCTCCGCCCAACGCCCTCGTCGATCCCCTCGCCTTACTCCGTCACCACCTGCGCTTCAACCCCCGGGAACGCAACTCACCGCTCTTTGCGCGGGCCGGCAGCTATCCAGCAGCCTTCCAGAAGGGCTGGTCCGTCGACACTCTGCGGCGATCGATCACAGCCGCCGGCATTGAGGCCAAGCATTTTGGGCATTCGTTCCGCCGGGGCCTTTGCTACATGGGCAAAGCTGTCGGCAAACCTTGGCGACGACGACATCCGCCTCCTTGGTCGGTGGTCCTCAAACGCCGTCCGTCTCTACCAAGAGTCAACGCCCGCACAGCTTGCCGACATCTCACGGGCTACGCTTACGGTCAACCCGTCGGCCCCTACCGGCATTCTCCCGCCAGCGGCTTGCTGGTGGGGGGACGAGTAACACACCCATCCACCTCCTCATCTCGCAACCGCTCCGCGCTGCTCGGCCTTTGGCTTGGCCTGAGGACGCGGACGGGATGCGCAGTCTGTATGCATCACGTGCCCGGCGCTCGGACCAGGCGGTGCAGCATTACGGTAGCGAGCCAACAAAGGGTATAAGTTCTGGATACTGTCACGGATCCTGTCACGGACGACGGATCGGATCGGGGGGGGGGGGGTGCCACAGACTAAGACTGGATGGAACACGGAGTGCCTCTGACTTGTCACTAGAGGTATTGGGGCTGTGACTCAATGAGGTGGACTTTAGACTAGGACTAGAGGTGTGGTACAAGAACCACGGTCGACATATGATCCAGAGCTGGGGCCTCTGAAGAAAGGATCGTATGTGTATATGAGTATAGTATTATATAGGTATGTGAGCAACATAATGTTTAGATATGGGAGTAAGTGTATTGTATGTAAATACGCGTCGTTCTCTAGTGCTGCGAGTTATGTCAGGACTTGGGATAGAAGTTTGCTGGAACAAATGTGTACATACATGTGAAGGAAGGATTGGAGGTGTATGTGAGTGTTGTTTTGTATAGGTATGTGAGCAACATGATGTTTATATATGGTAAGTGTATTGTATGTAAAATATGCCTCGCTCTCTTAGCGGAGTCTCGGGCTACGTCGAAAACACTTTCCACAGGTGCCCATAGGAGAAGACTACCATCGACGCATGCTATCTACTAAATGTTCCGGCTATCTACAGAGTGTGACGTGTCATACAACCTCTGCGGCAACCGACAAGCTCTACTGGGCGACGCTGCAATGACCCCGAGCTTTCTCTTCCTCGCGGCCGCTTCAACATCAGCCCGTCTTTCACATCATTTACGATATCCCCCTTTCGTTTGCTGACGACCCGAATGCCGAAGACCCAGCTGTAATCCGCTGACTTGCACGTGACCTCATTCCCACCCATAATGCCTGCGCTATCCGCCGGACCCTTTTCGCGCTTCCATCCGAGTCGTCGAGCAATCCAGCTTGAACTTGACATTTCTAGGTTGATTGACCTGCACATACTGCCATTTTCTCATTCACCAGATCATCCCGGTCCATCGCTATCCATCACGTATCAGAACCTCCGGTCCACGCCCGACATATCCACCTGCGGCCCCACCGGCACCCCATGCGGCGAGCCCATCTCCAACGAGCTTCCCCCGCTCATCAGCCGCATCCGAGCCTCACCCTCACCCACGAACTCACCTAAAAATAGCCAGTCGTCTGATCTTGGGGCGTTCCGCATCCTGGATAAACAACTTCGATTCCGCCGCCTCCTTCGTCAGTGCCAGATGCCTATCGTTCCTCTCCGTCCAGAGAGACGCATCGGGGATAGCCCGGGCGATGAGGCGGGTGATGTATGGAGTGGAAGGGTCGGTGCGGTTGGAGGTGTGTTTCTCGGGGTCGAGGGTGGGCGAGGACGAGGTTGAGATGGGGGAGGGGAGGTAGGGGTAGGCTAGGACGGAGAGGGTTAGGAGGATGAGGGTGTTGCGCCAGGCGGGGGAGAAGAAGGCTAGGGATGTCAGCGATAATATGAATGGGACACGTGACAAAGAGGAAGGGAAGGAGAATAGCATGACGGTCCGCCTGATGTGCGGGGGTCTGACGGGCGGAAATCAATTTACATTCATGGGTGTTGTAGCTCGAATCCTCGGCAGGGTCATCATGATGCTCGCCATGTTTGGCTCGGCGGGGTAAGCTCGTCGAAATTGCTCGAATTGGAGGAGCTCGGGAGAGTGTGATCCAGCGGCTGGTACTTGTACGTAGCGACATGTATCGGAAGATGACGAAGGGTATGAAAACTGTCAGTGAGACTGAGCAGTCATTGGCTCCTTGACGCAGACTCGGAAAAGCTCCGGTCGATAACCGGGGTTTGCAGGTGTGGCATTTTCAGCGTGGCGGCGGGATCTTCTTGTGCGTTTGGGCCGTGGATCACTGCATGCATGGTCATGTATCACTCTCAGCGCTTCAGTGAGTTTGACACACACTTATGCTTTTCCCCGCGATTTTCAGTATGTGCGTTTTAGGAGAGACGAAGGATTTGACATGTTCCCACCCAAGGAGCTCCCGGCGACTTTTGCCGTGCCAATTTAACTTGGACGCGACTCTACCTTTCCTTCTAACTCCAGATTGTTATGTCCTTGTTAACCATGTTTGTGTAGCGCCCCGCTCCCACCTGCCTCGAATCCTCGGTGTGAATAGCTCAAAGCAATCAGTACACTATCATCAGCTTCTCCCGGATCCTGCATCCCTCAACGGAATACACCGACGCGATCTCCCACCTTCCCAAGAGGTGATTTCCCCCGCCGAATCGTTTCGTCTGCTGACGTCAGGCTTCACTGTCAACTCGACACTCAAAGATTCGTTACCGGACGGGAAGATGCAGGCCATGCAGAGCATCAAGTGTCAGTCCCTGACCATCAGCTCCACCGTTTCATGCTGAAGTCGGTGGAACACAGGTGTTGTAGTAGGAGACGGTGCCGTCGGAAAAGTCCGTCTCGTTATCTCATTCTCCCAAACCCGCTGACGGATGAGACAGACATGCCTATTGATATCGTACACGACAAACTCCTTCCCCGGCGAGTGAGTCATCCCCGCAGTGTCAACACTCCCCCACCTCCACCTCAACCGCTCAGCTCCCTTCTCGAGCAAGAGCAGCTGATATTCTGTCTAGATACGTCCCAACGGTCTTCGACAACTACTCCGCATCAGTGCTCGTCGACGGACGGCCGGTATCGCTGGGATTGTGGGACACAGCAGGACAGGAAGATTACGAGTGGGTCAACCCTTATCAGACCTCTTCCTTCCGCTGCACCACCTCAGCTACGGCCGAGATGGATATCTCTCGGGGCGAGTCAGAGAAGGCAGCCATTGATGCTCGTGTAGCCGATTACGACCTTTATCATATCCTCAGACCGACGTTTTCCTCGTTTGCTTCTCGGTCGTTTCCCCGCCTAGCTTCGAGAACATCAAAACGGTGCGTGCATCCGTCGGGATCCCTTCACCGCTGACGTAGTATCGCAGAAAGTGAGCATTCGCCTCTTGGCTGGCTCTGTCCCATGTTTCCCGAGGGATCTACATCCGAACAGCGAAGTCGGAAGGGGAGGCAATCGCTCCGAAAACAAGCTCCATCCGCTTCCCCTCTTGACCACTTTACACGCTCACTATTCCCTTGTCACCCTCCTCTCGGCGCCGTACTCGCTCAGCACCGTGACAGATCTCCTCCCAGAGCCCGGCTGACTATCTCAGTGGATCCCCGAAATAGCGCACCACGCCCCGGGCGTCCCTCTCATCCTAGTCGGCACCAAGCTCGACCTCCGGGAAGACCCGGTCACCCTCCAAAGGCTGAAGGAACGGCGCTTCTCACCCGTCACTTATCCTATGGGGATGGCTTGTGCGAGGGAGGTCGAGGCTGTCAAGTATATCGAGGCGAGTTCGAAGACGTGAGTGATAGGTTCTCCATGCTTGTTTGCCGGTGCAAGGGGGAGGGGGAGGGAGAAGGGCGCAGGCAGATTACGTTGAAATGGGGAGACGTCGGACGAAAAGCCAGATAAGGCCTAGGGGGAAGGATGACCTGACGATGAGATTGATGAGACACAGGGCGGATAGCGACCGAAACGATGGGGATCTGCAGGTGCTGACGAGAATTCGTTCAGCCAGAAAGGTCTGAAGAGCGTGTTCGATGAGGCGATCCGAGCCGTCCTCGCCCCACCCGATCGATTACAAGTCGCGGCGAAAAAGAGGCAGAAGAAGTCGTGTGTCATCCTGTAGAGCTAGAGAAGCGGGGGAATGGAATCGAGGTAGGGATAGAAGAGGACGATTTTGGAGGTGATGCTGGGGCAGAAGGAGGGGTGACGCATATCCAATAGGAGGAAGACAATGGAGGACGGGGAGGTCTGATTTGTGCATTGCGAGAGGTGCATTCTGTAGCTACGACATCATTGTCTTGTCTAGTTCCTCTTGGGTGTCATGATCATAGTTTGCTCGCGCGTCGGCACAAGCCGTCGGTTCCAGGCGGATGTTAGGTCGGCCCCTCACGCCGGGTTTTCGCCGCTTCGCGTACTCGATCGGAAGCACTCTTGATCTTCCCCTGCGCGTGCGTCGCTGCTCGAGTGATGCCGCCCTACATCACGATTGGTCAGCAGCATCCTCGTAAACACATTCGCTCTCCGGCCCCTCTGTGTCTCCACGAGCTCCTCTGTTCGGAGGAGTCTCCTCACCCGCGCCTCTTCCACAATACATGACGATCACGATCTCAGGGAGACTGATGATTGGTACAGTCCCGACTCACCTTCCCGACCCAGCCCCTCTGCGTCAACCACCCGACCAACCTCGGTGTCCAAGCGACAGTCAATCCCGCTCGTAACGGCAGTAAAGCAGTCTTATGAATCGCATAAGCCAGCGCGATTTCCGCCCACATCGTCCTACTCCCATAACCCCCACCCCGACGCCTCTTCTTCTCGACCCCACTCATCCCTCTCACCTCCTCTTCACTCTTCCTCTCCGTCTCAAGCCTCTTCCTCTCATCCTCCTCCTCCAAACGCACGGTTCCGTCGGCGCCATGGGCGGAGAGGCGGTATTGGTGGAGAGCAGAGGCGATGAGTGGCGTTATCCGTTCTGCCCCGAGAGTATGCACGGCCAGGAGGACGAGCGAGAAGTCGAGTGCCGAGAGGAGGAGGTACATCCCCAAGGCCCACCAGCCGTAACGCTTGGTTAGGAGTCTGAAGCGGGCATACGCGGTGGTAGGCTCGGGTTCGGGTTCGGGGGGTGGTGTGGGGAGAGGGAGATTTGGGGAGGTGGGGGTGTGGGGGATAGTGGCTGGAGGTGGTGGGGCAAGGCGGGCGGTGGTGAAGTGTCGGAGGGCGAATTGTGAGCGGATGTGAGATGATGGAGGGAGGCGAAGTGATTGGTAGGGGAGGGAAGCGCGTGAGGAGGAGGATCGAAGGGAAGCGATCGAGAGGTAGCGTGAGGGCCCGGCATGGTCCAGAGTGAGCGAGCGTGATGCCGGTCGAGCAATGCGAGCGATGGTTGACATGATGATTGGGAGTCCTGCGGGATCAGTGAGTTGAGAAGAAGAGGAGAAGAAGAGGTTTTGATGGGGAACGATGCGAGAAGCAGATGTCTAGAAGCCGATGCACACGTTGAATGTCCGATGTTGGATTTCAGCCGCCTTTGTATAGGTGTTTGAAGACGGAGTCGAAGTATGATGAAGGGGAAGCGGCCAACTAGGCCTGCTGGCCAATAGATAGGTGGTATGTACACACGCCTTTCAACATCCGGCAAGCGGTCGTGTGTCCGGATAATTCCCAACAATTACCCGACCAGTGCCTACTTCGGCTACGTTCTCATACGTCCCCGACAGTACCTTTGACGTTGGACCCTCTTTGCCTATCAATCGCCACCTTCGGCCACGATCGCCAGTCGTGGGAGTTGGACGTCGGGCCTTATCACTGGTCGGCAACGATGAGCGCGTGTTTGTGGACTGGGAACCTGGTGAGTGGGTCTCTGAATATGTCCAATACGTCCTGCAAGCTGGCAATGCCACAAGTACCTGTTTCTAAGAGCTTTCAACGGAAGACAATGACTATGATAACACTTACAACAAGGCTCATGAGAGACACTCTGAGCTGGCTGATGTGATTCACAGGGTGCGTTATGTCAAGGACGATTTCAAGTCGTTTGAGGTGAACCAGACCGCAGATAGTGTCCACGGATTTCTTTCAGGATTTGACCCTGAGGAGAACTAATATTGCTGAGGTGGGGAACAGGCGGATTGGCAGGATAACATGGTAGACTGATCATGCACTATCTGAAAGTCAAACGTGTGACTTTGTCAATCTTTAGCCTCGGAAGATTTTGCCGCCATGACATGACCATTTCATCTGTGAAAGCTAGGCAATGTGGTCCATTGGCAGTCTGCCGAGATGACATATTGCCTCAGCTGCCGCAACGCATCCAGATCCCCGCAATTTTCTGCAGAGATGACAATCAGAGATGACAATCTTTCTCAATACTGATTGAATCTGGCCAGATCAGAGATGGTCCAGAAATAGTCCTTGCAGGCCGTTGCATAGGCAATCTATGTGTAAGATCAGGACACATGAAATGGATCATACCGGGAAACCTATGACATTCACAGCTGGTATTTCAGTGCCATCCTGGAATCACACGCAAAGAAAGTGACTCTGGATTTAGCTGTTGAAGCTAATAACAGGAGCGATTTTATGAAATTGGACAAATCTCTGATCATCTGAGATTCATCGTGCTCCGTGAGACTGATCCTGGGACGATCCGAGTTACATTGGTAGGGGTATATTTGATCAAGAAGCAGAAGTCAAACGCGGTTCTTGGGTACCGACAAAGAGGGACCCACGAGTATGGCTTCATGACTCACACAGTCATGAACGGATCAACTCTTATTGACATAATTCACCGGAAAGTGGAAAATGTAATCTCACAATCACAAATCTAGCTTGATCACCCCGACCCCCTCACCCAAGAATCCCGCAATGACGACCCATCCCTGCTTCCTCCCTCCATTCCCCTCCGGGTCAATCCCAACGATCACCGCCGAGCTAGCACTCCTCATCCACCCTCCATCGTCCTCCACCAAGACCTTCTTCTCCCACCCTCCTGATTTAATGCGCTTGACGGTCCAGACGACCCATGGGTTCACACCGTGCGGATCGCGACAAGTCTTGTCGAGGTCGATGCCCCGCGTCAAGCCGGGGAGGATGTAGGCGGACGCGTTGCGCTGGGGCGTGGCGAAGTTGTCGTGGTAGTAGGATGGGTTATCGAGGGTGGTGTCGAGTTGGACTCGATCGATCACTGATAGTTTGCCGGACGGGAGGGCGGAGAGACGTGATATGACACCGCCTGACGCGTCGACGAGCATGATCTCCCCGTCAGGACCCCATGCTAGACCATTCGCATTGTGTTCCTTCGCCAGGACAGTCTCCACCTGCACTTCCCCGGTCGAGGTCAAGTCGACGCGCACAACGTTCGTCCAGCTCGTCCATCTGAGGTTAAAAACCTCCTCGAGGGTCCGCCAACCGTGCTTTTGAGTCAAGTGATCGTTGGTGACGAGGAAGCTTGTTGGACCAAGGGAGAGGATGTCGTTCGGGCTATATATCTCCGGATGAATCACGGTCCGGACGTGTGGAGCGGATGGGGGATTGGACTGGAGATTGTGATGGAAGATCTCGATGCGAGGGGCGTTGACGCAGTGAGAAGTGGTATCGTCCTAGCAGGAGGCCGAGGGAATGTGGTTTACGGCGTGGATGTATAGGTCGTCGGGGTGGGAGGGGTCGAGGAAGGTGCCAATCCCGTGGGTGACAAAGGGGTCGGGCCAGCCTTCGATCACTAGCCTCTCAGCCTTCCATGTCTAGCTTCGCCCTCAGCTCAAGTCATTCCCCGTACAGGACCAACACTCACCTCTGTATCGATGACAAACAACCCCCCATCCGCGATCCTCGCCCCATCCGGACGATCAAGCGTCAACAGCGGCGGCCACCACCCCCACCGTCCCTCCGCATTCCCCTGACAAGCTGTATAGATCTTCCCTCCAACCAGCTCCAGGTCCTCGCACTGCTTGAGCGAGTCGAGCATCAAGAGCTCGTTATCCGCCGCGAAGGAAGGAGCTGAGCGGAAATGAGAGCGGAAGACGCCAAAGACGGAGAATCGGGAGTGGAGGAAGATGGCGGTGGGCAGGAGAAGGGCCGGGGAAGAGGATGAGGAGGGCGTTTCGACGAGATGCCATTTTGAAGAACACAGCGGGTTTCGCATCGTGGGTCGGACCAGGAAATGAATTGGAGGGATTAATTATAACGTAAGTCTCGTTCAGAGATTTCGCTTGTCAGCAACGTTGTCGGAGCCGAAAATGACGGGAAAATTGGGTGCTAGGCTAGACCCCTGAAAGAAATGGGATGGGGACTAAGGGGCGATCACCTCCGAGTGTGGTCTAGGGTCTCATCGGGCGACAAATACCTCAAATCCGTCGGACCTCGCCTATCCAAGGCGTGATCAGCATGCTCGGACCCGACGGCGAGCTCGCAAACGTCTCGTTCCGGATTGGCGCGGCCTATGGTGGAGTGGGAGAAACTACATGGGGAGAAGGAGAGAGCGTAGAAAGTAGCTGGGACCATCAGTGATACCTGGCTGGAGTCTAGTGCTTGCGCTTGCATTGCGTTTGATGTGGTAGGGATTCGCATGCATCGATTAGAGGATACACATCGCATTCGTCGGACTCGCTACTCCACCACTACCGTCGCGTCAGTCATCATGCTCACATAGTCGGGTAGCTTCGGTACAATACTCACGGCACGTTGAGCGGACTCGCCGTGAAGAAGAAGCTCCACCTCTTCTCCCTCGCGCAGACCTTCGACAATCTCTCGAGGTCGAGGAGTTCCGCAATCGGACATCCAAATCCGCCGAGGATATACTGCTAGCTTCAGCCTCCATTCCAGGGAGATCCACAGTTCAGCGTCGATTCCAGGGAGATCCAAATACCTCATGCAAGCTCCATTCGATGAATGCTACCCACCATCAGTAAGAACGACTGAAAGGAAGGAGGGAGACAGACGTTGGACCTCGAAAGAAGGGCAGTCCCCACCAACAGCAGCGAATTGGTTCTCCCACATCCACTTTAGGACCTCCATATCACAAGCCACGCCCGCGAACCGGATCGGCCGGCGGAGCGCCACGTCCTTCTTATCCGCCATCGAAAGCGTGTTGAACGTCTCGGTATATCCTTCTCATCAGCTTCGAAGGGGGACATGACATACCAACACGGATAAGCAGGATATCACCAGGCTTCAACTCTGTTCCTTGCGCTTTGCGACAGGCTTCGAGGTCGGCTACGGAGATGGGGTGGGTGTCTTGCGGGTTGTAAGGCTTGCCATGCTGTTGGGCGAAGGAGTAGTAGTCGAGGAGGACTCCTCGGCCGGCTATTCCAGCTTCCGCCATGACTTGCGTCCCATCAGACTACGTCTCACGCCGCATACTCGCTGTAATACTGGTACGTACCATGGATGCCGTTCCGTAAGGATTTGCCAGACATGACCTCCTCCGGCGTCACCCCTTCCTCGAATCTTCAGCATCGCACCGCTGGATGGGACCACAAGCTTACCGTTATAGAAGACCTTCAGCTCCTGATTCCCATAATGTCTCAGTCCGTCCCTACCCATCAATACTCACATCAGCCCTCGCCTTTCAAAGAGGCGTGGAGAGATGGACAGACCACTGTGACCCGCTCTGAGTATTGAAGTGTAGTACATCATCATGCACAGCCCTTGGGGCCTTGCTCATTATACGATGTTCGAAAGGTTGGCGATCGAAGTTTGGGACGGTGGGGAGGTCCATTGACCAGCTACACCCAACTATCAGTCAAACGCATTGCGGGTGGAGTTGGGGTCCACGCACTTGATGGTGACCCGCTCCCCGAGTTGGATCTCGGATTTCGCATCGAGGATCCGGTCTTTTGTCAGGAAGTTCTGAGCATGTCCAGCGGTGTCAAAAAGCCGAAGCAGCTGTGGATGGACTGACCAGGGTGCCTAGTTCGTCATCCTCTCCCCACACACCCCATGCCGAGTGGGCAGGGTACTCAGGCTTGATGGGGAGGTCGTCGTACTTGGGTATGGATACCATGTTGGGTGATCTGCCCGTGGGCGAGGGGTCAGTGGGACCACGAGTCAATCGACGATTTGGGAGAGGGGGAAAGAAGGTGATGTCGTGAACGCGCTGCGCTTCAATCTGGTTCACCGAAGCTATAGGCGCGGGATAGAAGGCGAGATGGACGGTGGAATGCGGAGTCGGAACGGTCGAGGAATGGTCACCGGTTCGGATGAGCCGACCGGCGGGACGGGCCGTGGTGAATCTCTCATATAGACTCTCTCTTTCCACGAGTAACGATCCGATCGAGTGACTGATCCTCTCGGATCGACTGGTGCATAAGATGTGCAGACGAGCACGGGGCAACTATACTCCATACATCACCGTGACATCCTGCTACTTGACGTCCACAGCCACCGGTCTCGACATCATATCCTGCTTTCTCCTCTCCAACCCTTTGACCGTATAAACCCCATGTAAATCCCCATGACTCCTGCGCATCACCCAATCCTCACTCGTCATCTCCTCCTCCTCCCTCTCCGCCACCTTCACCTCATCAATCAACCCACCCTTTAATCTCCTCAACACCACGTCGTCCTCGGGTCGTGAGAAGTACACCAAGCTATTCCGGGTCACCGTCGCTTGTTTTCCCATGGGCGGGACTACTCTATGGACGTTCGATTTGAGAATACCCGCTGTGAATTTGACCATGGCATCTCCGAGGTTCACGACGCATGATCCCGGGATGGGACGGACATAGACCCATTCATTCGTATCGGGTGTCCGGATCTGAAGCCCGCCAAGCCAGTTGAAGAGGATGGTGATGGATCCGAAATCGGTATGCTCACCTCGTGCAGCCCGGTCGGGGTCGAAGGTAGTCGGCGGGTTTTGGGTGAAGCGGACGTGGTCCCCGGAATGGGAGGTTAGGCGGTGCAGCGAGGCGAGGGTATTGGGTGGGAGTTGGAGCTGGCTGTTGAGGAGGGAGAGCATGAGGTCGATCACGGTCCGACAATGGCGGGTGTATTTCTCGAAGAGGGGTTGATGGGCTAGGATCATGGGGTGGCAGGCTAGGCGTTCACGATTCCCGAGGACGTCGTCTTTTCGAAGCTGCCGGGACTTAGCGAGACGACCTGTAGACAGTGGACAGCAGTCAAGGTCGAAGGTGACTCACGTTGTAGCTCTCATTCCGCATGTTGACATCGCGCTCAGCGAACTCCTCATACCGATACGCGTAAAACTGATGCAACTTCTCCCTCCCATACTCCTCCTTGACCGCATTCGAAAGCTCAAAGAACTCCTTCTGGAGCACGTTCAGCTCTTCCGCTTCCGAGACCATTCTCTCGCCCAGCTGTGACGCATTCATGTCGAGGTAGAAGAATCCGAGGTTCTTGCACGCATCGAAGAAAGTTTCCGATTCAACGGGGGAGGCCGATTCGAGCTTGGCGAGGGAGATGGAGACGAGTGGGGCGGTGCGGAGACCTTGGGCGAAGGGAGGGAGGGTGTGATGGGAGGTGAGGTGAGACATGGTGGTGGTGATAGCTGGACGGAGGTAGATGGGAGGATGAGGTGAGGTATGGGTCCACACCGAGCAAGGGGGTGGAGGTCATATGACCTGGTTGGGATCTTCGGGCCGGTCCTGCCGGCTAAACGTAGATTTCTAGCACAAAGGAAAACGGAATGGCCACCATGCTTCGCTTTAGATACAGTAGATCTTTCGCTCAAAGACTTCCGCTCCACGCAGCGCGTCGATACGTGGGACTGATGAGCACGTCCCTCTTCAGACCTCGTCTCTCTCAAAACCCCGTCATCGGCTTCTCATCAAAGACCCGTGCGTATTCCCGTTATCCGGGCAACGGCCACGCGTCGTGGCCAATCCCCGTTCTTCTGCCCGCCTCCTTCCGCCGTTCTTCCTCCCCTTTCTCCCCTCATTACCTCTTCCTCGTCTCACTCTTCCTTTGAGTAATTCCATCCGCCCATCATGCCGCCCAACGCATCAAAAGAGCTGGAGAGCATCTCACTCCGTGGTGAGAACAAGACCGCCGTGATCATAGGCGCCACGACCGGTATCGGTGCTGCCGTCGCCCGGTTATACGCCAAACTCGGTTGTAGTCGTGTCATCGTCTTCGGTCGGAACGAGGCGAGGGGTGAGGAAGTGTGTGAGTCGATGAGGGGGATCGCGCCGGAGAAGTCGGAGTTGAAGGTGGAGTTTGTCAAGGGGGATGTCTCGTGAGTCGACTCTTCCTTCTGACTGGAGTGGGGAGGTTGAAGGACGGGGCAGGTATGTCAAGGGAATGAAGGCGGCTGCGGAGGGGATCGAGAGCGCTGTAGGGTTGAAGGGGATCGATTATTTCGTAGGGAAACTCTCCCTGCAGCTTAGAACTGAGAGCTGATGGTGACTTCTAGGTGATGTGCCAGAATGGACCGCCCACAGGGATCATCACGCCCAACGCTGACGGGTGAGGATGTTCTTCCCCCTTCTATTCCTGCTGACGCAGTCGTCATCATCCAGCGAAGGCGTCGAGTTCGCCATTCAGACCCTCTCCCGCTTCGCCCTCACCTACCTCCTCACCACACACAATACCCTCGCCCCCAACGCAGTCGTCATGTCCATCTGCAATACGGGCCAAAACCTCGACGGGCTGGACGTGAAAGATCTCTCGTTGAAGGGGAAGCGGTTCCAGGGGAAGTATAAGGCTTCTTTGGCGCTGGATCAGTCGAAAAGGGATAGCACGGTCCTGGATGCGTTCTTCGAGGTGGGTTTCGCGGCGTCGAGTTGAGCGAGCTTTGAGCTGATATGGAGCAGGAATTCAACACTCGTTACCCTCAATACCGATACTTCAATGTCTTTCCAGGTGCGCCGGTGACCCTTCTTTACCGGTGTCTATAGCTGACAAGGGAATCATTCGCAGGCCTGGTCCGATCCGAGTTGTTCACCCTCGACGCCTTCCCAATCCCGCTCCGATGGGTCGTGTCACTCGGTCTCAAAACGATGGGAGTCGCCCCGGCGGACTACGCCAATGTCCCAGTCTACGTGAGTATAATCTGATTGGCCGTGCTGAACCCCAGATCGCGGTGAGCCCGGATGCTCCGAAGCAGCTGGGACCTGGAAAATTCTTTGACCATAAGCTCATGCCCAAAGTCCCGGGTGCATGGGCGAAGAATCCAAAGAACAGGACGGAGCTATGGGAGAAGCTCAAGGAGATGATCGGCGAGACGTGAGGGGGTTTGGTTGAGGGAATTCGGGTACCCCTGATTATGCCCCGGAATCGGCCGATCGGCCGAGAGGCGGTAGATTTGTTGATAATCTATGCCTATGCATTCACAATTTACAACAGATTATGAGGGCTAATGTGTCTGAGGTACCTGGTCTGGATCCAGAGCCAAGCATGACAAGGAATCGAGCAAACGAGGTCGGAGGTAGTGGCTTGGTGAGACCATCAGCAAGCATAGAGGTGGTTCTGACATACTCAAGTGAGATGACATCTCGCTCAACTAGCTCGAATAGTGAAAGCGGATGTCGATCTGCTTTGCTCGAGAAGCGACGTGGATACGCTCGATCATTGGCGAGCTTGGCTTCAACACAGCCACCACCCTATATGACGATCATCAAGCCTCGATCGCAATCGCACTAAATCCAATTGGCCACACTCGAGCAAAGCAGATCGATATCCGCCTTCACTATTGACGCGAGCTAGTTGAGCGAGATGTCATCTCACCTGAGTATGTCAGAACCACATCGGAGGTCTTACGCCGCACACAGGTGGGGGGAAATATAAAATTTACGTTGGGATGGGGACACGGGTGATGGCGGGATGGCAGAATGTGAAACAGGTGGGTGGTCTCGTCCGTCCTGCCTGAACTCTTGCCCCACAAATCCGAACTCCAGCTGACGTTTGCACAGCTCCGTTTCCAGAAGCACGGCAAAGCATGCGGCGCGACCTTCGACCCGGTGTACAATTGGCAGGCCGGACCCGAGATGGTCAAACTGTCTCTGCTCGTCCTGCTCGATGGGAAGGCGATGATATGGATGAGTGGGAGTTGGAGGTGCTGGGGGAGACTTGGAAGTATGTGACGATCCTGCCGAGTGAGTCGTGCTTCGCATTGTTGACGATGCCTCTTTCATCTCCCCCGCCTCACCACGTTCAATGTCCTTCTGGCATACTTTGTGTACCACGCTCTCGACACCGAC
>JAABUP010004373.1_pt1 | contig 23152 bp, 18 predicted proteins | sample 5559201 | NCBI WGS metagenome assembly JAABUP01 (sample SAMN10711887, study PRJNA513373) | rock metagenome | isolation source: Antarctica rocks | place: Antarctica | reverse complement strand
CCTGGCCCGGCGCGACCGCCACCGCCATCAGCCCGCCGCCGCTCGCTGGCCGGGAAGGCAAGGACCGGCGGACCAGCGCAGCCCGGGTCCGGCTCGGCGCCGCCGAATGGTTCCCCCTCGCCGGCGCGGCCCTGCACACCAGCACCAGCACCAGTCACGGCAGCAGCCCCAGTCCCGGCAGCAGCGCCGGTGCTGGGCTGCTCGACCCGCTGCGCGGGCGACACCTGCGCGCCGGGCCGCAGGCTGACGAACGCCTTGACCGTCTCCCCCCGCTTCTCATCTGGCACCCCGACGACCGCAGATTCCCGGACGGCCGGGTGCTCGGCGAGCACGTCTTCGACCTCGCGCGGCCACACCTTGTAACCCGACGCGTTGATCATGTCCTTCTTGCGGTCGACGATGAACACCCAGCCGTCGGGGTTCATGAACCCGACGTCGCCACTCTTGAGCGCCCCGTTCGGCAGGTTCGCCGCGGTCTCGTCGGGCTTGCCCCAGTACCCCGCCACGACCTGTGGCCCGTCGGCAACGATCTCACCGACCTCACCCAGCGGCAGGGGGGTGCCGTCGTCGTCGACGATGCTCACGACCGTGTTGGGAGCCGGCACGCCGACGGACAGCGCCCCTGAGGTCGGGTCGACCGGCGAGGGCGAGCCGAAGGGCGTTGCCGTCATCGGCGAGGTGGTTTCGGTGAGTCCGTAGGCGTTGTGTACTTGCTTGCCAGTGGCCGCCAGGAACCCCTGCGCGGCGGTCGGGGAGATCGCTGCGCCACCGGAGTAGATCGATATGAACGACGAGAAGTGGTCGCGCGTGAAGCCCGGCGCGTTGAGTAGCGCACTGAACGCGGAGATAGCGCCGATCGTGTAGGTCGGGCGGTGCTCGATCAGCGCATCGAGCACGACCTGGGGCTCGAAGCGGTAGGCCAGGACCAGCGGGCACGGCGAGAGGAAGCTGACCGCGATGTGGCCGATCAGGCCGGTGATGTGGAACAGCGGGGCCACTCCGAAGATCGAGCCGCCGGGGCGGAAGCGGACCCAGTCGCGGTAGACCCGTGCGGTGAAAACCACGTTCCGGTGGGTGTTCATCGCCCCCTTAGGGACGCCGGTTGTTCCGGACGTGTAGGTGAGGAACGCGACGTCGTCGAGCCCCAGCGCGACGGGCGGCGGGACCTGTCCGCGGTGCGCCGCCACCAGCTCCAGGAAGTCGGTGGTGCCCCCGTGGCGCTCCTTGGACAGGCCTTTGAACAGCCGCTCGTCGCCCCTCGTCTGGTAGTCCAGCTCGCTGGTCGTTAGCACCCTGCGGACGTGGCTGTCGGGCACCACGTCGCGCGCGACCTCGTCGTACAGCTTCTCCAGGCAGACCAGCACCGTCGCGCCGGAGTCCTTGAGCAGGTAGGTCAACTCGCGTGTGCGGCTCATGGGGTTGATGGAGACCATCACCCCGCCGGCCTTCCAGGTCGCCACCATCGACACGAGGAACTGCGGGACGTTCTGCAGGTAGACCGCGAGCCGGTCGCCGGGCGCGAACCCGTCCGCGAGTAGGGCCGAGGCGAGCGCGTCGCTTTGCTCGTCCAGCTCGCGCCGGGTAAGCACACCGTCGAAGTAGCGGATCGCGACGGCGGCGGGCGCGACCGCGACGCCGGCCCGGAACATCGCCAGGGCGTCGGGGTGCTCGAGCTCGTAGTCCGCAGGCTGGTCGCCGTACAGCCCGAGCCAGGGTCGGTCTGCGTAGGTGGTCACGGGTTAGGCGACCACCTCCGAGCGGAAGCTCTCGATGATGTTCATGAACTCGTTGATTTCCTGGGCGGGGGCGCCGAGATAGAAGAGGGTGGCCTCGATTTCCATGTAGACGGCGTCGAAACCGTCCTTGTCGATGCTGAGATGCTCGTGCGCCACGGTCATGTCGTGGCCGATGTAGCACTTCGGGCCACCGGTGGCTTCGATGGACCAAGACGTGACGAGAAATTTGTAACCGGCGGCGTTCGCGGGGTTGCCGTGGTGCTCGTGGACCTTGTCGTTTGCGTTCACCTTGACGTTTTTGAAGAGACGGTCGACGAGCACGTCGACCGCACCGGCGATGCCGTAGCAGCCGCCGAGACGCTCGTAGAGCGTCGCGTCGGACGCGTGCACTTGGGGGGCGGTTGCCGGGTCGGCCTCGGGAGCGAGCCGTCGGGTGTCAGCACGTTCAAGGTCATGATGCTTTTCCTTCCATCGGATGAGGGCCTGCGGCAGTTGCGCGCATGTCGTTGACCAAGTCGTGCAACTCGCCGCGCAGGGCAGCGAGAGCGTGGGGGGACGGCCCGTAGCGCATTCGACGGTGCGCTGCACGGTGGCTGCGGACCTCTCGAGTTCACCGCCGACCGACGTCAGCTCGACGAGCACCGCCCTGCTGTCGATGGGGCTGCGCCGGCGCACGATCAGGCCGGCTTGTTCCAGCCGCTGGAGCAAGGGCGTCATAGAGTGAGCGGGCAGGTCGAGACGCTGCGCGAGTTCGCCGACAGTGCCGGTGCTGTGTTGCCACAACGCCATGAGCGTCAGGTACTGGGGGGAGGTGATACCCAGCTCACGCAGCAGCGGACGGTAGGCGCGGGTGATCGCGTTGGTGGCGGCGTAAAGCGCAAAGCAGAGTTGATCGTCGAGCCGCAGCCGTGCTTCGGTCATCGTCACCGCTCCTGCTTGGGTGTGACGAAGGTAACTCACGCGTGAGGTGTTAGGCACGTCGAAGCCTCGTGGACCTCGGGTACGCGCGGGTCTCGACCGCCAAGCAGGACCTCGACCGCCAGGTCGACGCCCTGAGCGCCGATGGGATCCCGGCCGAGCGGATCTGCCTGGACAAGAAGTCCGGGGCCACGACCGGCCGGCCGGGGCTGCGCTTGGTGCTGGGGTATGCCCGCGACGGTGACGTGATCGTGGTGCACACCCTGGACCGGCTGGGCCGCACCCGTCCGGGACACGCTGAACCTGATTCACGAGCTGGCCGAACGCGGTGTCGGGGTCCGCAACCTGGCCGACCCGATCCGGGTCGACTCGTCGGACCCGGCAGACCCGATGGCCCAGCTGGCGGTGGTGCTGCTGGCGCTGTTCGGGCAGATGGAACGCACCTACACCCTCGAGCGCGCCGCGCACGCCCGCACGGTGGCGACCGCCAAGGGCCGGCGGGTCGGCCGGCCGGTGGTGGTCGACCCGGCCAAGCTGGCGTGGGCGGGCTACCTGCGCGACACCGGGCACACCATCGCCGAGAACGTCACCACGACCGGCATCGCGCGGACCAGCCTGTACCGGCACCTGCCGCCCCGGCCGCCCGAGCCGGTCACCGCTGGCGGTACCGCCGGCGCGCCGGACCGCGACGAAGACATAGCCACCATGCCGCCTCGTGGTGAGGATAAGCCGTGAGCGTCCTCAGGCGCCCCGCTACGACGAGGGTGGGGGTGGGGCAGCTGTCACTGCTGGGCGGCATCCTCACCGAGACCGACCGGGCGGTGCTCGAGCTCGCCCGCGGCCCCGGCCTGCAGGCACGGGTTGCCGACCGGGCGCAGTCGGGGTTGGGGCTGAGCCCGACCCGCTACTTCCAGCTGCTCGGCCGGCTGCTGGACCGGCCCGAAGCCGCCGACGCCGAACCTGAGCTGGTCGCCGGGCTGCGGGCGGTGCAGGACCATCGCCGCCGGTTGCGTCAGAGCCGGTAGCTACTGAGCCTGCTGATCGGCGCTGGGATCCGCGGCGGGTAGCCGGACCAGCGGTCGCGGCGGATCCCAGCTGACTCAGGCGAATGCGGGGTGCCGCCTTCTCATACCGCTGTGAGCGTGCCGGCCCTCAGTCTGGGGTGACGGTGGTGAGGCAGAAGGGTTGGCCGGCGGGGTCAATAAGCACCCGCTACCTGTCGGGTGCCGGCTGATGATCGGCTTCGCGGGCTCCGAGAGCTAGCGCGCTGGCCACGGCGTGCTCGAGGTCGCCGACGGAGACGTCCAGGTGCATCTGCTGGAGCTGGCCCGGTTCCGGCCAGGTCGGTGCCGCGTGGTCCTCGGCCCGCATCATGGTGACCGCCACAGTGCCATCCGAGAGCGCGACGATGCTGCCGTCGGGGGTGGCGAAGACCTGTCGCATCCCGAGCAGGCTGCTGTAGAACGTCGTCAGCGCTGACGGGTCTGTGCAGTCCAGGGAGACCGAGGCAAGCTTGCCCACCGGCGCGAACGCGCCGGCAGCCTCGGGCGAGGCGGTGGTCTCGTGGGGGAAGGTCACCTCGGACACGATGCCACGGCAAGCAGACCCCGGATCATGGGGAGCGTTGACAGGGTCGCGGCTGCCTCCGGCCGAGTCGGGCGCCGGTGGTGGCCTTTGCAACCGGCTGCCAGCGCCACGACCACGGGCGAGCGGTGGGCGAGGTCGAGCAGACACCAGCTGACAAACAACACCTCGCCGCCGCGCCGGGCACTGCATCGAAAAAGACTGAACCTGACAACCCCGGCTGGAGCGCGGGGGAGCGGGCTGCTGGAACAGGTGAAGCCCGCCAGCCCCGCGCAGGTGCGGGAGCGCGTTGACGAGCTGGCGCTGGCGGGCATCAGCGAGGTCGTCTACCAGCCGGTGGACCCGACATCCGCCGTGATCTCGAGCGTTCGTGGCCGCGGCGTCGGGCTCAGGGGCTGGGCGGCCGCCGGCTGTTCCTCAAAATCTGGCTCGTTAACCCCGCAGTTGGGCGAGGATCCGGTCCTCTGGGCCGAAGTCGAACTGATACTGGTCGCGGCCCCCGCTGCGGAACCACTTGTAGGAGTCGCGGTAGCCGGCCTCCAGCCCAAACTGAGGCCGCCAGTCGAGCTCCCGTAAGGCCTTGTCCGTGGCAAAGACGGCGCCTCCGAGGAGCGCCTCGCTCCAGTGCACGAGCGCAGGTCGGGCCTGGCGCGCGAGGCCCATCGGAATGTGCACCACCTTCGGCTCCACTCCCACGGCACGGGCCATCAGATGCACGGCGCCGAGCACACTGGTGATCTCACCGCCCGCCACGTTGTAGGTCTGACCGGGAGCGTTCGCAGATCCCAGTATCGAGGCCATGCACGCCGCCACGTCGGCCACGTGGACAAGGTGGATGAACGAGAACCCCTCCCCGGGAACCAGTATCGGCCGTCCCGCCTCCAAGCGAGCAAAGAAGCCGGGATCGCGGGTCGGCGAGGGGCTGTGCGGACCCAGGGTGTGGGTGACCCGGAGAGTGGTCGACGGGAAGCCGGAGACCCGGTGCTCGTCCGCGAGGTAGTTCTCGCACTGCACCTTGCCTACGGCGTAGGACTTGCGAGCGTCCGGATCGGCCGGATCGTGGGTACGCGAGCCCTCCGAAACGGGTTGGACGTAGCTGCGTCGGTAGACCGCGACGGAGCTGGTGAAGACGAAGTGCTGGACTCGGTCGCGGAACAACTCGACCAGCGGCTCCAGGTCGGGCACGCGGTAGGCGGTGTTGTCGAAGACAGCGTCGAACTGGTCACAGACCGGATCGAGCACGGCCTGCAGGACACCTGGCCGCCGGCGATCACCGTGCAGACGCTGGACGCCGTTCGGCAGCGGCACGACGTGGCTGTTGAGGACTGTGACCTCGTCACCTCGCCCCGCCAGCTCACGGACGAGGTGAAGACCGATGTAGCGGTTGCCGCCGAGCACGAGCACCCGCATCCGCGTCGCCTCCAGCAGGGGAACAAGCCGACGCCGGCATGGTAGCGCTCGTAGCGACGAGTTCGAAGAGCCACCTCGACGCGTCCGGCACGCAACGGCACATGGCGGGCCAGCATCCCCTACGGAGCTTTAACGCAAAGTCGTGTGGACCGGAGCGGCGTACGGCATCGGTCGCGCTCTCGCGCAACGCTTCGCCCGCGAGGGCGTACGGCATGTCGCCGTGGTGGACCTGGACAGCGACGACGACGCGGCGCCGGTGGCGTTGGCGGTAGCGGTAGCGGTCACCGGTTTGACGTTCGCAGAGAGGCGAACCTGATCGACCTGGTGACCGCCGTGCAGGACGGGTAGGCGCCATCAACTTGTTCCTCTACAACCGGCGTCTTCGCGCCGGGCGCACACACCCGCGCGACGACGGCGGCTGCATAGCCGGGAGGACGCAGGGGGCTCTGGGGATGAAACCCGCTCAGCCGGAACGGTCGAGCGATGCCAGTGCGCTCTCAGCAAGCTGCTCGACGTCTGCCGCGAACTGCTGCAGATCCTGGGGCGCCTCGCCCATCACACCGTGCAGGTACCGCGCATAGACGCCCTCAAGGATTACGGCGAGGCGCCAGGAGGAGAACGCGCGGAAGTACTCCACCGCGGCGACGTCTCGCCCTGTTCGCGCCGCGTAACGCTCCACCAGTGCCGCGAAAGGGGGGAAGGTGCCGGCGGCGCTGGGGTCACGGCGGCGGGGCGTGGACCCCGAATCGGTCCAGTAGACGCCGAGGTAACCGAGATCGGCCAGTGGGTCGCCGAGCGTGCAGAGCTCCCAATCGAGTACGGCCGTGATGCGTCCGGCCGTCGGGTCCACCAGGCAGTTGCCGAAGCGGTAGTCGCCGTGCACGACCGTTGCACCCTGCTGCACGGGGATGTGCTGCCGTAGGCGGTGCTCTAGCTCGTCGACCGTCGCCAGCTCCCGCGTCTTCGACCGCTGCCACTGCTGCGACCAACGGCGCAGCTGCCGCTCTACATAGCCGTCGCGGCGGGCGAGATCGCCCAGACCCACCCCGTCGACGTCCACCGCGTGCAGCTCCGCCAGCACGTCGATGAGGTCCTCCGCAAGCGTCCGGCATCCCCCGGGGCTCAGGTCCGATGCCGCTTCGCGGCTGTCGAGCACGACCCCATCGACGTAATCCATCACGTAGAACGGCGCCCCGTTCACCCTCTCGTCCACGCACAGCCCGAGAGCGGGCGGCACCGGGACCGGGGTGGTGCCGATCGCGCTGATGATCCGGTGCTCGCGCACCATGTCGTGGGCAGTCGCGAGCACGCGTCCCAGCGGCGGGCGACGCAACACCAAGCTTCTTCCGGCTGCGTCCTTAGCCCGGTAGGTCAGGTTGGAATGCCCACCCGTGATCAGTGTGAAACGGCACGGCGGCGTAACACCCTCTACGTTTGCGACCAGCCAGGCCGTGACGGGAGCCTCCTCCAGGCCGATCACGGCCGTTCCCCCGGCAGCACTGACTTGGTCACCCGGCCGACCGCGACCACGCGGCCCTCACACACGGCTTCCGAGGACAGAAACGCAATTGACCGCCCCCGGTGGGTGAGCTGCGCGCGTACGTGGACGACCTGGTCCTGCCGAACGCTCCTCATCAGCGAGACGAAGACGTCGTGGGTGACGGTCCGCTCGTCTCCTGCCAGTACCGGCAGCAGAGCCAGGTACGCCGCGACGTCGAGCAGCGCGTACACGATGCCGCCGTGCAGGAGACCCTGGTTGTTCATCGTCGGCGTTCCAGCGTGCAGTCGAACCCCGGCCGACGGCTCGGCGGGATCGGCCAGCTCGAGTCCGAGGAAGCGGTGGAACGGGATGTCCAGCAGCGTCTGCACGGGGGACGTCGGGGAAGTCGCCTGCGGCCGGGCCTCGCTGCTCACTGCATCACCGTAGGCCGACGCTCCCGTGCCGCACTAGCCCGGATAGCCGACTGCAGGCTTTGGCGAGCAGTGTTCAGGACCGGGCGCGAGGTCTAGCGTGCCTGGGCATGGACTTCGCACCGAGCGCCGTCGCGCAGGAGTACCTCGACCGGCTGTCCGCCTTTCTGGACGAGCAGGTGTACCCGGCTGAGCACGAATACGAGCAGTGGGTGCGCGAGCAGCCCGCCGGCGACCACACCACGCCACCGGTCCTGCAGCGGCTCAAGCAGGAAGCCCGCTCCCGCGGCCTGTGGAACCTCTTCCTTCCCGGCGAGGGGCACCCCCTGTCGGTCCTCGACTACGCACCGCTCGCGGAGATGACCGGGTGGAGCATGGAGCTCGCGCCGGAGGCCATCAACTGCTCTGCGCCGGACACCGGCAACATGGAGGTGCTGCACATGTTCGGCACCTCCTCCCAGAAGGAGCGTTGGCTTCGCCCGCTCCTGGCCGGCGAGATCCGCTCGGCCTTTGCGATGACCGAGCCCGAGGTCGCGAGCTCGGACGCCACCAACATCCAGTGCAGCATCCGTCGCGACGGCAACGAGTACGTCATCAACGGGCGGAAGTGGTGGACCTCAGGCGCCGCCCGGCCGGACACCGAGATCCTGATCGTGATGGGCAAGACTGATCCATCGGCGCCCTCCTACCGGCAGCAGTCGATGGTTCTGGTGCCCAAAGACACCCCTGGCGTGGAGATCGTGCGTGATCTGCTGGTATTTGGCTACAACGACCGGGAAAGCCACGCCGAGGTGCGTTTCACCGATGTGCGCGTGCCGCTCGACAACCTAGTCGCCTCCGAGGGCGACGGCTTCATGATCGCCCAGGCGCGGCTCGGGCCGGGCCGGATCCACCACTGCATGCGCTGCATCGGGGTGGCTGAGCGGGCGCTCGACCTGATGGTGAAACGGGCGACAACCCGAGTCGCCTTCGGCGGCCCGCTGGCGCAGCAGGGCGTGGTCCAGCAGCAGATCGCGGAGAGCCGCATCGAGATCGAGCAGGCGCGCCTCCTGGTGCTCAAAGCGGCGTGGCTGATCGACAAGGTCGGGCCGAAGGGCGCGCGCACGGAGATCGCCGCCATCAAGGTCGCTGCTCCCAGGGCCGCCCTCAACGTGCTCGACCGGGCCATTCAGCTGCACGGGGGTGCGGGAGTGTCTCAGGACTTTCCCCTCGCCGGCGCCTGGGCCGGGCTTCGCACGCTGCGACTGGCCGACGGGCCCGACGAGGTCCACCTGCGCACGATCGCCAGGATGGAGCTCGGTCGGCGGCCGGAGGGCACCGCAGTGCACAACGATGCGTCCGCGGCCCCCGCGACGGGCGACGCCGTGCCTCAGCCGCATGGCGCCGGTGCCGGCTGACCGGCTCCGCCGGGTCAGCCCGTCGCGGCGGCGCGTCCCGTGAAGCCGAAGAGCTGGCCCGCGACCCGGCGCATCTGGATCTCCTCTGATCCTTCGGTGATGCGGTACCGGCGGTGGTGGCGGTAGATGTGCTCGAACGGCTTGTGCCGGCTGTAGCCGATCCCGCCGTGCACCTGCATCGCGCGGTCGGCGGCATCGCACACGAGCCGGTTCGCTCGGTAGTTGCACATTGAGACCTTGTGACTGATGTTCAGATGGTTCGTCGAGTCCAGCTCCCAGGCGGTCTTGTGAACCAGGTTGCGAACCAGCTCCGCGTCGGTGTGCAGCTCGACAAGCGGCCACTGAATCGCCTGCCGCTCGGCCAGTGGCTTACCGAACGTGACGCGACCACGGGCGTAGGAGACCGCTTCGTCAATGCAGTACTGAGCAGCCCCAACCCCGGACGCCGCCTGACGGATACGGTTCTCATGCACGAAATGCTGGGCGACGACTAGGCCCTCGCCCTCGGCGCCGAGCATGACGGTCTCGGGCACGCGCACGTCGCGCAGCGTCACGTCGGCGTGGTCCGTCGGCATGTTGAAAGTCCAGAGGAACGAGTCCACCTCGAGCCCGGGCGTGCTTGTCGGCACGAGAAACGCGGTGATGCCGCGAGCCGAACCCGGAGCACCGGATGTACGGGCGAAGACCAGGTCCTGGGTAGCGGTGTGCATCCCCGTGTTCCACCGCTTGCTGCCATTGATCACCCAGTCGCTGCCGTGGCGCGTAGCCGTCGTCTCCATCCACGTGGCGTCGCTGCCGTGGTCGGGCTCGGTCAGCCCGAAGCCCACCCGCAGCTCCCCGGTGATCACGCCCTCGCAAAGCTCGGCCTTCTGTGCGTCGTTGCCGTAGGCCCAGAGGAGGTGGAAGATCGGGAAGTTGCCCACGATGGACGACTCGTCCTGCAGGTCGTTGTGCAGTCCCAGCCCCCGGTGCGCCAGATGCTCCCGGACGACTGCCATGCCGAGGTTGGTTCCGTCGCGACCGCCGACGACGGCGGGTAGCGCGTAGCGCAGGAAGCCGGCGGCGTCGGCACGGCGCTTCATCTCGCCGAGCAGTTCTTCCCACTCCTTACGGGGCAGACCTCCCGCTTCAAAGTCCGTGCGCGCGTACTCCCGCCGGTGGTCGAAGAAACGGACATTGTCGTCCTGCTCCTCGAGCGGCCGGATCTCCTTGTCAATGAACTCGTCGAGTTTGGGCAATAGCTGTTGCAGGTCCTCGGGCAGAGTGAAGTCCACGCCGTGCTCCTTGGAGGTGGGCTGGTCCAGTGCGGTCCGGCTAACGAAGGGTAGGCCCCCAGTCGGTCTCCTTGCGGAGCGTCGGCTTGAGCACCTTGCCGCCAGGATTGCGGGGCAGCGGTTCGGCGCGCACCGCGACGAACTGCGGCACCTTGAAGTCTGCGAGGTGCTGCCGGGCGAATGCGACGAACTCCAAGGGGTCGACGGTCTGACCGGCAAGGGGCACCACCACGGCACCGACCTTCTCGCCCATCATCGGGTCGGGCACGCCGACGACCGCGACCTCACCGACGGACGGGTGCAGGGCCAGCGCGTTCTCGACCTCGACGCTGTAGACGTTCTCACCACCACGGTTGATCATGTCCTTGATCCGGTCGACGACGAAGGTCAGCCCCTGGTCGTCGATTCGAGCCAGGTCACCGCTGTGCAACCACCCGTCCACAAACGTCTCGACGGTCTGCTGCGGCTTTTGCCAGTACCCGGTCACGACGTTCGGTCCACGGATGAGCAGTTCCCCGACTCCGGTGTCCCGGTCCGGCTCGGCCACCTGCAGATCGACGACGGGAGCGGCGAAGCCGACGGAGTCCGCATGGTCGGCGGCGTACTCATGCGGCAGATATGTCGACACCGACGCGGTCTCGGTCAGCCCGAAGCCGTTGCCCACCCGTGCCGTCGGGAAGGCTCGCATGATCCGATGCACCAGCTCCGGCGCGATCGGCGCGCCTCCATAGCTGAGCGCCCGGACGCTGGAGGTGACGATGGAGTGGAACTCAGGCTGCTGCATCGCCAGCCAGTAAATGGCAGGCACGGTCGTGAGCACCGAAATGCACTCCTCCTGAATCGCTCGGAGAAACTGCTTCACGTCGAACACGGGCATAACCACCGAGGTGCCGGCGAGAGCGGTCAGCACGAGGAGCTGGCTGTTGCAGCCCGTGACGTGGAACAGTGGAACGGAGATGAGAGTGCTGAGGCGCCCTTCCCGGGGCAGTGCCAGGCACCGTATGCAGGTCTCGACGTTCGACAGGAAGTTCTCGTGGGTGGTCATGGCCCCCTTCGGGAAGCCCGTCGTTCCACTCGTGTAGAAGATACCGGCGAGGTCCCCGTGCGCCTGGTCGTCGATAACCAGCGGCTCCCCGTCGGGCAACCGCTCCCCGGGCGTCACGACGTAGTTCGCGCCGGAGTCCTCGACCACGTACGCGACCTCCGGCTCCGCGAACCGGGTATTGACCGGCACCACCACGGCGCCGGCGAGCAGCGTGCCCCAGAACGCGTAGACCCAGTCGTTACCATTCGGGAGTCGGTTGGCGACGCGGTCCCCCGGGCCGACCCCTTGCGCCCGCAGGCCGCCGGCAACCCGCGACGCGCGATCCCATAGTTGCTGGTAAGTCACCCGCGCCCCGCCAAGCTCGACGAGGGCGTCGTGATCGGCCTGTTCCTCCACCGCCCGGCGCAGCAGGTGAACCAGGTTGGGCGCAAGGCCGGTATAGCGCTTGATCCCGTCCGCGCCGATCTCGATGCCGCTTACGTCGAAGGGGTTGCTCACGGTCCCTCCTTCACTCAGTTGACGAGTCGCTGAGACACTGCCCGCTCACCGCGCCCGCAGGCGTCGGCGTTCACTCAACTGGCCAGGATCGGCGACGTGCAGTTTGGCCACGACGGCGGCCCGGACCTTGGGCAGCACGTGCTCGGCGTCAAAGCGGCCGCCACGGATACCTGCGGCGAGCTCCTCGTCGGTTGCGACGCCGAGGTCGCTCAGACGTCGCGCGTGCTCGGCCGCGAGCGACGGTCCCAGCGCGAGCTGGCGTTCGACGATAGCCAGCGCGCGGGCCGAGACCCGAGCCAGGAAGAGGTCGCGACCCGTCAGCGGGAGGCCGAGCAGGAATTCGCGCACCGCCTCGAGCAGCTCAGCCCCGGTCGGCCGGTCGTGCGGCAGGCTGATCTCGGCCGCCGGGGGCGGCGGAGCACTCTCGCGCAGCTCGTACAGCAGGTCCAGCAGGTCCAGCTCTACCTCGCACACCCGCCGTCCGATGGACGCGAGCTCGACCGAGCGAACTCCCCCCGACAGGTGCGCCCGAGCTTGCACCAGGCAGAGCACGGCCCACCGCAGGGTGCCCAGCACCTCCCACCAATGCAGCTCCTCGAGGTCGACTCGCTCGCCGCCGGCCGCGGTGTACGCCGCAAGCAGCTCCGGCCGGTCCCCGACGCCGGCCACCGGCAGCGGCGACCCGAACCGCCAGGACCGCACGCACAGCCACCCCAGGTCTTCCACCGGATTGCCGCGGTGGGCGAGCTCCCAGTCGAGCACGGCTGACAGCCCGTCCGCGGTCACAATGAGGTTGCCGAGCCGGAAGTCGCCGTGAACCACGACCGGCGCGCGCACCGTCGGGCGCTGCTGGTCGAGCCACCGCAGGCCTAGCTCCAGAGCAGGGTGCGGCTCTCCGGCCTCGTCGAGGGTGTCGCGCAGCACAACGACGGGATCTTCAGCAGGCAGCCCCGGCACAGCAGCAGGGTCGACCCCGCGGTGCAGCCTGGCGAGAGCCTGCGCGCAGTTGCCGACCAGCTGCGAGCGCGCCACCGCGTACACGTCGTCGCGCAGGATTCGGCGCGCGAGGGTTTCACCTTTCACGAACTCCATGACGAGCCAGCCCGCCCCCGCCGCGAGCACCTGCGGAACCGGCACCCCCGCGGCCCGGGCGATTCGCAACAGCTCGCCCTCCCGGTCCATCTGCCCGCGGCGCGAGGCCCCGGAAGGGTCGCGCCGCAGCACCAGCGGCCGACCGTCGAGCTCAAAGGCCCACGTCTCCCGGGATGCACCCCCGAGGAGGCGATGTAACCCGGAGACGCTCCCGCCACCCAGCGCCGCCGCGAGCGCGTCCACATCGAGCTCGTGCGGGCTTCCCTGGGCCGGCAGCCCTTCGCCCCCCGGGGCCGGTTCGGTGACCGGAGAACCTCGGGTGGCACCGGCGGCCGCCGGGCCCGGCGAGATCACTCGCCTGACCCCTCCGCTCGGTGCTCCTCACGCAGCCGGATCTTGAGCACTTTCCCACTTGCGTTGCGCGGCAGTGCGCCGACGACGACCACCTTCGTGGGCTTCTTATAGGAGGCGAGCCTCCCCCGGCACCAGTCGATGATCTCGCTTGCATTCGGAGGATCCTCGGGGTCGGTGGCCGCGACCACCGCCATCGGTGTCTCCACCCACTTCGGGTCGGGGACACCGATCACCGCGACCTCCCGCACCTTGGGGTGGGCGTCGATGGCCGCCTCCACTTCTGCGCAGTAGATGTTCTCCCCACCGGAGATGATCATGTCTTTCTTGCGGTCCACCACAAAGTAGAAACCGTCGTCGTCCTGGCGCACCATGTCCCCGGAGTGGAACCAGCCGCCGCGAAACGCCTCCGCGGTCGCCTCGGGCTTGTCCCAGTAGCCCTGCATGACGGTGGGGCCGCGGTAGACGATCTCCCCGACCTCCCCCTGGGCGGCGTCGCGCATGTCCTCGTCCACCACCCGGACCTCGACGTTGACGATGGGGGTACCGACCGACCCCATTTTGGCGATCGCGTCCTCGCCCCTCAGCACGCAGGTCACCGAACTCATCTCGGTCTGCCCGAAGGCGTTGAAGTTCGGGACCCCCGGGAAGGTGTCAGCCATGGCCTGCAAAACCGACGGCGGAGCGACCGAGGCTCCCCACGAGATCCGCCGGAGCGCCAGGTCACGCTTCGCGATCCCCGGCACCGCGCAGATTGCCTGCCACTGGGTGGGGACGAAGTAGCACGAGGTGATCCGCTCCCGCTCGATCATGTCAACCACCTCATCGGCGTCGAACTGCCCGGAGGGCAGGATGACCGAGGTGCCGCCGAGCAGGAGAAATGGCAGGATTCCGTTGAGGCCGCCGATGTGAAACAGCGGAAGGCCAGAAAGCCACACCCGGTCATCGTCTCGGATGCCCATGCCGACAATCATGTTCGTGGTGTTCATCAGAAGGTTGAAGTGGCTCAGGACCGCGCCCTTGGGCCGACCGGTGGTGCCCGAGGTGTACATGATGAACGCGGCGTCGTGCTCCGCCACGTCGACGTCCGGCGCTGCGGGAGCCGCCGCGGCCAGGACCTCCTCGTACGCCTCCGCGCCCGCCCCGGCGGGCGAGGGGTCGCTTGCCACCACCAGACAGCTCTTCAGCCCGGACAAGGCAGCGCGGACCGCGCCCGCCTGCGGCGCGAGCCCTTCGTCGACGATGAGCGCTTTAGACCCGCTGTCCTGCAGGATGTAGGCGATCTCGTCCGGGACCAGACGGAAGTTGACGGGTACGCAGATCGCACCGAGGCGGTTGGCGGCGAGGTAGGTCTCCGCGACCTCCGTCCTGTTCATCATCAACGTTGCGACGCGGTCGCCGTACGACACACCTCGCTCGGCGAGCGCGTTCGCCAGCCGGTTCACCCGCTCGTCGAGTTCGGCGAACGTGCGGTCAACGTCCCCGAAGCGGAACGCGACCGTGTCCGGACTGCGCCGCGCGGTACGGGCGAGCTGCTCGCCGTGCGACATCCGTCGTGCCGCGGTTAGCTCCTTAATGCTGTCGTCGACGGTCACCGATGCTCCTCTTTGAGCGGCCTGGTCTGTGCGTGAGCAGGGGGCGGGGGAGTCGAAGCTCAGAACAGGGTCCACCATTCGCTGGGGTCCCGGGCCCGCATCTGGGCCGACGACTCCTCCAGGATCACCCGCCCGGCGCGCAAAATGACCACCCGGTCAGCCACCCGCAACGCCTGGTTGACGTTTTGCTCGAGCAGCAGAACGCCCATTCCGTGCTGGGAACTGAGGTCCCGAATCGTGTCGAAGATCGATTGAACCACTGCGGGCGCTAGCCCCAAACTCGGCTCGTCCAGCAGGAGCAGCCGGGGCTCCGACATCAACGCGAGCCCCAGGCTCAGCATCCGCTGCTGGCCACCGCTCATCGTGCCGGCCAGCTGACTCGCACGCTCGCGCAGGATTGGAAACAGTTCCTGCACGTAGTCCAGTCGGGCGCCGAGGTCGCCCCGGTAGTGCAGCGCTCCCAGGCGCAGATTGTCCGCGACTGTGAGGTCACCGAACACGAAACGTTCTGCGGGAATCGTGGCCATGCCGCGCCGGACGTTGCGAGTGGGGGTCAGGTTCGCCGTGATGTCCTCATTCGCGAACTGCAGCTGTCCCCCCCGCGCGGGCACCATTCCGAAGATCGTCCTCAGAGTGGTCGTCTTGCCGGCCCCGTTGTGTCCCAGCATCGCCACGACCTCGCCCGGCTGGATGACCAGGTCGACGTCGAAGATGACCTGCTTGCGGCCGTAGCCGGCGGATAGACCGCGAACGTTCAACAGGGGCGACGGCGCCTTGAGCCTGGTGCCGGGCGACGCGGGACCGGATGACTCATGCAGTGCCAAAGTAGGCCTCCGCGAGACGTTCCTCCCGAAGGAGCTCCTGGAGCTTGCCCTTGGCGGTCACGCGCCCCAGCTCCATGAAGTAGGTCACGTCGGCGAGTCGCTCCACCACGTGCAGGCTGTGCTCGACGATGCAAATCGTGTGCCCCGCGCTGCGCAGCCGGTCAATCAGACTGAGCGTGACGTCGACCCACTCACCGTCGATACCTGAGGCCGGTTCGTCCATGAGCAGGACCTCCGCGTCGGTGGCGAGTACGCGGGCGATCGCGACGAGCTTTTGCTGACCGAAGGCCAGCGCCCCCGCGGGCACGTCAGCGACGTCGGCGAGCCCTACGAACTCCAACCACTGCCGAGCCGTCTCCTGAACGCGGCGCTCGTCCCGGCGAGTCACCCCCGGTCGGCTGAACAGCGAGGAGAGGCGCTCTCCCGCCTGCCCCTGCACCGCCAACGCCACGTTGTTGCGCACAGAGAGACGTGGGATGACGCGGACGTCCTGGAAGGAGCGGACCATCCCGAGCCTTGCGACCTTGTCCGGCCGCAATCCCGTGATATCGGTGCCATTGAGGATTACGGTGCCGTGGTCGGGACGGATCCCGCCGGTCACCAGGTTGAACACGGTCGACTTGCCCGCGCCGTTGGGTCCGACCAGGGCCGTCACCTTGCCGCGCTCCAGCTCGAAGTCGAGATCTTCCACGGCCCGGATGCCACCGAAGTGCTTGCTCAGGTTGTGGACTTCCAGCACGAGATCAGTCCCGGAGGACCGAGTTGTGTCCGGGGCGCGGCGGGCCACCTTGGGCAGGTGAACCGAGTCAAGGCCTTGCAGCACCTTCTCAGGGGCGGTGGCCGCGGCGTCTGCAGGGACCTGACGGGCGGGCAGGGCCCCACTCTCTCGGCGGGCCCGATGTCCACCCCTTACCCGCGCCGACAGCGACGTCAGGCTCAGACCCTCTGGGAGCAGCCCCTGCGGGCGGACCCGCATGAGCACCACTAGGAATATGCCATAAACGAGAAGTCGCCACAGCGACGCCGTTTCGGGTGACAGGCTGAGCGCCTTCTCGAGCAGCGGCTGCGCGAGCGTGATCGCCGCCGCGCCGAGGATGGATCCGACCAGGTTGCCCATCCCGCCGAGGATCACCATGATGAAGATCGAGAGCGAGGTGTCGAAGCCGAACTCCCCGGGCGAGGCGAGCTTGTTGTAGAACGCCAGCAGGCCGCCAGCGAGGCCGGCCATCGCTGCGGTCAGCGCGAAGACCGTCACTTTGAAGCGCAGGACATTCTTACCGAGTGCCCTCGTGGCGATGTCGTCGTCCCGGATGCCGCGCAGCACCCGTCCGTAGGGCGACTCACCGATGCGCCGGCAGACAAGGTAGACGACCAGCGTGAGGATTAGGAACAGCGGTACGTAGTCGCTCGGGTTCTTCAGGACTGCCCCGAAGAAATTGCTCTCCTTGATACCGAGCAGGCCGTACGCCCCCCCAAGCTCACTCACGCTCGTCACGACCGACGTGATGATCGTCGAGACAGCGATGGTGAGCAGGATCAGGTACTCCGACGTGAGTCGAAGCGCCGGCCCACTGACGATTGCCCCCACCACTGCCGCGAGCACCACGCCGATCAGCACCGCAAGCGGGAAAGGCGTGGCCTCGTGGAGCGAGAGATAGGCCGCCGTGTAACCGCCGACCGCCCCGAAGGCGGCGTGCGCGACCGAAATCTGGCCCGCGTAACCGACGAGCAGGTTTAGCGAGATCGCGAAAATTGAGAAGATGAACACTTGGTTGAGGACGTTCAGCCAGTACTGCACGTCTCACGCCCCCCGTGCCGGGTTGAGGCTGCGGGCGAAACGGTGCCACTCCATCGAGCGCAGAGCCCGGTAATCGAGGGGCCGACCGGCCAGGTAGAGAAACAACACCGCGAAAACGACGAGCGAAGACCACTGGGAGGACAGCCACAGTCCGCTCAGGCTCTCCACCAGACCGAGCCCCACCCCGATGACAGCAGTCGCCAGAACTGACCGTCGTGCCCCAGCGAGGAAGGCGACCACGAAGGCGTAGAAGACCGGCCGGAAGCCCATGTCTGGCACGGCCGCGAACTTAAGACTTGCCAGGCAAGCGAGAACTCCGGCGAGCAGCGAGGCAACCGCGAACACCAGCAGGTAAACCCGGGCCGGGTTGATCCCCACCACCTGTGCCATCGTCGGATTCACACGGACGGCGCGGACCACCCGCCCCGTCCGCGTATAGCGCAGAATGAGGGTCAGCAGCACGACCAGCGCCCAGATCACGCATACCGAGAGCACGTCCACGGACGTGAAGTGAACCGACCCCACGTTGATGCTGGAGACGTCGAGGCCGGTCAGTTGCTTGCTCGGCGCGTCGGACCAGATCAGCCGAATCGCGTTCTCTCCGACGATCGACAGGCCGAGCGACGCGACGAAGATGGTGAGCAGTGCAAGCTCGCCCGAGCGGGCAGCCAAGGGGCGGTAGACCAAGCGCTCCATCAAAACCCCGATCACCGTGCCGAGCGCGATCCCGATGGCGATGGCCAGCCACAGGTTCGTCCCGTTCTCGGTCAGGTCAGCCGCGTAAAAGGCCGCGATCGTGTACGTGAATGCGTACGCGAAGTGGAACCGACCGGTGGTGTGCAGGACCAAGCCGAACGACACGCCTAAGAGGCCGTAGGCGGTGCCGTTGATGAAGCCGTTGACGGCGAGCTGTTCTGCCGTGTGCAGATCCACGAGCTGCCTCTCGCGCCGATAGAAGTCAGGCTGCCCGGTAGTCCGCGCCGCCGATGTCGAAGAAAGCCTTGGGTGTGATGGTGCCGTTGTTGTAAGTGAATACGCCCATCGGCCGCTTGGCGACGGAATGCGTTTTCGGATCCAATGCGGTGATGCCGGGAGTGCTGCCGCTGCCGCCGTACAAGCTCTTGAACGACAGGCTATCGAGCATGGCCGCCTGCATGTCCGGGCCCTTGCTGGGATTGCCTCCCCGCTTGAGCGTGCGCTGCACCAGGTCCCAGAGGTGGAAGACGTTCTCATAGTAGTTCGCCGCATAGAAGTCGGGATCGGCGCTGTACTCCCTGCGGTACTCGTCGACGAACAACGCGCCCCAGTCGTTAGTGGGGTGCTTAGCATTGAAAAAGTCGTACGCGAAGGTGTATTTGTTGTAGGCGCTGCCGGCAGTCTTGGCTGCGTCCGCAGTGAACTCTGATCCGAACACCGGCTTGTCGATCCCCGATGTCGCGTACTGCTTCATGAAGTAGCCAGGGTCCAGTCCATAGAGGAAGACGAAGACCGCATCGGGGTTAGCGCTCCCAAGCCGCGACAGCGGTGTCGAGTAGTCGGTGGCCCCAACCTGGGTGAGTTCCGTGTGAACGAGGGACATGCCCGCAGGGACAAGGGCGGCTTTGAGGTTATCGATGACCGGCGTTGAGGCGGGACCGAGGTCCCATCCGAGTAGGGCGACTTTCCGTGCGTTCGGGCTGGTCTCCTTCAGGTAGCGCACTGCGCCCGGGAAGGTGTCGTCGGGAGTGATGGCGCGGGTGCCCCAGAAGAAGGGTTTTCCCTTCCCCGCGTCGCTTGTTCCCCCGCCACCGTCCAGCGTCAGCATCTGATACTGCGCGATGTTGGGCAGCATGGCGAACAGATCCGCGTTGTAGGACGACAGCATCAGCCCGATGCCGCTGGTGCCGAGTTCGCGCGAGGCGGTGATGCCGGCCTGAGGGTCGCCGGACTTGTGGTCCTTGAAGACCATGCGGAAGTCAGGGCCGCCGGCTGCCTTCACGTGCTTGGCTCCGAGGTTCGTCCCGCGCGACTGGACACCGCCGTAGAACGCGCCAGGCCCGCTCAGGGGCAGGACCGCGCCGACGTTGATGGGCATCCCTTTGCCGGAATGGGCCTCGTCGATGGGACCGAAGTACTGACGGACCTTGGCCGCCACGTCGTTGCCGACGCCGCGGCTGTTCGCCGCCGTCGCGCCCGCGCTGTTCGTGCTGGCCTTCTTCGAAGAGCCACCGCAGGCGGCCAGAACGGGAGCAGTCGCCGCGGCCGCCCCGCCAAGAGCGGCGAGGCGCAGCACGTCGCGGCGGCTCATCCCTTCGGAACGCAGCGCCACGTCCAGTTCGTCCCTGTCCCTGCGCTTCATCGTGCTCACCGTCTCTCTCGCTACTTGATGACGAGCGGGTTAACCGGGGCGCCGGTGCCGTTAACGACCTTGAGCGGTGCCGCCGCGTAGAAGAAGTCCCACTGCCCGTCCTGCGCGCAGTCCGCGGCCAGGTCGTCTAGCCAGGCGATCTCAGTCAGCGTGACGCCGAGGTTGCGCATCAGCGCGTTGTGCAGTGGCAGCACCACACCGGAGACCGGGTCGATCGTCACCTCGTTGGCGATGGTGTCGGTCACCAGGTTCGGGATCTCCATGTCCTGGAACCACTGCACGAGCTCGAGGCTGTGCGTCAATCCGGGTTCGTTGAAGGAGCCGGGCGGACCGTAGAACTCACTCGCGGGAACCTTGTAGAACTTGCCGATCCAACCGGTGCGAACGACGAGCACGTCGCGCTTCTGGATCTCAGTGCCCTGCTTCTGGGCGCACGCCTGCAGGTCCTCGTGGGTGAACGTCTCCCCGACTTCGAGCACGTCCTTACTGCGGTGGCGCGCCATGTCGAGCAGCACCCCGCGCCCGGCCACGCCACGTTCGGCAATCGGCATGATGCCGGCCTTCGCCATTCCCCCGATGGTGGTCACCGCGTCGTAGCCGTTCCAGAGGTGATCGTCGTACCAGACGTGGCCCAGCGAGTCGTACTGCGTGGACCCCTGCAGGAAGCACGCCATGAAGTCGTCGGCGTACTCCGCTCCCCCGGGGAACGCGGGTCCCTTGCCGGCAATGTAATGACCCTTGTCGATGACGTTGTAGCGCTGCGCCCCCACGCGACCGGGCCACACAGGGTCACCGGCCGGGTTGGCCATCGGGCACTGGAGCGTGAACACCTTGCCCTGTCGGATGGACTTTGCCGCGGCGAGAATCACTTCCGGGGTCTGGTAGTTGAGCGAACCGACCTCGTCGTCCGGGCCCCACTTACCCCAGTTCTTCGGCGAGTTTTGAAGCAGCTCGGTCACTGGTGGGACTTGCTTCGCCGCCGCGGGCGTCTGCTCAGTGGACTGGGTCGCGGCTTCCGTGTCCGTCATGCGTCCTCCTGCGCCAGGTGTTTCAGGTCACAGCGTGCTGCCGTGATGCCGCACTCTCACCCGTCGTTGACATTCTCGTCAAGGCTGTGCGAAACATTGGTCGTGACACCGCGGCGTACGTGGTCCGCAACCCGGCAGCGTACCGGCGGTGGGCAGCCGTGTCCCGGGGTCGGTCACACGTGACCGACCCCCGTGAAGCTGCCGACCAGTCTCACCTGGCGGCCGCCGGGACTGCCGCCGCCCGGAGCGCGACCTCCGCCTTGAGGCCCCGGGCGCAGCGCACGCGGGAGGCCATCGTCGCCGCCGCAGGCGACGTCTTCGCCGATAACGGATACGCCGGAACCCGGATAGCCCACATCGCCACCCGTGCCGGGGTCTCGTCTGCAAGCTTCTACACGTACTTTCAGTCCAAGGAACAGATCTTCCGTGAGGTCATCCGCCGCCTGCAGGTCGAGATGGCCAGGCGGGACGGGCACCAGCCCGCGCGCGCAGACGCAATCGCGGGAATCGAGGCCAGCAACCGCGCCTACATCCGGTCCTACCGGCGTAACGCCGCCCTCATGGTGGCTCTGGAGCAGGTGGCGCCGTTCGACGCGGGGCTGCGACAGCTACGCCTGGAGCTCCGTGGTCCCGTCGTCCGGCGGGGTGAGAGCGCGGTGCGTGCTTGGCAGCAGCAAGGTCTCGCCGACCCGGACCTCGACGCCCGCTACGCGGCGACCGCGCTGGGCAACATGGTCGACCGCTTCGCCTACGTCTGGCTGGTGCTGGGTGAGAACTTCGAGGAGGACCAGGCCGTCCACACGCTGACTCAGCTGTGGGTCCGCGCCCTCGGCATGAACCACCGGGTTTCGCAGCGGCCGCGAACAGCTGGCGGCACGAACCTCGGATGCGAGTAGCGTGCCCGGCACCTGAGCGCCGAGGAGGTCCAGCGCGTGACCGAGACGAGCCCTTGGCACCCTCCCCGCGTGCGAGAAGCGGCGGCTGTTTGTCGCGCCCCAGCCCCCGCTCATAAATGGCCGGTGTCTGCCTGCCCCGCGCTATGCAAGATGAGGGGCTGTGCAGGGCGGGGCGTAGCCGACCCAACGGAGCGCCGGAAGGAGACGTTCGTGACCCCTCGGGCAAGGCAGTGGACCTCGACCGAGCCGACGGACCGAGCTCGACTGCGGTCCCGCTTCTACTGAAGTGCCGGGGCCGGCGGTGCCGCTAATGGGTGCACGACGAGCCGGGCGGCGTCGCGACCGTAGAGACCGCTGTTTCGTCCATGCAACGTTCCAGAGGGTGAGGAGTAGGCCGTGAAGGAAACGATGCTCAGGCGCGTGTCCGGCTATGACCAGCTGTGGCGGCAGATCGACTATCGCACCTTGCACATTCCGGCCCACTTCAACCTCGGAGTCGCCTGCGTCGACGACCACGACCCCGAGGCGCGGGCACTCACGCTGGTCCATGCCGACCGGACCTCGAAGGACTACACCTTCGGGGACCTGCGCGAGCAGGCGAATCGGCTCGCCAACGCCCTGCTCTCCCTGGGCATCGGCCGTGGGGACGTAGTGGCGATCGTCAATCCTGCCTCCTTCGAGACCGGCCTCGCCTTCGTCGCCCTCTTCCGAATGGGCGCGATCGCTTTGCCGCTCTCGTCACTGTTCGGCCCGGACGCGCTCTCCTACCGGTTGCGCAACGGAGAGGCCAAAGCGGTTATCACGTCGTCGGCCAACGCACCCAAGGTCCGCGAGGCGGTGCAGGGTGCGGAGGTGCCCCTGCTGGTGATCGGCGAGGGAGCGCAGCCGGGCGAGCACGTCCTCGCGGACCTGCTGGCCTCGGCCGCAGCTGACTTCGCGCCAGTACGCACCGCCGCCGAGGACCCGGCCTTCCTGATCTACACTTCGGGAACGACCGGCAACCCCAAGGGGGCGCTTCACGCGCACCGAATCGTCTTCGGCGAGATCCCGTGCTTCGAAGCCATCTACGACTTCTATCCCGAGCCCAACGACGTTCTCTGGTCCCCCGCGGACTGGGCGTGGATTGCCGGAATCATGGACATCCTCGTTCCGGCCTGGTTCTACGGTCTGCCGGTGATCGTCGAGGAGGTCTCCGCGTTCAACCCCGAACGGGCGCTTTGGCTCATGCGGGAGTTTCGAGTCACGCTGACACTGCTGCCCGCGACCGCCCTACGCATGATCCGAGCCACGGACCTGCGGGGTGGCAACTTCTTACTTCGAGCGGTCTGCTCCGGCGGCGAGGCCCTGGGCGCGGACCTGCTCGCGTGGGGCGAGAAGTACTTCGGCTGCGCGGTCAACGAGGCGTACGGCCAGACCGAGCTCAACGGCATCTGCGGGAACGCCGCATA
>JAABUP010004372.1_pt1 | contig 23162 bp, 26 predicted proteins | sample 5559201 | NCBI WGS metagenome assembly JAABUP01 (sample SAMN10711887, study PRJNA513373) | rock metagenome | isolation source: Antarctica rocks | place: Antarctica | reverse complement strand
TGGCCATACCACGTGAAGCGCCAAATGAGGTAATTCGCAATCAGCCTAGCAAGCACAATGACAACAGAGTACGGGGACAACCGGCAGCCTGGTGGATGAAATGAAAAAGAAAAAGAAAACTACAAGAAAACCTGACGACCAAAGCCTCGGACAGCCTCAAAGAGAAAGAACGACTTTCTTGGCGCTGACGCCGGCCTTCTGCCTGTCCATCGCAGCCTGCACGTACTCCAGTCCTCTCTTCTCCATGACGAGTGGCTCAGGAGCAGGCACGAAGACGCGCTGCTCGAGCGCTTGCGGTAGGTAGCCCTCGAACACCTTCTTGCCCAGATCCTCGGTGAAGACGAGCGAGCCGCCGACGATGAAGCTCGTCTTGACGCTCTTGGCCTTGGACCGGATCCAGTTCTTGATCATCCAGCTCATGAAGAACACGATCGTGTGCACCGTCGCGAAGCGGCCGGTCGGCGGGGGCGATGGCAGCGGATACGACGCCATGCTCACTTTGCGGTCGGGTCCGACGGCGCAGGCGTCTAGGATGGCGAAACAGGCGTCGGCGGCACCGACGCCAATCGAAAACGCACCGGCCAGACGGCGCCCCTTGAGGGCTTGGATGATGTCGGGGATGACGGTGGTGGAGTTGTAGTCGAACACTTGATCGGCGCCGAGCTGCTTGAGGTAGTCAAAGTTCTTGGGGGACGCCGTCGTGATGACCTCGTACCCGGCTGCCACGCCGAGTTGGATCGCGTTGCATCCCACGCTGGTCGAGCCGCCCCACACCAGAAGCGTTTTGCCTTGCGAGACCGGCGCCACCGAAGGGAGCGGCAGGCCGAGCTGATCACCCTGGAAGAGGCCCGTTGCCGCCGTCGCGAGCCCCAAGGGCATGACGACAGCGCTCTCGTAGCTCATGCTGGCGGGGATCGACGACACCATGTGTGACAGCAGCACCACGTAATTCTGGAAGCCGCCCTTGGCTGGCGTGTTGTATTTCTCTTCGACCCCGACCGCGAATCCAATGACTCGATCGCCGACGTGAAGCCGAGTCACTTCCGCTCCCACCTCGACCACTTCCCCGGCCACGTCATAACCAAGGATGTCGGGAGCCTTGAGCCAGCCGTACATCATACCGCCGCCATCCTTTTGAAGGATCCAGTCGACCGGGTTGATGGCCACCGCTGACGTCTTGATGACGATCTCGTTGGCTCCAGGAGACGTATACACGGCTGGCTTGACCTCCAGAGGAGATACATGGAGGCCTGTCAGCCATGCGGCGGAGTTGACGGGCATTGTGAGAGAGTGACACGAGTGAGAAAACGCGAGAAGGAGAGATCTAAAGAGACTTGCTTTTTAAGAACTATGAATAGTTTCAATGGAAGAGGTGAATGGCATAGATCTTAAGATCGATATCCCACGACCGCGGTAGGGCAATTATATATCCCCACGGCACGCGGGCTTTGAAACACAACACACGGACATAAGGCAATGTTATTCCTGGAAGTCGGCCTCAAGATCATCCGGCAGGTTATCGATGGGCTGCTTTCGGATAGACCGCCAGGAAACTCCCCCACTATGCGAGATGAGAGATGCGAGATCTGGGGGAATGGTACTTCGTGACTGGGCCCTGGAGAATCGAGTCGGCCAAACTCTACGCCGGCGCACGCCCGAAGTTTCTCGGAGGATATACAGTCAAACCTCGCTATTACGATGTAATCCGTGCCATCAAATTGTATCGCTATAACGAGGGTATCGTTTTGAAGATGTGTGTAGCTCACCAATTTGAAGGGAATCCGTGCCAGCAGAATTTATCGTTATAAGGAGGTTATCGTTATTTCAAATATCGTAATATAGAGGTTTGACTGTAGTTCAGTGTTGGTGGATGCCACTGGGAATGGTGATTAGTAAGAATAAACCCGGAGCAAGGCTGTTACCTCGGTTACTGCCTGTTTAGTATAGTAAACGAGGTATCGGCTTTGCCTCTTAGTTAGCTAGACACAACAGTCCTCACACCCTGCGCAACATTCAGGGAGTTACCGTAAAGATTTCCACCCAGTAGTTCTATCAATAATAGTCAACTCGCGCCCGAATCTGAACACATATATTAGGGCACACAGGCTCTGCACTGGAGAATCCCCAGCAATCAATCTATCAATGATTAGACCAATGAGCATGCAACTGGTGGTGGTAATTGCTCCAGTCTTCTGCACCCCACGCATCACCATGCAGAGATGGCTGGACTCTACGACGACGGCGACGCCTTGCGGTTGGAGCATTTCGGAGAGGGCAAGGGCGACCTGCTTTGTGAGCCGTTCCTGGACTTGAAGTCGCCGCGAGAACCTTTCGACTATTCTAGCGATCTTGGAGAGGCCAATTACTCGGCGGTTGGGGATGTATCCGATGTGCATCTGGCGTTGTCAGCTGCAATAGACTAGGAACGGGGTCGCTAATTATACCTTCCCAGAAAATGGCACGAGGTGGTGCTCGCAAAGCGAAAAGAACTCAATGTCTTTCACGATTACCATCTCATCGTGGTCTTCGTGAAACACGGCGCCGTTCATGATGGCGTGCAGGTTCTCTTCGTAGCCCTTTGTGAAGAAGAGCATGGCCTTCGCATAGCGCTCTGGGGTATCAAGCAGGCCCTCTCGGTCGGCGTCCTCGCCCACGCATTCCAGGATCGTCCTTACAGCGCCCGACAGCTTGGCCAGGCGTTCTTCCTTTTCCTTCTCGGTCGCCTTCTTCCTCTGGAGTGTTCCTCGACCTTGGATCTGTCATTTAGCCTGTAGTCTCACGCCAGCAGATCTACCTACTTGGCCAACTCAAGCCATCAAAGTCGATCGTGGGGTGCTGGGTGTAGGGGAGGCTGCTCAGCTCTATGATATCCCTCGAAGCACCCTCGCCGATCGGCGCACCGGATTGACCTCAAGACGCGATTCCACACCCAATTCAATGAAACTCACTGTGTCCGAAGAATCCGCGATTGTCCAGCACATACTTGACCTCGATGTGCGAGGATTCCCGCCTACAAAGGACATGGTGCGAGATATGGCCAACAAGCTGCTGGCGGAGCGTTGCCGAGACCCAGTTGGCAAGAACTGGCCAGATACCTTTATCAAGCGCGTCCCGGAGCTGAAAACGCGATGGACTCGTGCGTACGATCGTCAGCGAGCCTTGAATGAGAATCCAGATACCATTGGCAACTGGTTTCGTCTTGTTCACTCAATCAAGGAGAAGTACGGCATTCTGGACGACGACATGTACAACTTTGATGAAACCGGCTTCATGATGGGTGTCATATCTTCACAGTTGGTTGTCACCAGTGTGTACAGACGTGGGAAAGCCAAGTTGGTCCAGCCAGGCAGTCGGATATGGACAACAGTGATCCAGGGCATCAATGCGCTTGGGTGGGCAATTTCACCTTACATCATCTTTGCGGAGAAAGCCCACATCGGCACCTGGTATGACAACAACTTCATACCTCATGATTGGGTCATTGGAGTCAGCGACAACGGCTGAACAACAAATGTACATGGAGTTGCGTGGCTCAAGCACTTCAATGAGCACACAAAAATGCGCGCAGTGAGAACACATCGGCTCCTCATAATTGACGGCCACAAGAGCCACCAGTCGCTCGATTTCTAGGATTTGTATGCAAAAGAGAAGATCATCACTCTCTGCATGCCTCTCCACTTGTTGCATCTACTTCAGTCACTTGACGTGGGCTGCTTTTTGCCGTTGAAGCACGCATACGGTAGTGAGATCTCAAACCTAGCACGGCAGTCCACCACACATATCACCAAGATGAACTTTCTTGCAGCCATTAAATCAGCCTTTTTCAAAGCTTTCACTACAGAAAACATCTGTGGAAGCTTCCGAGGTGCTGGACTTGTCTCATTTGACCCAGAAGCAGTGGTATTACAACTTGATCTGAGGCTTCGAATGCCGACACCATCCACGCCAGACACCATCTTGGAACCGCAGACACCACACACCGCATACAAACTACAGTCTCAATCCTCATTGATTCGAGAGCGGATCCAACGGCATCAAAATTCCTCGCCAACCTCTATTGTTGAATTACTCAACCGGTTCACTAGAGGTGCCAAGATGATGGCACATTTCGCAGTGTTGATACGCGACCAAGTCTCTACCCTTCAGAAAGCAGCTGAGGTGGCAACAAAGCGCAAGAGTCGGAAAAGGCGGTATGAAGAGGGTGCTCAGTTGGCCACTCCTGAGGATAATAGCCCGCAGGAGCTGGAAGAAAGGCTTGCAAGGAGGGTTTGCAAGAGCCAAGGTGCACCGCATCAGAGGCACTGTAGACGCTGCAACAAGACAGGACATATTGCTCGCACATGTAAGGAAGTACTCTGAGACTAGGAGAATCCAGAACAGTCATTTACTTGGCCGTAGCTTGTTGTTGTGATGAGGAATTTGCATTTGAAGGCTGAATGGAGTGGCAAAGTGTCCGACTCGCCTGGGTGTCCGACTTGCTAGTGAAACACATTAAATCAATTATTTCGCGCGAATTGCGACAACCCTGGTAGCCGGGTCCTGACAGTTGGCTACCCGCTCTAATGACGTTGAGCTCTATTGGCTTCCACGCTGTTCCATTGTACCGTGAAAGCTAAATGTGGGGATTGAAGCTGCAATTTGACTTCATCCTAGGCCTTCTTGAGACTCTATGGTACTCATCGTCCGTTCTGCATTTCCTTGCATAGTCTGAAAGATTTTTCCAAGACTCGCAAGCAGATATCACGTTATTACTTTAACATCTGCCACAATAGCTACGCAGATACAGATTACACCGGCATATGTCAGCCCTCAAGGGTCAGGTGTTTTCCACCGCCCGACCTCCCACCACGGCTTGCAGAAGAAGCCGTGGCAGACGCGCCGACGATCGCCCTTGAAGTCAAACATATCTAGTGGCCCAGACCAGGAAGAAGAGCGAGTGTCCCGAGAAACCTCACGGAGGACCACTCGGTCCACAAAGCGAACACCCAAATGGTGGAAGATTCGCCTGTTTCGAGGCATGATCGAAGATGTCAAGAGGAGGGCCCCATACTACTGGAGTGACTGGACGGACGCTTGGGACTACCGAGTCATCCCCGCGACCGTGTACATGTATTTTGCGAAGTATGACACAATGTCATCCCTGCTCTCTACATCTACAGCATATCATTCTTCCTGCAACCAGCATCAATATTGTCAATACGTTATTGAACGTCAGGCGCCCAAGCATCTCACAGTCAAGTTGTGTTTTGAAGTGACCGCATTGCTTACTCATACCACAGTATTCTTCCAGCGCTTGCCTTCTCCTTAGACATGTTCGTCAAGACCAATAATAGTTATGGCGTCAACGAAGTCCTGCTATCATCAGTCCTCGGCTGTGTGGTCTTTTCTCTTTTCGCCGCACAGCCTCTGGTCATTGTTGGCGTTACTGGTAAATGCCACACCAGGGGGTGATCTCCGCTGACAACATCATAGGACCGATCACGGTCTTCTCATACACGATATACGACATAGTGGTGCCATCGGGCACCAACTATTTTTCCTTCATGTGCTGGATAGGCCTTTGGTCTCTCCTAATGCATTGGATCTTAGCGATAACGAACAGCTGCAACGGCCTCACATACGTTACCCGTTTCTCGTGCGATATTTTCGGCTTTTACGTTGCATTTATCTATCTGCAAAAAGGCATCCAGGTCTTGACTCGCCAGTGGGGCCTGGCAGGGACGACCGAGGCATATCTTTCAATCATGGTGGCGCTCCTGGTTCTCGGCTTTGCATACGGCTGTGGTATCATAGCCGAGAGCAATCTATTCCACCGACACGTTCGCAAATTCGTCGAAGATTATAGTACCCCATTAACAATCATCTTCTTCACGGGCTTCGTCCATATCGGCCGCATGAAGAACGTCACTCTCGAAAGCCTTCCGACATCCAAAGCATTCTCCCCCACAAGTGATCGAGGCTGGTTCATCAACCCCGGCAGCCTTTCTGTCGGTGAGATCTTCCTCGCACTACCCTTCGGACTCCTCCTGACCATCCTCCTCTGGTTCGACCATAACGGTATGCATTTATTTTCTGCCTTCTTACACCACAAGACTGTTTTCTTGAAATGTCGAAAAACTTGCTAATATCTCCCAGTCTCCTCCCTCATCGCGCAAGGCTCCGAATTTCCCCTGCGCAAACCCCCCGGATTCCATTGGGACATCTTCCTGCTCGGCCTGACCACCTTCATCGCCGGCATCCTCGGCATTCCATTCCCCAACGGCCTCATTCCGCAAGCACCTTTCCACACCAACAGCCTCTGCGTCAGCAAGCTTGTCTCGGATCCCGACGAGACCAACAAGGGCAAGATCACCCGAACAACGGATCACGTCGTCGAACAGCGTGTCAGCAACCTCGCACAGGGACTGCTGTTTCTCGTCACCATGACGGGCCCGTTGTTGATTGTTCTGCATTTGATACCCCAGGGTGTGCTGGCGGGACTGTTCTTCGTGATGGGCTGCCAGGCTTTGGCAGGCAACGGCATTACTTTGAAGCTCCTCTTTCTCGCGCAGGATAGAGAGTTGACTTCGCCATCCGACCCATTGAAACGGATTGAACGTCGTCTGAGAATATGGATGTTTGTTGCAATTCAGTTGCTTAGCTTTGGCACAACATTTGCGATCACCCAGACCATTGCAGCTATTGGGTTTCCAGTCATCATTCTGCTCTTGATTCCCTTTCGGACCTGGGTTATGCCGAAGTGGTTCAGTGCTGAGGAATTGTCTGCGCTGGATGCGCCGACGGCAGGGGCGTTCGTGATGGAGAGTGTAGGTGGTGCGTATGGTGTGAGTCCAGGCGGAAGTGGAGGGCAAACGCCGCATGTTGGCTCTCCGAATGGCACTGGAGATGAAAGCGCGGTCGATGATACTCTTGAGAGAGGCGAGCGGTATCAATTGAGGAATCTGCCTAGCTAAGGACATAAGCTTAGGCTGGGGAATTTGAGGCCAAGGCGTTTGTCGGGTCGTGGTGAGAGTCGTGGTGTTGAGTGACAATCAACATCTTTTTTCAGGTTTCTGTTGCCACTAGCCGCAAAAAATGGTCTGGCCGAGGAGTGGAAATGATGCTTGCGGCGAGCCCCTGGGTTGTCGTAGCTCTAGCCTGTCAGGCGATCGCTTTCTTGTCTGTTATGAGCGGGCTTGAAGGGGGCCATGATTTGTTGGACATGGCACTGATGGATCGTTTCGTCTTGGAACGGGTCGCGCAGCACCTAGCGAATTTGCTTTTGCCGCTTACGCCCAAGCGGTATGAGGTGAATGTCAGGACTGATTGTTGATGATGATGATGAGTTTCGATTAGTTGTTCAGAGACGGAGGCCGTATGTATTTAGCCCCACACTTAATTGAACAGTTCTAAGGGAGGGCGATAGACCCCAGGAATTAGACGCAAGCCTTGCGATAGGGCTACGACTTCAAAAGGACAGTCTACGCAGTTTCCGGTAATCCTTAGCCCTGCGAATTGCATGGCTCGTGCTGACCCGCTCACGATAGCTGGGGCTTAGGGACATGCATTCCTTCGGAGTTGCTTGGCCGTTCAGGCTATCTGGTACAGGAGCAGAAACACCTTGAATGTTTAGCGCTGGTCACCGACGGCGCGTGCTCTGGGGCCAGCTCCGATGTGGAACTCTCTGGATTCACACATCTCCGGGATCTTACCTGGCAAGGTTTGCGGATGGGGAATCACCTTTATCCACTACTTAAGGCGAGCTCGAGGCATCTTGAGAGCCTGGAGCTGGACATGATCTTTTGGGAGAGAGCAGTTGTACAAGACATCTATTCTGATGTTTTCGGTACCTTTGGCCGGTGGCAACTGTCTCCACGATTGAAATTTCCATCTCTACAGGAGCTGTCTCTTTCGGCCATATCATTTCGGCAAACCGCCAACGAAGTAGCTCTCGCTTTCGACTTGAGCAGGCTTCGTACCTTGAAGCTTAAAAAATGTGCAAGCACAGCTGATCTGCTGCGAGCGATTGTGAATTTAGATCAAAGCATCAAGTTCACCCAGCTCGAAGTCGTCGTCGATGCAGATACCGGTATTCGAGAAGATTTTGACCTTCGCGCACCGACAAGCTTTTTGGACGCTTGCGAAGGCCTCGAAGATCTACACATCGTTTCCCCGGCTATTTACCATCTGCATCAAACCAAATCCTTTTGGCGATCCGTGCTCGGCCACGTCTCAACATTGAAACGACTTGTGGCACACGAAAGGATCATCGTTTCGGGCCAGTGGGACGCTCCAATTGATGGAGATGTCCCATGGTGTCCTCAGACTCGCGAATTCCTTCAAGACTGTCGACTTGAATGTCTCGGACTTTGTAATGATACTGACTTCTTGGTAGGTTTGATCTCGTTCCACCGAGAAGCCGATTAAGCTTACGTGGGCAGAGAGTTGCTCTTGCTTCGCTCGTGACCAAGCCGCCGTGCAAACTTCTACACATCCGACGCTCAGGCAAGCCAGAGTCCCCAGCCAACCCGTCTAGCACTGATAGCTCGACCACAAGTGGTCCTGCAGACGACGACAACGACCCATCGGACGATACATCAATGAATGAGAGCCTTCAATCTGCTTCCTCCGGGCATGGGTACCATGAAGTCCTGGCTGGCGGGATTGACCTGTCAGATGATTCTTCGGTCGGGTATCTATCTTGGGCAGAACACGAGAGTTTATCCAAGGCTTTTCCAGACATCAAAAAGGACCTCTTGAGATTCACCCAATGAGTATTCAGGCCCAACGGCCTTCCAAAACTTCAGATCATGGCCTACGGTGACTTCTCATTTGAGGGCCGTCGCGCATTAGATAGTGTTCTCTTCTGCCGAAACACTCTGTCAAACTCGGACGTTCACGTCGGGGGAACTTTGAGGTTGACATTATGTATCATGTCAAGAGAAGATCAACATTTGAGAAGAGCATCAATGAAATTCAGGAGTTTCTAGGATCATGCTCAGTGGATTGACTCTTGAGACGTTGACAATAGACCTAGGTAGCCAGCTTCGAGGGCCATGTACAAGCATGTTCAATAAACAGTCAAAACAATCTTCTGTGAGCATCCTCTTTGTGAAACTGCGTTTGATTCGATTCAAATTTGCAAAGTTCATAGAAACGGCAATCTCAATCTGAGATCAAGAATCAGCCAACGAAGAAATCTCGACGTTCATCTCGACTAAATCAGGGTCTTCATCATGTATCGTCCCTGCAAAAGAGCGTGAAGGAAAGATTGAGTTCCTCATCAAAGGAATTTGAGTACAAGTACTTCAAATTCAACAGGCCAGCAACTTTCATCAACTCCAAATTACTTCAGAACATCAAACCTCATCTCTTTACAGCCTGAGGAAAGAGCATGTTTCAATGATCAGAAAGGTCTCAATGTGCAATGAAGCAGTTCAGTCTTCAGCATTTTCCTCTTCATGTTTTTCATCAGGCAAGCTTCAGTTGCATTTTTCATCACAAATATGACAAGAAGAGCTAAGACATAGTCAGTACTTGATGCTGAGCTTTTCTCAAGGCGGCTCATCTTCATTCAACATTACATTATATCTGCAGCTTCATGTGTGAGTGCTGAGAATGCATTTGACTTAAGTTTCTCAGAAGACTGTTGTACTTCAGATGAGCATAAAGCTCATTGAGCTTGCTTTTCAACTATCATCAGTTTGTAGATCAGTTGAGCACACAACTGAAAACTGGTTCTTGAAGAACTAGAACTAGTTTAAAGAGAGCTCAACATGAACAACTGAAATCAGAATGCTGAGAATGGCTTAAAGAACTCTTCTTTTGACAACTGAGTCATGCACTAAATAGAGAACTGAAACATCTTCAAGACCCTGAAGTTATGATGGTTCTTGTCAGCAAAATAATATCAAATCTATTCTACAGATTTCTCATTCATTCTCAGCTGAGTCTTCAATCTTCTGTGATTAGGCACTCTTCTATGATCAGACACTTTCTTTGTCAAACTGTAATCAGACACTCTTCTGTGATCAGACACTCTTTTGTGACTAAGCACTCTTTTGAGATCAGACACTCTTCTGTGACCAGGCACTCTCTTTGCTGAACTGTGATCAGACACTCTTGCATCTCTGTGATCAGATACTCTTCTGTGATCAGACACTCTTTTGTCAAACTGTGACTGAGCATCAAACTGTGATCAGACACTCTTACACTCTTTGTGACCAGGTACTCTTCTGTGACTGAGTACTCTTCTGTGACCAGACACTCTTTTGTTGAACTGTGACTGGGCGCTGAACTGTGACTGAGCGTTAAACTGTGACTGAGTGTCAGACTGTGACTGAGTGTCAAACTGTGACCAGGCACTCTTCTGTGACCAAGCACTTTTCTGTGATCAGGCACTCTTTTGTCAAACTGTGACTGAGTGTCAAACTGTGACCAGGCACTCTTCTGTGACTAGGCACTCTCTGTGACTAGACACTTTTTGTGACTGAGCACTCTATTGACTGTAAAGTTTAAAACAAACATTAAGCTGGTCATTTTCAGCTTCTGATCTAAAATGTTCTTAGGCTGACACATTCTTGACTCATGATTGACAGAGAATCATAGAGTGTAGATTTCAAGCAGTCTCAGAAATAAAGCAGGCCTTTCTAGATTGCACTTGCTGCAGAAGTGTGCATCATTGAATTTAAGGTCAGAGAATGGTCATTAGAATGAAAAGAGAAGATAATTCAAAGAAAATGTAACATTGATGCAAATAGAGCAAGATAGAATTATAATGACAAAAGACTATGAGCTTTCAAGAGAATCAGCTAAAGAGTACTGTAACTTCACAGATATTTCTCATCTTCTCAGAGACTGGTTGTCTCATTGTTTTTCTTGCAGCAAATACTGATGACAACAACTTGAGAGGTCAATAAAGCTTTACTCTGTTGACAATTGCTCTTTCTGTAGTAAGCATTATGTCATTGATTCAAATAATTCACAGAGCTGAATGACGCCACTGTGAACATTGTAAACATATATGATTAAAGCTTGAAGCATGTCATTGCTAAAGCAATTATCTCTTCTGCAACAAATATCAGTATGTTCATCACTTATAGCAAACAGACTTACATTAGGTGAACAGTCTCTTTACTACAGATTATCAGTATATTAAATCTTAAACACATCATCATCTGAAGCCATCACTTTTCATGTCTCTTATGAGTATGAAATAGTGATTGACACTGCTTTCACTTCTGTTCATCAATTTGATTTCAATCATCAATGTAGACCTGTTCAAGTAATTGATCAATTGTGTAGCTGCTGTTAACCTTCTCATCTCATCTTTCTTCTCATTCAGCTTTTTAATTCTTGTCTATTTTCAGAAGTAAAAGATCATGTCAGTAATGCAGAAGAATCTGTGTCATTCTCAGTTGAAGCAGATTGTGGCTGAGCTGTGTGTTCAAGTTAATGGTGTATCTTAAGATCATGATTAGTGATGCAGCTATGAAGTTGCGTCTATTCAGCATGATCATCACAGATGATCTTCACAAGTTGCTCTTTTGTCAGAACAGAAGCTGTTCACTTAAGTATTTGACTACATCTTCTCAGACAAGATGATCTTCTTCATGAATGACATTTGTGATCTTTATTGAAGAAAGATTGAGCTGTGTGTCATTTTCAAACATCTTGATCATAGCATTGTAACTGCAATGATAATTGATGTGAGAGAAACTAATAAGATCTTGTTTCAAAAGAGAATGAAAGTGAGAAGCATTTGACAAAACACTCATTGCTTGCAAAGAAGTCTCTGCTGTGTCAGATGATGACATTGAATTCTGTCACTCAATAGCTTGAGAGGTCTTTATTTTAAACAATTTTGTTTCTGTAACACTGACAGTCAACATGCTGTACTGACTTTGACTAACAGTATCAGAAACCTCAGATGTGCAGTCAGTGAGGGCATTTAACAGATTATCAGCTTCAGAACTTTGACAGAGGTAATTCTCAAGTTCTTCATTGAAAGAGGTTTAGTCTTGCATAAAGTCTTCATCATCAGTTATTGTTGTGTTGTCTTTGTCAACTCTGTCAGCATTAAGATCATCAGAAAAAGAAGAAATGTGAATTGTTGAGTCTGCAGAATCCTCAATCACACTAGGTTGAGTAATTACTGCACTCAATGCTTCATTGTCTTCTGCAGCGCTCTGATGTCTTTGAATACCATCACTGAACAGGTCTGCTGCTAAATGAGATTTGATGTTTGAAGATTGCTCAGTCACTGAAACAGCTTCTGTAGTCTGTGCTGTGTCAACACTATGAGGCACTATCTTTGCACAGAGCTTGTACATGAATTTGTGATCAACTTGCATCAATCTTGAGAAAAAGACACACAATAATGCTGCAAACTAAAAGAATCAGCAACAGTGTGATGTGGCATAACAATTAAAGCTCATCTTTGCTTCTTTCATGAGGCCTTTAAGATTATCATCATTTAAGAACTAATGTGTCAATGTCATTAATTTAAAAGGTCTTCATAAGATAACATAACTGACCTTCATTTGTTCTAAAGAGAAGTGCTGAAACCCAAAAGTGTCTTTTTTCATTAATGTCACAAGGTGCAAAAGAAATTTAAGCGTATCATGCTGCTCAGCTTCTTGATTTTAAACACAGAAGGTGTCATCAATTTTCAATCTGACTGATTCCTGTGAAACTGCAATTCTTTAGTAAAGAAACTTGATAAAAAGATCTTGGCTGATCAACACAGCTGAATTGCTTATTTCTCTTTGAACTGTTCATTTCAGGCTTTAGGTTCTTTTTCAGCTTTAGGTCATCTTGAGCTTTTTCCCCCTTTTTTGAGCTCAATCATTGCGTGGTTATCTCAGTCAAAAAGGCAATAAAGTATCAAGAACAAACATGTGAAGTGCTCAAATTGATTTTGAAACACATAGCTTTTGCTTGTTGTACTACAAAAGTGACATATTCATGTAATCAGCAACCTCATCACAATCTTCTGACTACACTTGAATTCTGTCTTGAACATTTTGAACCTTGAACAACAATCACAGGTCAACTACATTCAAGCAATCTCTTTCAGACTGATCAGTGTCTTTCTCTGTTTCTCAGTTCATCAACAATGTTTATAAAAGAAATACTCATGACTTTATGTAATAGTTTCAGTTTAACTACTCAAAGTGATAACAGTGTCTAGAAGCTGACAAGATCAAAAAAGACAATATCTGAGAGCTCTGTCATCTCATCTTGACCTTCAAGAAAGTGCTCTTTAAAATAACCTGCGCTTATTCTGTCATTTAAAATTCTCAAAACCACGTAAAAGAGAATGACAATAAAGACAGAAAACAAAGAATGTCAGATGAGACATGAACAGAAACAAAGTCATTTTTCACTAAGAAGAAGTCATTCTTGACTCATGACAGTCTCATTCAGGCTACTTCTTATCATATCACATTTTTATGTGCTTCTTTTTCATGAGCGCTTTAAATAGAAGACCACATGTCTTTCTTGTCTGAAAACTTCAAATATAAGAAGCGTCAAATCTAAGAACAGAAGATAGGTTTTAAATCACTGTTGACCTGAAGCTTCTCTCAAACTGAAACAGGTGAACACCTGAATAACAATACATCACAGACAGCTTGTCTATCACTTTGCTTTGCATCAGATTTGAGACAAGACTGTTTACTTTGGTCTGCAGAAACATTATATTGTCATCTAGCAAGATGACTGCAGATTGTTGAGTATGCTTCTTGTCTATACTCACAATCTCTTGTATGATCACTGATGATGAATTTGTTGTCATTCATGACTTTGCAACCCACACTGCAGATTGATACAGATGTGCTGACCCACATTGAACTTTTCAATGTGGTCAGACTTTGTGTGGTTGAGGTCATCATCATGCTGACAAAATCACTAAAGTTATGTACAATCAAAGAGGTCAAGCAAGTTCAATTCTCAAATGATTCAGAAGTCAACTCATCTGAATAGAGATATCTGTCAAATACAAGTTTGTACAAGACTTACTGAAGATGTAAGATGATCATCATTATCAAAGAAGCTTTGTCTCAAAGACAGGCACTTTTGAACAAAGAATCATCACACATCTCAGACATTCTCAATCTCAAATTGTGGGGTTTACAGAGCATCTACCACTCAGCTGTGAAGTTTTTATTTTTCACATTCATGAAATGCTCATTCATTATACTTTAACTCAACATGATTCATAAAAGCATTGAAATTGTCTGAAGATAAATTGTGTGTATCTTGAGATTCTGACTCTTTGCCTGACTGCAATCAGCTCTCATAGCTGCTCAGCTGAAGCATAGTCTGATGTGACTGTCTCTGATTCAGACTCAGACAAGCTGTTAATGCTTGCAGAAATATTCTTCATACAAGCAATGTGATCTTCAATGACATCTAAGATTTATTGTTATGAGCAAAATGTAAACTGTGCAGAGAAACTGATAAGTTCAACCAGGCTGTGATGAACTCTCAGTATCTTAGAAGTCAATTCACTCATTTTTTGTACCTTCAGTAGCTTTTACATGTTGATTAATAGTCAAAGACATTGACAGAAATAGGAGTTCTTTTTGTCAAATTTCTCATTGTTACAGTAGTGCAAATTCTTGTAACTCTGTTATGATGGCTGAAGAAGATCTTAACACAATATGAAAGAGTTTGATTGTCACAACCTCTGTCTTACTAGCTCATTTAAGGTTTTGAGAGACAGTCTGAGATTGAGTTTGAGCTTTAGTCTCACTTCAAGCAGTGTTTATGTGAAAATTAGATCCCTGTTCTCAATCTACTGTAATCAGGGTTTCAAATAGATCAGATTAAATAGATCAGACTGTAGACTGATCAAATCAGATCAAATTAAACTGAGACATACTGTAGATCAGATCAGATCAGACTGAGATGTTCTGATCTGTAGACAGTCTATAGATCATGTTAACTTTGCTTAGTCATGAGAAAATATCAGAAGTTCAATTTTTCAATTCATCTTTATTGTAGAAATCAAGACTGAATTGCTAACAAGGCTGCAGCAGTCATGTTATTTACTAAGTCATGTGACTCTGCATGTGATGCCTTCTGAGTTGACACCTACACTATCAAAAAAAAACATCTTCTACAGCTGAATCAAATTTTTGAAATAACTCACTCATTTCACACTCAATCAAGTCAATTCTTGCATCATGAGCTTGTTTGTGGTAAAAGGTATTGCTCAATACTCATATTGTCACAGTTGTCACAACATTTGTGATGAGTGAATCAGAGTGACCAAAAGTTAACATAAGACTTTGAGAACCTCAAGAGCATGTTATCATACTTAAAGAGAAGTTGACACTTGTCAGTGCAGCAGCAAATGAGCACATGCAGAAGACAGTTCTTTATTATGTCTTTAAAGTTCTCATGAAAAGCATGATGAAATATGTCAAGAAAACAGATAGTGAAGTCAGCTATCATGAAACCATGCAGTCAGTTCAGAAGCTTTTAAAGACTCAGAGAAAGAAGTTTCAGACCTTAAAGAATGACATGATCATCATCAAGCACACAGTTCAAAGTTTACTCATTACTGTTCTCACTTCTGAAAAGCAAGTTACTCAAACCTGAGCAATGACTGCAGCATCTGCAGACCCACCCTCTTCTCAGAGCTGCTCAAAGTAAACTTATGCAACTGCAGTATGGCATAAGGTGACTGTTCTCACAACACTCAAAGAATGTTTAACAAGGCAAATTGAGAAGAAATCAGAGCAGTGTTAAGTCAATGTCACAGAGACACAACTGAGATTAATGATGTTTCAACCTTAAAGACAACAAGTGAAATGTTCCTCAGAAGGGTTCAGACAAAGGTGAAACAGATGATTTCAATGTTGAACTCATTTTCATATGCAAAGCAATGATGAAACCCGCATCTGACAGAGCTTCAACACATCTATAACTGCTGAAGAAATAAGTGAACAAGCTTCTGTAAACAAGAAACAAGCTTCTCTATGAGTCTGAGCAGTCATGCTTGATGTCAAGAGAAAATACAGTACTTTGCTGAGATTCAGCGAATGAAGTGTGAGAACACAATTTGCTATCAGCTACTACAGTTAGGTGTCAGAGGTAGTTGATCATTGCAGCTTGCAGTTTTCTAGATTCTCAACACTTCAGTATATCAACATTCTAGATTCTTTACACTCATAGATTCTCTTCATTCTTCTGTCAGCATTTAGACGCTTGTTGTCAAGCGTTCTTAATAGACAGCAATTCAAAATTGAATCAGTGTGAGTGTTATCTCTCAATACTTGAATGTTTTGCTCTTCAAATTGCTATCAATTTATTGACATCTTCATCAGAGATTTATCTGATTCAAATTCAGCTTGTTGATACACAAAGAGATGTTCATCCTCATCAATTTCAGTAACAAGATGATCTCTTTAATTCTTCAATATGATGTTGTAACAGTGCTCTTGAAGCAACTTGTCATTATCTTTCACATCTTCACTTTCTGTGTTGTTATATGAAGAGCCTTTCTCAGCTGATCTCATTTTTCTTTGACAAGATGCTTTTATTGTGTGTCAAAAGCAATTCAATCTTCAGAGTGCTTCAGCTCAGTAGCTAGTCTGAGGTTATCTGTTTGTAACTTCTCAATTCTCAAGATAAAGCTGTCTTCTGCTGAAGACAGGTACATAAGCTGCTTGATTCTATTTGAGGCAGGTAAAACAGCCTCAAAAGTCTTTTTAACTTCTCAACATAGTTTCTTGTAAGCCTCAATTGAATGCTTGCTAATGTGTTTCTGAAACAAGAACTTTCTCACTGAAAGAACCTTTTAAAAATAGAGATCATTGAAAGATGAAATAAGATGCACTTCAGACAGTTCAATGCAAATTTCAAGCATACTTTCTTCAGCTTTGTAAGCACTTCTGAAGTCAATGACAAGTGCAGCACTCACTGATATGGTCTGACAGCTGCAGTCAGCATTGAATTCTTCATTTAACACACTCTATATTTTTCAATCAAGGTGAAGCCATAGAGCAGAGCTCTATTGTAAATTGAGAGTAAAGTAACAAGGTCTCAGTGACATACAATGCTTCAGCTTGTAATTGTGCTTGACAAAAGCATAGATATCATACAATTTATGACATTAACTGAAAGAGAAGACCTTGACTTTTGAAAGCTGTAGACTTGAAGTGTTATAAAGAAAAAAGCATGTCACACTTGAGATGTGCATCATAGACAGTGAAATCTGTTCTGACAAGCATAGAATATCTGATGCAGGTTCACTAACAACTTCAAAAGCAGAATCTAGAATTGAAACCACTGAGCTATTCTTGATGTTTCATCTGCTCAAATGATGAAGTCACTGCTTTCAATTAAGTCAAGCAAGACATTTTGACACTCAGTGACGCTCAGCACTTTGATGCTCAATATCAATGCTTTCTTATGTGAACACTTTCTCAGTTCTTTTCAGCTCTTTTGAGGCCTGTTTCAAGATATCAGTCTTCAGAAATGTGATTGATAGCAACCTTAAACTACTTGTCAATTGCTTAGACTAGGTTGTTGTAGTCTCATAGACCCTTCAGAAACAAGCTGCTCTTAAGTTTAATATGAATACATTCACACAGCTGCTTAATCAAAGAGCGCTGTCTATCATGAAGTTGACACACTAGGTCTAGAGACTTGAAGAAACTTTGTCTGAAAATGTAGGCTTTTGCTCAAGCCTCTGACATTACAACTTTTCACTGTGATGAGAACTGCATTTCATAAAGCTGAAAATTTATTAAAACAACATGCATTTGAACTCATGAGTGAAACAAAGCTGACTGAACATACAAACAGCGGTTGCAGAATCTACTCTTATTGACAAACAGAGTTTTGAGAAAGGAGCATGCTGACAGATTCATGTTAAAGCTCATCTCAAAGATTCAAGAGTGAGAAATTAAGTCGTCAGAGCTAGAGGTGAATGAATCATAGCTCAGGCATTGAGAACACAAGAATCAATGTTGTGAGAAGATTGTGAGTTGATGAATGTAGCTGACATTTCAGTCTGAGTTGACTCACTGAAGAAAATGCTAATGAGAGACATGTCACAAGAGTGGTCAGTGTCAGGCTTAAATGTATTCAGATTGTAGTTAAAAAACCTGAACTCAGCTTTCTCTTCTGCTGAGCCTGACTGTTTCTTTGTCTGCAGAGAGCTTATTGTGAAGGCTCTTGTTTAAAGGCATATGTTGAAGCCTCTTTGCTGATCAATCAATGCTTTGCATGTTGAATTTCAATTGCTGTCTCTTTGTTGCCTTTGTAAATTTGATGTGGTGTATGTCTTCAAGATGATGAATGAGATTCTGATTTGAATTGAACACAATCTCACACTGCAGATGCTTACAAATTATCATCTTGATTGCTTTCTGAACATGTTTGTATACATGTTACTGCCATTTCTGTCATGTTGTAAATTAACACATCTGCTGACTGGCTGTTAATGTTGAATCGCTCAGGTGTAAGGTTTCGCATCTATTCATCTCAGATAGATATCAGAACAGGTTTATAACAGTGTGAGGTATGACAATGCACAAGCTATTTAATGATAGAGCAAAATCATATATCTTAATTGATGTCAAGACTAATCTCTGAAGAGTCTTTATGTGCAAAGAAGCTCTTCTTATATGAGTTCTCACTTAGCATGTTTAGTCACATGAACTACATCTGTATTCACTTTGACAATTGTCTTCTCTCTTGAGCACAGGTTCTTCAGTGTTTTTTTAAAGCTGAGGTATTGTGAGGTCATCATTGTGTTGTGCTCACAAGAGTGAATTTCTGTTGTTGTGTCATGCTTGTGTGAGTGAGTTTCTGTTGTTTGTTTTGATTAAGCTCATTTAGGCTTAGTGTGCTTGTTGCGCTGACAATGTTATTCACTATTGAAGAGCACAAGAATATATTTTCTTTCTTTCTTTCACTTTCTTTCAACTTCTCTTTCACACAACATCAACATCAATCATCTCACTGTTGCTATCTTGTTGTGTTGTTTCTGCTTTGAAAGTCATATTATAACATCTATCAAAAGCTGAACCTTTATCATGACTTCTGTGAGTTTCATATGTGTCTTTTGTGTGTAATACTGACACTGGCTTTAAAGTCATTCTCACAGTGATGCTCATGACTGTGAGAAATGTGTTGCTTCATCTAGTGTGTCTGTCACTTTGACAAAACATGTTTGCATTGCTGCTGCTGCATCATCATCTTTGTTGTCTGAAGAAGTCAACTCTTCACATACTTCTGCTGACTTTATTTTCTTTTTTATCATCACAACACTGTTAACCTCTTGTTCTCATGATTCTTTAATTGTACTCATTCATTTCTGCTGTCTTCAATGCAGTAAAATCATTGTCATTCTGTCTGACCACAAATGTGAAGTGATGAAGAATGTCTGATGCAGTCAGTGTTTCAAGAACTGTAAGGCCTGCAACAGCATATGTAAAACACTGACAAAACATCATGTTTGATGTTACGTCCTGATCTGAGATGCCTTGAATATTAGGGCTAAAGATTTGTGCTTGTTGATATAAAGATCTCAGTGCGCGGTGTAGGGTAAATCAGTAGTTGATAATTTGTATTGAGTTGAACACGATCGTTTTCATAAGGAAAACAATTCTTTCTATATAGAACAAGAGTTGACTCTCAAAGAATCAACTCAATCTACTAAGAGTTGACTCAACATTCTCATGGTTGAGTCAACGCTCAATTTGTCGTCTCATGTTGAAGATTACGCAGTTTTTGCATTTGACCCATTCTGTTAATTCTAACTGAGTATGATCATAACACTATCTTCTCTTCTCATGATCTCTGTTCTCAGGATTCTACTTAAGTGAGGGTATAAACGAAACCTCTCAACATCAGCCATGCCTTGAAAACCTTCTCTCACCCGTGAGTACAACAATCATCTTTGCACTGCAAAAGAGATCACTGTAGCTGACAGTTTCTCAAACATTGCCTGTGTCTACTGTTTCAATCACTTTATTCTCTGTGTAATGATGAAGTCACATTTCAAATGTACTGAGTGTACTTGTCAAGGTCATTCATGTGTGAGTGTGACATGAAAATCGCTAGACTGTGTTCACAACAAGCTGAAGTCAGAGATTCTTCAAACTGAAGAAGAACAAGCTTGCCTCTTTGCAAAGCTTTCTTAATTACGCAAAATGTTGTGTCAGACTCAAGATTGTGCTAAACAGAAAACTCTCTGTCTGTTAAAGAAAATGAGCAATGATAACAATGATGATGAGGAAACTTCTCAGCCTGAGACCTTGTCTCAGCTTTTTGATAACATGTCAAACAACTTTTGACAGTCTAATCTTGTTGCCTTCCCCTCTCAAAGTGCTGAAGTGTTCTCACACAATCATTGAGGTTTTCTATGAGTTCTCATGTGTTTTCAGAGGTGTTGTACCCCTTTCATTTGATGAGATAGTGAGCTTTTTCATTAATTATCCGTTTTTTTAGAATGTTCTCAACTTGATATTCTTTATCAAGTTCAACAAATGTTTCAGTGATTTGAAGTGGTATGAACTGATTGCAACGCTGAAGCATTAATGCATGAAATATTGAGTGTATCCGCATTTTCTTGAGTAAGTTTAGCTTGTAGCTTAACCTCTTGATGTTTCTTTTGATTTTGAACGGTTTTATGCTCTTGTTGTTTAACTTCTTGCTTCTTTGCTTTACATGAATATTGTCTGTTCTTAGATAAACTCTCTCTTCAATCACAAAAGATTTTACCTTTGTTGTTTGTTCTGATTGCTGTTGAATTCTGTTTGTCAGATCCCTGTGCAGCTTTTTGATCTCTGCAATATTCAATATTGCTTTCTGGCTTTGTGATTCGTGTGCTTGTGGTTCTCATCATACCTTCAAGTTATATTCATAATTTGCTCAAAATGGTGTTTCTTTTGTGGTTTTGTTTTGTGTGTTATTGTACACAAACTGTGCTGTTGACAACAGTTGTACTCAGTTGTCCTGATTTCTATTGACATAGTGTCTCAAGTACGTTTCAACCATCTGGTTCATTTGTTTGCTCTGCTCATCTGTCTGTGAATGATATGCTGTTGACATCTTATGATTTATTCTGAGTTCTGCTGTGAGCGTTTCTCAAAACTTGCTTGTAAACAGCTTGTCTTTGTTGATGATAAATTTCTTTGGTAGCCCGTGATTGTTAATCAATTCTCACAGTATGATGTACATCAATACTGATGCTGTTGTGGTTTTCTTGAATGAAATGAACATGGTGTACTTGATCAATCTATCAACTATAGTCAATATACTGTCAAATTTCACTCCTCATGCCAGATCCTTTGATGTCAGTAACTTTGTTATGAAGTTCATGATAACTGACTTTCATGATGCATTCAGTGCGTTTAGTTGTGTTACTCTGTCATATCTTTTATCTCTCTGAATCTTGTTTCTGCAGCATGAATTGCATTTGACAATGTACTTGATGATTTGATTTCTAAGGTTGCTGATATTGTGTCTTCTTTGTATGAGATCCTCAGTTCTTTTGACTTTAAGGTGTTCATTGACCCTGCTGTTGTGACATACTTGTATTAATTCTTCATTTGTCAAAAGAGCTTGCTTCACCTTGTGTGTTGCTGCTAAGTCTTTTGTGAGAATTCTCTTGTTGTCTTCACTTAGAATTTTGATGTGAATCTTTTTCACTCCTTCATGGTCAGACTGTCTACTTAAAGCGTCTGCTTCACCATTCTCATTACTCTTCTTGTAATGAATTTGAAACTTGTAATTGATTAACTGTTCAGCTCAGCAAACCTGTTGTTGATTCAACTGTTTTGTTGTTGCAAAGTTCCTCAAATTCTTGTGATCTGTGTAGATCTGAATAGGCTTCTCAGTATCTGCAAAATAAGGTCTTCAATCTTGCAGTGCTTTCACTATCACAAGAAGTTCTTTGTTGTGAACCTCATATCTTTTCTTGAATTCTGATAGTTTTCTTGATTGATAGACTATGAGTCTCTGTTGTTCATCTTCAATCTGGTACAAGCATGTGTCTACTGCAAAATCTGACGCGTTGATTTTCAGTACCTTTTTGCATGTTGAATTGAGTATTCTCAGGTGTGCCGTTCCGCTAAAGCTTTTCTTTAATGCGTGAAACGCATCCTTCTGCTCCTTATTTCAATGTCATCTTTTGTTCTTGTGCATTAGTTGTGTGAGGGGTTCTGCAATCTTTGCATAATTAGGTACAAACTTTCAATAATAGTTCATCAACTCTAGAAAGGCTTATACTTTCTTGACTCATTTTGGCAAAGGCCAGTTTCTGACTGCGTTCATCTTCTTTGAGTTCTTCTTGATTTGCCCAGATTGAATTATATAGTTAAGGAATTCAATTTTCTTTGCTTCAAACCTGCTTTTTGACTTCTTCACATACAAAGCCCTTTTGTTGAGCTTTCTCAGTACCTTGTGCACATGGCTGTGGTGCATCTTAAGGTCATCTGAATATATCAGAATGTCATCAAGGTATGTGATTGCAAAATCATTGAGGTATTCTCTCAATGTGTCATTGATTAATCTTTGAAAGGTGGCAAAGGCGTTCTTGAGCTCAAACAGCATAACAGTGTATTCATAGTGTCTGTATCTTGTTCAAAATGCCGTTTTTCATTCTTTGCCTTCCTTCATTTGTACTCAATAATAGGCTTCTTTTAAGTTCAGACTTGTGAACCACTTGACTCTGCTTAATCAGTCTTGTAATTCTTTGATCAACAGTAAGGAATAACTGTCTTGTTTAGTTATCTTGTTGAGTTATCTGTAGTTGACACATAGTTGCTTTGTGCCATTCTTTTTTGATATAAACAGAATCAAGTATTCTGTCAATGACTTTGATGATCTGATGAATCCTCTTTTGAGATTCTCATCAAGGTAAGTTCTGACTTTCTTGAGTTGATCTTCGCTCATTGAGTATAGTGACATTCACTTTGACTGCTTGTCATTCAATAGCGATATTTCATGATCTCATGACTTATACTCTGATAAGCTCATTTCTGATTGTTCAGGAATCTTATACACATCTATCATAATGTATAATTCTTTGCTGATTCAATCAATTCTTGAGTTCTTTTTGCGTAATCAGAGCATCTTTAGTATGACATCATACTTGATTGAATTGAGAACATCAAACATCAACTCTTGTGAATCTTTTAGTATCATGACTTTGATGT
>JAABUP010004371.1_pt1 | contig 23162 bp, 19 predicted proteins | sample 5559201 | NCBI WGS metagenome assembly JAABUP01 (sample SAMN10711887, study PRJNA513373) | rock metagenome | isolation source: Antarctica rocks | place: Antarctica | reverse complement strand
GCAAAAGCCGCCGTCACCGACCATCTGCCCAAGGGCTTTTTCGGCCAACGCCGCCGCGAAGCACCCGCCGACGCAGCGCCGCCTCCCCCCCAACTGGCCGCCTGAGTTAGCGGAAACTAGAGTCTAATGGACAGTACTTCTTCTCCTCTCCTTCTCCCCTTTTTTCACGGTGGCGGGTGCTGGCGGCACCCGCCACCGTTTCTTTATTTTGCTCGTGCGGTCAGCGCATCACGATCAGGTCGCGCCGCGCGTTGTTCAGCAGTTCCCCGCCCGTCGCGGTGCAAAGGACGGTATCCTCGATGCGGACGCCGAACTTACCCGGCAAATAGATCCCCGGCTCGTCGCTGAAGACCATGCCGGGGCGCAGCGGCGTCCGGTTGCCACCGACCATGTACGGCTCCTCGTGCGTGTCCAGGCCGAGGCCGTGGCCGACGCGGTGGATGAAGTATTCGCCGTACCCCCCCTCGGTGATCACCCCGCGCGCGACCCCATCGACCTCCTCGCAGGGGAGACCGGGGCGCACCGCCTCGTAGGTCCGCTGCCGCGCCGCCTCGACGATCGCGTAGACGCGGCGGAACTCCTCGCTCGGCTCGCCGACGTGGACGGTGCGCGTGATGTCCGACTTGTAGCCCGCGATGTTGCCGCCGAAGTCGAAGACGACCGCCTCGCCCTCCCGGATCACCTTGTCGCCGGTGAGGTAGTGCGGCGAGGCGCTGCCGGGTCCGCTGGCGACGATCATGAAGGCGGGTGCGCCGAGGCCGCGCCGCGCCATCAGCCCCGCGAGAATCTGCCCCGCCTCGTTCTCGGTCTTGCCCGCGAGCGTATTGGTGGCGACGAACTCCTCCCAGACTTCGTCGGTCAATCGCCCCGCCTCGCGCAGGCAGACGATCTCGTCCTCCCCCTTGATCTGCCGCAACTCCTTGATGACCCCCTCGGCATTGACGAAACGCGCGCCGGGCAGCGCCTCCTGCAATTTCAGCAGGAAGCCGCTCCACATCTGGTCGCTGACCGCGATCGTCTTGCCCTGCGAATCGCCGAGGCCGCGCGCCAGGAGCGCGACCGGGCTCTCCGTCTCGTCCCAGACACGCAGATCGAGGATCTCCAGCAGATCGTGGCGCTCGGCGAGGCGCGGCGCTTCGAGGCGCGGGACGACCACGAACGGCTCCCCGCCGCCCTGCGGCACGTTCAGCGCGGTCAGGCGCTCGCTGGCATGGGCCGGATAGCCCATCAGGTAGACGAGATCGGAGGAGGGGGCGATGATCAGCCAATCGACCCCTTGCCGGGCCATCTCCGCCTGCGCCCGCGCGATCCGTGCGGGATAATCCATCATCGCGCCCCGTGTCCCTATCTCGGCCATCCAGCCCTCCCTCGGGTTATTCGCTGCGTGCGGCTACTTGTGGCGCGAGTATACCATCGGGATCAACCGCCGCTTCTCGCTCGTCCCGCCCCGCGCGGTTTCGTCATACAATTGTGGGATGAGGCGTGAGATCGGTGCGGTGGAGGGAAGGCGATGGGGGAGTGGTCACGCTATTATGTGCGCCCGCAGTTGCACGGCATCGCGTTCATCCACGCGGCATTCGTCACGCACGCCTTTCCCTGGCACGTGCACGATCATTATGCGATCGGCGTCATCGAGACCGGGAGCCAGACCTTCTCCTGCCGAGGCGGTAAGCACGCGACGCCCGCTGGTGGCCTCTTCGTCGTTCACCCGGATGAGCCGCACACCGGCGAGCCCGCCTCGCCGACGGGGTTCACCTATCGGACGTTCTACCCCACGGTTGAGCTGATGGGGCGTGCCGCCGATGAATTGGTGGGGCGGCGCTCGTCGGCGCTTTATTTCCCCGCCGCTGTCATCGCCGATCCCGAGCTCTCACGCCGTTTCGTCGCCCTCCAGCACACCTTGATCGCCCAGGCCGGGACGCTGGAGGGGGAGACGCGGCTGTTGGGCGCGCTCGCCACGCTGATCGCGCGCCATGCGACGCCCCAGGCGATGACGCGCCCGCCGGGTCGGGAGCGCGCGGCGGTGCGCGAGGCGCGCGCGTATATCGCGGCCCATTACGGCGATGATCTTTCGCTCACCGAACTCGCCCGCCTGAGCGGCCTCAGCCCGTTCTACTTCGCGCGGGTCTTTCGTGCCGAGGTCGGCCTGCCGCCGCACGCCTACCTGGAGAGCGTGCGGATCGGCGCGGCGCAACACCTCCTCGCGCGGGGCGTCCCGCCCGCTACGGTCGCCCAGGCGACCGGCTTCGCGGACCAGAGCCACTTCACGCGGCGCTTTCGGCGCGTGATCGGGGTGCCACCCGGACAGTACGCGCGAGCAGAGCAAGATCGTACAAGACCCTGACCGCCCGATCCCCTACGCTCACCGCACCGGTGCCTGAGTGGTAGTTGCGGGGGGATTGCATGACGGCGGAGCGAGTGACGTTCGATACGAAGATCGCGGTCGCGGTCTGCGACGATCTACCGACCTGGCAGAAGCTGAACATGACGACCTTCCTGGTCAGCGGGATCGCCGCGACGGAGCCCGACATCGTGGGCGAGCCCTATGCGGATGGTTCCGGCAATACGTATCTGCCGATGTTCCGGCAACCGGTCCTCGTCTTCAGCGGCGATCGCGACCAGTTGCGTGCGGTTTACCAGCGCGCCCTCGGTCGCGGTTTGCGCTTCACGCTCTTCACGGAGGAGTTGTTCGGCACGGGCAACGATGCGGACAATCGCGCCGCTGTCCGGGCTATGCCGAGCGCGGGGTTGCGGGTCGTCGGGCTGGCGCTTCATGGCGAGCGCCGCATCGTCGATAAGGTGCTGAAGGGGCTCTCGCTGCATCGCTGATGGTCGCAGAGCGGCGGTGCTCTACGTGGTGAAGAGGGTCGGCCACGCGAGCCACTCGTCGAGCGGCATCGGACCCTGCGCGCCGAGGAGGCGGTAGAAGTAACGGTAGACCGGACGGACCGCCGCCAAGTCGGGGAGCGGGAGCAGCGCCCGATACCCCGCCGCGAACGCCGCTCATCGGGCGCGGCGGTGCAGACGGCGGCGGAGCCACGGTCCGACCGCGATGCCGCCAAGCAGCAACGCGCCGAGCGCCACCCCCGTACGCCCGAGCCAATTCGCGGTGCTGGTGACATAACGCAGCTCGATCCGCGTCTCCCCCGCCGGGATGGATAGGCCGATGTAGCCGTCCGGCGTGCGCGCGATCGGGGCCGGTTGGCCGTTGATCCAGGCCCGCCAGCGCGGGAAGTCGTTGATGATGATCCGCACCTCCTGCGCGGTGTCGCTCGTGACGGTGGCGGTCAGCCGCTCCGACCCCACCGCCAGCGCCGTGACGGTGCCGCGCGCGGGGATGACATAGCCGTTCGGCGGGCCGGGGGGCGTGGCGACGCGGTAGATGGCGTAGCCGCCCGCCGCGCCCGTGTCGAGGCGCGCGAGGTAGCTGCGCCCGTTCGCCAGGTCGATCAGATCGCGCCGGTCGGTGTCGATCAGCACCATAGTCAGACCATGTTGCCGCAGGAAGTTCTCGCCGAGGGCGGCGGTCTCATCGTCCAGCAACTCCTGGCTGGCGTAATCGGTGGTGCGCCAGAACCAGAGATAGTCGTTATGGTAGACATCGCGCCCGGTCAGCGCCGGGATCCAGAACGAGGCGTGCCAGGAGAGCGGATTGCCGAGGATCAGCGGCTTGTCGCCCGGTCCCGCCGCCGCATCGAACAGGTAGGCGGCGCGGGCGATCGAGGCGAAGCCGACCTGATTCGTCGTCTGGTCGAGGGGCAGGCCGCGCTGGCCGTCATCGAATGGCACGCGCGACGACAAGAGGATGGTTGCCGCGACCGCGACCGTCGCCACGCCGGTCAGCATCGCGCCGCCGCGTATCCTGACGAGGCGGAGGGCGCAGCGGAGCGCCTCATGCGCGCCGAGCGCCGCCAGGAAGATCGTGGCCGGGCGGAGGAGGGGCATCAGGCGCTGCCCTTCGAGCTGCGCGAAGATCGGCAGATCGCGCCAGGTCCAGCCGACGAGGACCATCAGCAGATAGGAGAGGGGGAGCAGCACGGCGAAGACGCGCGTGTAGAAGCCCCGCCGCAGCAACCCCACGACGATCCCGAGCCCGGCCAGCGCGATCAGCCCCGGCAGGACCGACTCGATGTAGCCGATCCCGTTCCCGTGCGTGGGGTCCGACCAGACCTGCCCGATCGCCTCGAAACGGAAGTAGATCGTGAACTGGTAGAGGTTTTGGTTCTCCCGCAATGGCAGGAGGAGCGCCGCCGCGAGGAGCACCGCCAGCCCCGCGAGCGCGCCGCTGCGCCAGAGCAGCAGGAGCGGCGGCCAGCGCAGGGCGTGCCAGGGTCGCGCCCGCCAGTTCGGTCGCGGCCCGGCTTCCGATTCCGCTGCTGCCCGTCGTCGCCAGGGGAGCCGAATGGGCCGCAGCGTGAGCAATTCGCTCAGCGCCACGACGCCGAGGGCCAGCCCCGCCGCCGCGAGGCCGAGGACCGAGCGGGGGTTGGTGTAGACCGCCAGCGTGGCGCTGAGGGTGGCGAGGATCAGGCCGCGCCGGTCGCCGCGCCGCAGCCAATCGGCCCCCCAGAGGATCAGGAAGAGGGGGAGATACGAGGCGAGCGTGTCGGGCCAGAGGCCGTAATCGACCGCCTCGCGGCTTCCGCCCGCCAGCCAGTTCCCGCGCACGAAGAGGTGCAGGAGCGTGGCGAGGACCGCCACGCTCAGCGGCAGGCGCTCGCGCCGCGCGAGCGCCCAGTAGGCGAGGGGGGGCAGCAGGAGGACGCCGATCACGGTCAGCTTGTGGACGACGGCGAGCGGGATCGTGCCGAAGGCGAGGAGATAGACGAACGCCACGATCACGTCGCCGCCGGTCGGGTAGAACTCGGCGGGGAAGCCGCCCTGCTGGTTAGAGAACCAGGCGGGGAGGTGTCCCGCGCGCAGGGCATCGACCGTGGCGCGCTCTTTGGCGATGTGGAAGGGGTGATCGATCGAGGTGAAGGTATCGGGCAGGCGGATCGTGCGGCCATCGGGGAGGACCAGCGGATAGTCGGTGTACCAGTGCGTCGCGCCGATCTTGTAGGCGAAGCCGCCGAGCAGGCCGAGCAGCACCAGGGTCCAGAGCCAGCCCTGCCACGCGGGCCGCGCCAGATCTTCCGCGCGCCACGCGGCACGCAGTCGCCCCAGTGCGCGCAAAGGCCGGGTGCTGCGCCGCGCCGGGGTGCCGGTGCGGGGCGTCGGAGGCTGTTGCGCCGCAGGCTTTGTCGTCGGCATCGGTGTGCGCTACTCCGGTAGTCGGAGGGTCGCCACCAGCACATAGGCGAGGGAGAGGAAGGCCGCGATCAGCGCGATCAGCAGCGGGGTCGTGCTCAGGATGCCGGGGACTCCTTGTGGCAAGCGGGCGAAGAAGCGCTGCCAGATATCCGCGATCGGGATGGTCCGCTCGGTTCCGGTGGCATCGTAAGTAACCAGCGACACGAACGAATTGCTGAGCGCCAGGAGCCCGGCCAGGGCCAAGGTGCCGAGGAGCGTGAGCGATGTCCCGCGCAGGCGCGGCGCGCGATCAGAAGGAGGCATAGGGCAGCACCCCGCCGAGCAACAGCCAGAGATCGAACACCGCGAGCGCGGCGATAGTCAGCGCGGCGGCGGGGCGCAGGGCGCGCTCCGGGAGGAACGCCCGCAGGCCGAGCATCGCCAGGAGCGCCGAGGCCGCCGCGACCGGGAAGATGTAGCGCGCCTGGGTCAGCATGAACATCGTGCCGAAGTAGATCATCGCGCCGTACATGACCACATTGGCGACGACGATCAGCGCGACCCCGGCGAGCTGCGGGACGGTGGGACGCCAGCCGCGCCGCGCCGCCTGCCAGCCGAGGCGCGCAATCCCGACGAGCAGCCCCGCCCCGCACAGGAGCAAGCCGCCGTAGATGGCGTTCGTCTGCCCCTCGGTCAGCGGGATCAGCTTCCAGCCGAAGTAGCCGAAGTATTCGCGGATCCGTTCCAGGTGGAACTCCTTGGAGGTCAGCAACTCGCCGAAGGTGCCCGCCGGGACGTTCCAATCCTGTTGGAGTCGTTGAATCGCCGCGAAGGCCGAGAAATCGCCGTAGGTACGGTAAAGGAAGGCGTACCAGGGGGCCGAGATCGCCAGCATGGGGGCGATCAACGCCGCCGCCGTGCCGAGCGTCCCGCGCCAGTAGGTGCGGGTGCGGATGGCACCCCACGGGCGCGGCCAGCGGCAGTAGAGGGCGACGAGCGCCGCGAGCGGCAGGAAGATCGTCAACGTCGCCTTGACTAGCAGGCCGAGCCCCAGCGCGATGCCGAGTCCCAACGCTCGCCAGGGGGACAGCCCGCGCCGCAACGCCAGCGCGCAGAGCAGCAGCAGCAGACTCCCCCAGCAGATCGAGAGGATGTCGTTGTTGACGATCGCGCCCTCGAACGAGAGTTGCGGCGCGAAGGCGATCGCCGCCGGGGCGGTGAGCGCCAGGAAACGATCGCGCGGGAACAGGGTGATCGCGAGGCGATAGGTGAACCAGATCGCCAGCAGATAGGGGAGGATCGAGGCGAGGCGCAGGGCATAGAGGCGCGGCAGCAGATCCGCCGCCGCGTCGGTCCCGGCGAGCTTCATGATCGGGAAGGTCAGCAGATAGTAGCCGGGCGGGTGATTCGCGGTGTAGACCGCCGGCCAATTGAGGGTAAAGGAGCGGTAAGGATCGAGGACGACCGGGAGGTTGTCATCCAGGGTGGGGAGCCGTCCGAAGTGCTCCATCGTCCAGAGATAGCCGTAGTGGCCGACCTCATCGTGCCCCTGGAAGGGGGGGTAGGCGGCGATCAGGATCAGTTGCCGCACGAAGGCAAAGACGAGCAGCGCGGCCACGATCCGTCCGCACGCCGAGACGGTCAGCCGCTGACGCAAACGAACCAGCATCCCAATCCGCTGGCGCTCCGCCGTCCCTTCCTGTTCCCGCCGTTGCTGCCCGGCCTGCCCTGCCAGCGCCATCGTCTATCCATCACCACGCGGCAAGCCCCGCCCACGTACCGAAGACGTGGGCGGGGCTCATCGGGCGCGCTACTCGCCGAACGACGTGCCATTCTTCGCGGCACCCGCACCGACCTGTTCCCGGTCTGCGTAGGACTCGGTGGGGTGCTTGCCGTTGCCACCGCCGTTGGTAGGGGCCATCTCGGTCGGCTTGAGCCGCTTGATCTCGTGATATTCCTGATCGGCGTTAACGCGGTCGAGGTCGTGCGATTCGCCGAGGATGTTCTTGGCGGCGAGCAGCCCTGTCTCGACCGAGTGATCGGCATTGTTGTAACGGAAGGTGCCGTACCGCCCGATGATCTGGAGATTATCGAACGACTCGATGAAGCCCTTGAGGATCGCCAGCGGTGCGTCGTAGCCGATCGTGTAGCTGGGATAGGCGCGCGGGCAGCGGACCGCGAAACCGCCGAGCACTTCGCCACGCTCGATGAAGCCGAGGTCGTCGCTGAGATGGTGGATCGTCTGCTCCACCAACTCGTCGTCGCTCATATTCCAAATATGGTCGCCGAAGGAGCAGAAGTATTCCGCGACCACGGAGGTCTTCGACTGGTCCGGGACCATGTCGACGCTCCAATTCTTCGGCTCGTGCAGCCGCCCGAAGAGGATGTTGCGGTCGTGGACGTAGAGCCAGGTGTCGTCGGTCATTTGCTCGCGATCGAGCATCAGGTTGACCGTGATGACGTTGCGGAAGACGAGCGACTTCGCCGCCGCGATCACCTCGTCCGGGGCCGGGGGATCCATGATCTGCCCGAGGACGGTCAGCGGGATCGAGGAGACGAACTGTGCGCCCGCGATCGTCTCCTCGTTCCCGGCCTCGTCGGTCGTCACCACGCCGGTGATGTGCTTGCCCTCGCGCATCACCTTCGTCACGCCGCTATTGAGGCGGACGTCGTTGCCGGCGGCGGTGATCCCCTCGGCCATCCGCTCGGAGAGGCGACCGTAGCCATAGCGCGGGTACATGAAGGAGTCGATCAGGCTCTGGACCGCGCCCTTGGAGGGGATGATCGCATCCTTGACCGCCGTGACCAGCGACATCCCCTTGGTGCGCTGGTTGACCCAATCGCCGCTCATCTGCGCGCAGGGGAGCCCCCAGACCTTCTCGGAGTAGCGCGCGAAGAAAAGCTCGTAGAGGGTACGCCCGTACTGATCGACGTAGGCATCTTCCATCGAGACGAGCGGCTGCGGGTCGAGGCGCTGCTCGACGCGCACCCGCGCATAATCGGCCAGCGCCTTGGCCGCCTGGACCGGGCCGATCGTGGCCAGCGCATTGCCGATGCTCAGCGGATAGTCGATGTACTTGCCATCGAAGTAGATCCGGCTGATGCGGTGGACCCAGATCGTCTCGTCGGCGATGACTTCTTTATAGAAGTCGTTGACCTCGTCGACTTTGCTGAACCAGCGGTGTCCGCCGAGATCGAACTTGAAGCCGTCGCGCTCCACGGTGCGCGCCAAGCCACCGACGACCGACGCACGCTCCAGCACCGTCACACTCACGCCGTGCTTCGCCAGCCAGTAGCCGGTGGCGAGCCCGCCCGGCCCCGCGCCGAGCACCACGGTGGTGCGATCTTGCCCGCGCTCGTTGTCAATCCCTGTCATGCGTACCGCTCCCTCGACCGAATTCGGATCTCAACGCTGCCATACATTGTTGGTGATACAACATCGCCGCGCGGCTAATTGCGATAACCGCGCCGGTGCGCGCCGCGCGGTGTGCCAAAGGTGCCGAAAGCCCTTGGGTCTGGATGACGCGGGCTCTCGCACACAAAAAGACGCCATACGCGGGGAGAAAGTTCCCCCAGTGCCATTACGCAAGGGCGGTGCCCCCGAACAAACGATGACACTGTACCAGATAGTTTGCCAGATTGACTATCGAGTTACCGCAGCCTGTCGCGCGGCGTTACTGAGAAGAGCGGGTGTCGTATAGTTAAAGTGGAATGGTGTGCGCCCGAGCGCGCGAACGCCGCCGCAAGGCGCTGAGGGGTCGGACGATGAGCGTAGGTACGATCGACGAACAGGCACTGTCGGTGGAGGAGTTCCGGCGGATCGCCGCCACGGTGGAAGAGGAGATCGGCAAGCTGATCGTCGGGCAGCAGGAAATCCTGCGCGAGGTGCTGATCTGCCTGATCGCCGGGGGGCACGCGCTGCTGGAAGGGGTGCCGGGCCTCGGCAAGACGATGCTCGTCCGCACGATCGCGGACGCGCTCGACCTGCAATTCAGCCGGATTCAGTTCACCCCGGACCTGATGCCGGCGGATATCACCGGCACCAATATCCTCGCCGAAGGGGAGCGCGGCGCGCGCGAGTTCCGCTTCCAGCGGGGGCCGCTTTTCGCCAACCTGGTCCTGGCCGACGAGATCAATCGCGCCACGCCGAAGACGCAGTCGGCGTTGTTGGAGGCGATGCAAGAAGCCTCGGTGACGGTGGCGAACAACACCTACCGGCTGGCCGCCCCCTTCTTCGTCCTGGCGACGCAGAATCCGCTGGAGATGGAGGGAACCTATCCGCTGCCGGAGGCGCAGCTCGATCGCTTCCTCTTCAAGCTGCTGGTGCGGTTCCCCACGGCGGCGGACCTCGGTGAGATCCTGGCGCGCACCACCACGACCGCGCCGCCGCGCGTCCGCAAGGTCGCGACCGGCGCGCAGGTGGTACGGATGGCGGCGCTGGCGCGTGAGGTGCCGATCGCCTCGCACGTCCGCGACTACGTCGTGCGCCTCCTCCTCGCCACCCACCCGGACAGCGCCACCGCCCCGGCGGCGGTGCGGAAGTATGTCCGCTACGGCGCGAGCCCGCGCGGCGCGCAGGCGATCGTCCTCGCCTCCAAGATTCGTGCGCTGCTGGAAGGGCGGCTGAACGTCGCTTTCGAGGATGTGCGCGCCCTCGCCGCCCCGGCGCTGCGGCACCGCATCGTGCTTAACTTCGAGGGTGAGGCGGAAGGGCTGAATACCGACGAGATCGTCGGTGAGGTCTTGTCGAAGATCGGCGAGCGGGGGAACTAACCCCCGCCCGCCAAACCGATCTGCCGCGTTGTGCGGGGTGCCGGGTCAGAGCGCGACCCAGCGCCCCTCGTGCGCGCCGGTGTAGAGCGCCGCCATGACCGCGCTGCGGGTCGCCGCCTCGCGCGCCGTGACGAGCGGCACGCCGGTCTGGCCCGCCACCGCGTCGAGATAGAGTTCGAAGGCGTGCGGCAACGTCTCCGGCAGGGCGGTCCATGACCCTTTACCATCGGCCCCCGCGACCCGCGCGCTGCTGAAGCGCAACTCGCCGTCCGCCACGCTCGCGTAGCCCTCGGTGCCGCTGATCTCCAGGACCACGCGGCTGGCGTTGTCCACCCAACCGGCGGCGATGCTGCCGGTGAGCCCATCGGGGAAGGCGAGCAGCCCCTCGCCGTATTCGTCGCAGTCGCCGTAGCGCCCGGTCGCGGTGCCGACCTGCGCGGTGACCCGTTCCGGCGCGGCGATCCCGTCCAGGAACCAGAGCAGGAGATCGAGGGCGTGTGTCCCCAGATCGCCGAAGCCGCCGAAGCCCGCCCGGGCCGGATCGGTCAGCCAGCGCCATTCGGTGTCGAAAAGCCCGCGTAACGCCCCGCTGTGGCAATTGACGATCCGCAGGCGCGTCAGCCGCCCGAAGCTGCCCGCCACGATCTGGTCGCGCAGGAAGCGGTTGATCCCCTGCCCGCGCATGAAGTAGCCGGTCTGGAAGATGATCCCGGCGCGCTCGATCGCGACCGCCATCCGCGCGGCGTCGGTCCCATCGAGTCCCAGCGGCTTCTCCACGAAGAGCCCTTTCCCCGCCGCCGCCGCCGCCAGGACGAGATCGGCGTGCCGATCGGTCTCGGCGCAGATGATCGCGCCGACGATCGTCGGATCGGCCCAGATGGCGTCGAGCGCCCGGACCTCCGCGCCGAGTTCACGCGCTCGCGCGGTTGCCCGCGCCGGGTCGTGGTCCCACACCGCCGTCACACGCACATCGTCGCGCGCGTTGAGGCGCTTGATGAAGTTCGGCGTGTGGATGTGGGCTCCGCCGATCAGCGCGAGCCCGCGCCCCCCCTGTGCCGTCATCCTAACCCCTCCTCGCGGCGCGGGGAGACGCCGCACGATCGTCCGCGCCAGTCGTCGCAGCCCTCCCCGCATCCGCGCTCGTATCGGTGTCGTTAGCGCTCGCCGATCTTGACCGTGCGCCCCTCGGCGATCGAGCGATAGGCCGCCAGGATCACTTCGAGGACACGACGACCGTCGTGTTGATCCTGGATCGGCCTCCGTCCGGTGGTGATGCTGTCGTAGAAGTGGTGGATCGTGTCGTCGAAGGTCTGCTGGTTCCCCTGCGGCGGGACCGGATAGGTGCGGGTCGCCTCCTCGGTGAAGCCGCGCGGCTTCTCGTGGAGGTCGTAGCGCATCCCGTAGACCTCGCCGCGCTCGCCGATGACGTGCAGCTTGGCATCGTTGGCCGGGAACGCGAAGCCCTCGCCGGTGAAGATCTGGCCGATCGCCCCGTTGGCGAACTTCACCATCACCAGCGCCGTGTCCTCGCCATCCATCTGCGCGACGTAGGTATTCGTCATCGCCGTGACCTCGACCGGCTCCGCCCCGGCCATGTGGAGGAGGATGTAGGTCGGGTGGTAGCCCTTGTCGATCAGCACACCGCCGCCCATCGTCTCCTTGCTCGCGCGCCAGCCGGTCATCATCGTCTGGCCCCTCGGGCGACCCGGCACCGTCGACGCGGGATAGCCGGTCGGGAACTCGTGGGAGCGGATGATGAACGGCTTGCCGACCGCGCCGCGATCGAGCAGCTCCTTCGCCCCGGCGATGGCCGGGTAGAAGAGCTCATTATGCCCGCTCATGTAGACGATCCCGGCCTCGTCGACCGCCGCCACGATCCGATCGGCCTCTTCCAGGGTGATGCACATCGGCTTCTCGCAGAGGATGTGCTTGCCGGCGGCGGTCGCCGCCAGGATCGCGTCGGCGTGGAGGTGGTGTGGCAGGCAGATGTCCACCGCATCGATATCCGCGTCGTTGATCAGGGCGTGGTAATCGGTGTAGATCGTCGGCAGCAGCTCGCCACCGGTGACGAGCTGCGCCGCCGTCTCCGCCGCCGCCTGCACGACATCGGAGATGGCCGTGATGTTTGCCTGCCCCGCTAGCTTGTTCCATGCGGGGATGTGCCGATTCCGCGCGATCCCCCCACTCCCGATCAGCCCAACCTTGAGCATCGTGTACTCCTTCTTGGCCGTGTGCCGTGGTTCCGTACCGCCGCGCCCCATCGCCACGGCTATCGGGCATACTAGCACTCTCTGGCGATTGTCAAAACCCGCCGTCTTCCCATCGCGACGGTCGGTGTCTCCCGCAGCGCGGCATTGCCCCACGTCGCGGCGGCGTGCTACAGTTTCCGCGCTATGAATAGACAACTGGCCACACTCGTCGCCCCCGACCGCCAGAGCGCCGCGCCGTCGCCTGCGGTGGCGGGTTCCCCGGCGATCCGCTTGCGCTCGTGGCGGCGGGGGGCACTCCGCCTGCTGCTGCTGACGTTGGCCTATACGCTGCTGGTGTTGCTCTTCACCTGGCCGCTCGTCACGCGGCTCGGCGATCATGTGATCGATTACGGCGATCCGGTCGATAGCGCCTGGCGGCTCGGCTGGGGGCAGCGGCAACTCCTGACCGACCCGACCCATCTCTTCGACGCCAATATCTTCTACCCCTACGCGCGCAGCTACCTCTTCGACGAGCTCCTGATCGGCATCGCGATCGTCACCCTGCCGTTGCGCCTCTTCAGCGACAACCCGATCCTGATCTACAATCTCGCCATGCTGAGTACCTTCGTCCTCAGCGCCCTGGCGATGTACGCCCTCGCGCGGCGGCTGCGCTGCTCGCCGCCCGCCGCCTTCGCGGCGGGCCTGATCTACGCCTTCGCGCCGCTGCACATGGCGCACCTGACGCACCTGGGCCTGCTTTCGGGGCAATACTTCCCGCTGATCATCCTCCTGCTCGATCGCCTTCTCGCGCCCGACCCGGACGCTCCCGCGCGCGTCGGCTGGACCGACGCGATCCTGCTGGCGCTGGTCCTCGCCCTCCAGGCGCTCTCGGCGCAGTATTACGCCTTCTACCTGATCTTCGTGGTGGGCGGTTTCGTCGCGCTGCGCGTCGTGCAGGACGGGGTGCGGCGGCGCTTCCCGCCCTTCGGTGTCTGGGCACGCCTCACGTTCGCCGGGCTGCTGGCCGTGGTGACGGTCGCGCCCTTCTTCCTCGGCTACCGGCTGGTGCAAGGCGATTACACGGTCGAGCGCTCGATCGCGGAGAACGCCTATTACTCGGCGAACCTCGCCTCGTTCTTCACGGCGGACGGGCAGAACTTGATCTGGGGGACGCTCACCGCGCCGCTCCGCGACTACGGGCGCTACACCTTCGAGCGGAACATGTTCCCCGGCCTGCTGGCGCTGGTGCTGGCCCTCGTCGGGCTGATCGTCGGCTGGCGGCGTGCGCCGGTGCAGTACCTGGCGCTGCTCGGACTCGGCGCGGCGATCCTGGCGCTCGGCCCCAATCTCTACGTCACGGCGGACAACAAGAGCCTCCTCCTCAATCAGATGCCGTACGGCTTCCTCTACTTCCACTTCCCCGGCTTCGATTCGATGCGCGTCCCCGCCCGCTTCGGCATCCTCTTCGTCCTCAGCGTCGCCGGGCTCGCCGGGGTAGGGCTGAGTTGGCTCCTGGGGCGCGTCGCGGCGTGGCGACCGGCCCGCCCGCACCTCGACCGTCGCGCGCTGGCGGGGGCGCTGGCGGCGCTGCTGATCGTGGGGATCGTCGCCGAATCGTTCAATCGGCCCCTGCAACCGGTCCCGCTCGCCACGCGCGAGCAGGCTCCGCCGGTCTACGACTGGCTGGCGGCGCAGCCGGGCGCGGTCGTCCTCGAACTCCCGTTCGTGATCCCCGATCACCCCGATCGCTCCGGGATGCTCGGCGATCTCTACCAGTTCTACTCCCTCTATCATGGACGTCCGGTCGTCAACGGCTCGGCGAACGTGCTGCCGAAGGGCTACAAGGCGCTCTTCTACGAGTTGCGCGACGGCCCGACCCCGCGCGCCCTGGCGATCTTGCAGGGGCTCGGCGTGACCCATCTCGTCGTCCACTACGATGAATTGGGCGGCGAAGTCGCGGATCGGACCCGCGCCTTGCTCGATGGCGGCACGACACAGGCGAGCGCGGTGGCGCGCTTCGATGCCGACACCGCCTATCAGCTCGCCCCGACCGCGCGGTTCGCCGCGCTGCGCGCCCTGGTGCCGCCCACGGCCTCGGTCTACATCTCCCGTAGCGACGACCCGACCGGAGCCTATGGCGGCATGATCGGCTACGTGCTGCGCGGCAACCCGATCTACACCCGTATCCGCGTCAATTACGGCCAGGAGTATGCGGGTGTGCCCGACCCGAGCGCGCGCTACGATTACGCCATGCTCTACCGCGACGAGAACCCGTCGGACATTAATCTGCCGAACGCCCCGGTCGTCTGGGAGGATGCGGTGGTGCGGATCTACCATCGCCCGTAGTGGCGTTCCTCCCGCAGTTCATATCGCTACTGACCTGAATAATCGGTACGAACGCTATTTGGTGCCAGTTGCAGGCGCATGCTGTCGAACAACCCTGGCATCCGGCAACGCGTGAACGAGCCCGGCATGTGCTATTTTTGCTACAGTTGCGATCCCGTATTCAGGAGGTGTCGGATGGCGCAGGCTGGATCGAAGGTGCCCTGGTGGCTCGGTTCACTCGGATACAGCGTTCTCTGTGGCGCGGTGGCGGGGGCGATGGCTGGTGCCGTGTATCAGGTTATACGGTTCACCTTCTCCCTCTTCCTGATTCAGGTAGGGCTGATCGAAGGTCAGGGACCGTTACCCTGGCGTAGCATCGCCGGGGAAGCGCCCTTCACGGCGACAATTGCCTTGCTCGGCGCTGCGGGCGGGATATTCTTCGGAATGATCATCGGCGCGCTCGTCGGCTTGATTGCTATCGTTGTGTGGCGGTGGAACATCGCGCCGCGCCGACAGTTCCCACGCGCGCTGCGAATCGCTGTCTTCGCTCTCGCCGCAGCTGGCTGGCTCTGGAACGCGGCGATCAGCCCGCGCGATTCGGCCCAGGCGCTGGTCGTCATGGCCGAACTCGGGATCTGCGGCGTCTTCGCCGCGTGGTGGCTCAGCACGCGCGTAGCAGTCTGGCATCTGCGCCACGCTGCGTAGGGTGCCCGCTCACCTTTCGTGCCAGGCCGCGCTACCAGTTGCTCCCCGCGAGGTCGAGCGGCTCCGTGTCGGCCAGCATCGCGGCGCAGAGGGCCGGATCGGCGAGGGGGGCGAGCCAGCCGTCATGGTCGGTGTATTGCTTGCCCGAGCGCCCGCGATAGGTGTAGGGCCGACCGAGCGCCGCGAAACCGGCCTTGGCGTAGAGTCGCCGTCCGAGATCGGGCACCGCGCAGAGATAGGCGACCCCCGCCCCGCGCCGCCGCAGTTCGGCCATCGCGGCGCGCACCGTCGCCTCGGCGATGCCGCGCCCGCGCCAGGCTGGGTCCGTGGCGACGCCGCCGATCCCGCCGAGACGCACGGTGCGCCCGTTGAAAGGCACCGCCCGCTCGAAGAGCAGCATCCCCCCGACGAGTTCGTCGCCGACGTGGGCGAGCGAGTAGCCGATCCTATCGGCGTCGCTGCTGTAGCGGTCGGCCTGCTCTTGCCGCTGCGACTCGGTCTTCTCCGCATCGCTGAAGGCGGTCGTCAGGAGGCGATCGAACGCCGCGTGCCGCGCCGGATCGAGTTCGTCGTGGATCGTGATCGTCAGCGCTGATAGTCGCTCCGCCATCGGTGTACTCCTTCACATAGGGTCGGTCACACGTCAGTCGCCGGGGGTCGGGCCGCTCGCGGGCAGGCAGCTCGCGCCGGGCGCGAGGCCGGGGGTGTAGCGATAGACCCCGTAATAGCTCGGCGCGGTCCAATAGAGCTCGCGCAGGCGGTAGCGCCCGCTGAGGCGGAGGAGCGGCACCTCCTCGCGGATCGGGAAGCACTCGTCGCGCATCATGATCACGATCGGCTGTGCCGCGACGTCGCTCGGATCGATCCCGGCGGCGATCTTCGGCAGCTCGGTGCGTGGGTCTTGTAGCACCCGATGGGGCACGCCATCCAGCGTCAGCAAGATATCGAGGATATCGCGTGCGTCGGCCCCATCCTTCAGATCGACCTTGATAGAACAGCGGGCCGATCAGCACCGGCGCGCGCGTGCCACGGACGCTGTTGACGAAGGCGACCGTGTCCAAAAACGAGGCGTTGTCGGGGTCCACGCTGCTCTCGTACGTATAGTAGCGGCGCAGCGGGATGATCGGGTAGAGGATCAGCGCCAGCAGCAGCGCGACCGGCACGATCGCCGCCAGCGTGCGTAGCGCGACGCCGCGAGGGGGGTGCTGCGGGATCGCGCGGAGGGCCAGCGTCATCAGGGCGATCGCGCCCGCGCCGATCGCGATCGTCAGCAGCGGCAGGAGGAAGGCGATATAGCGCCCGGTGACGAGGTAGCGGTCGCCGTCCACCCCGTAGGCGTGGTTGAAGTAGGGCATCGCCAGCGCCGTGATCAGGGTCGCCAGGGCCGGGAGGATCTGGCCGCGCCGCGCCAGCAGCACCAGGCCGAGCAGGGCCAGCGCCACCGCGATCAGCATGTAGGGCGAGGTGAAGTAGTCGAGGGTCCGTGCCGGGGTGCGGAACGGGTTGCTGATCATCCGCGCCACCTCGTAGAGGAGGTTGCGGAGATTGTAGAAGTAGGTATCGGTGGAGGGATCGGCGACGAACGCATAGTCGCGCCCGCGCGCCCGGTAGTAGCCCGCGAAGCCGCTCCGCGCGTTCTCGATGATCACCGGGCTATAGGCCAGGATCGTCAGGAGCGGGGCCAGGTAGGGCCAGGGGGTGCGGAGGATGCTCCAGGCGCGTGTCCGCCAGAGGGCGAAGAGGAAGGTGCCGCCGATGGCCGGGGCGAGGACGACCGTGCCGACGTGGGTCTGGAGCATCAGCCCGAAGACGAGGCCGCAGAGGAGCAGCCAGCCCCCCGCCGCGCGGAAACGACGACCGGACGGCGGCGCCGCGCCCGCCAGTACGAGCGCGGGCAGGGCGCGCACGGCGCGCAAGATGGCATAGCAGCAGATGGTGGCGTAGATCGGGGTGGTCGAGTTCGCCCAGGCGACGTGGCTGTTGACGACGATGTGTTGCGGCAGGGTGGCGAGGAGCGCCCCGCCGAGCAGTCCGAGCCTCCAGCCGCCGAGTTCGCGCCCGATCAGGTAGGTCATCGCCACCGTGAGCGCGCCGATGACGCAGACGATCGTGCGCGGCAGGGTGATCGAGGGACCGAAGAGCCAGAAGCAGAGGGCGACGAGGTAGTGGTGGACCGGGCCGAAGTAGGTGACCTGCGCCGTGAGCGGGAAGCGCTCGCCGCGATAGATCTGGAGGAGGTAGCGGATCTCGCCGATCTCGTCCGTGAAGTGGGGCAGGCGCATCAGGTTCGGCCAGCGCATGAGCAGCGCGAAGCCGAAGAGCGCCAGGATCAGCAGCGCCTCCGCCTCGACCGGGCGGACCCGCGCGATGATCGCGCGGAGACCCTGTGGCCCGCGCGTCTTCCGCACCTTGCGCCGTCGCACTGGCCGCGCCTGCGGCTCCGCCGTTGCCGTCCCGGCCAATCCCTGCCTCCCCTTGCACGCCGACGAATGAGCGGCAAGTATAGGCAGCGGGGTCGCGCTCGGACAAGCGCGGGCGCGAAGGGAATGGCCCAGCACCGTGTGTCGTCGCGCACGAGCAACGCTCGTCGGGCTATCCTGTGCTTTGCTATCGTGGTTGCTGCCATGCTGCGAGATGGAGAGGGCCGATGCAAATCTTCCTGGAAACGGAGCGGTTGCTCCTGCGCCGATTCACCGCCGACGATGCCGAGCACCTCTGCGCGCTCGATGCCGACCCCGCCGTGATGCGCTTCCTCACCGGGGGCATACCCACCCCCTGCGACGCGATCCGACGGGAGATCCTTCCCCGGTTCCTCCGCTCGTATGCCGCCGATGAGGGTTACGGTTATTGGGCCGCGATCGTGCGGGCGACTGGGGAGTTCGCGGGGTGGTTCAGCCTGCGACCGCGCGGCGCGGCGTATCCCGACGAGGCCGAGCTTGGCTATCGGCTGCGTCGAGAGAGCTGGGGGCAGGGCTACGCGCCCGAGGGGGCGAGCGCGCTGATCCGCAAGGGCTTCGCCGAAGTAGGGCTGCGGCGCATCGTGGCGACGACCTATCAGGACAACGTCGCCTCACGTCGGGTGATGGAAAAGATCGGGCTGACCTTCGTCCGCAGCTATCGCCTCACCACGGACGCTCTCGCGGCATCGGGTACCTATCATGTCGCCGACCCGGTACTCTGGGACGGCGACGATGTGGAATACGCGCTGACGCGCGATGATTGGGAGCGACGACAGCGCGGCGATACTTCGGCGGGATAGCTGCACGGTCTATAGCGCTGTGAGAATCCGTAGCGCCCCCGTTCACGGATCCGTGGCGGGTTGGCCGGGGCCGACCCCACCCTCCCGCTTCAGGGGAGGGTCGCCGCCGCAGCGGCGGGGAGGGGTCCGCCCCACACCGCGCCCGCTTACTTCGCCGGGGTCGGCAGCCGCAGGAGGTTGATCACCGCATCGACGCCCGAGACGCCCTTAACGCGGCGCTCGATCTCGTCGATCTGCTCTTTGCTCGTCACGGTGCCGCGCACGTATACCACACCGTCGACCGTATTGATGTTGATCTGGTCTTTCGGCAGGCTGCTGTCGCTGAACAGGGTCGATTCGACCTGGGTGTTGACGGCCTGATCGCGCTCCGCGCCGTCGTCGGCACCGCCGCCGGTCAGCGAACTCGCCGCGCCGAGGACGCTCTTACGCCGCTCGTCATCGGAGAGGTAATACGCCGCCCCCGCGAGCGCACCGCCGAAGAGAATACCGAAGAGGAAGCGCCCGCCCCCCCCCTTCTTCTTGCTGGACTCGATCTCTTGCAACTGCGCGAGTAGTGCGTCCTGGCGCTCCTGCAACTGCTGCTTCATCTCGCTCGCATTGATGACTTTTCCACGGCCAAACATTGCTGCTATGCCTCCTTCTGCATACTGTCGAGAATCGAACTCGCGCCCCGGTGTCTCGCGCCGGTATCGACGCACCGCACGCCCTGGCTCGTTCAGGCCGCTGCCTTCTCAGCCAACTGCCACCGCAAAGACTATACCAAGGGTGTGATATCCGTGCAGGAAATCGCCGCTGGGAAGGGCTAAAACTCGATGGGATATCCCTGGCCCTGATCGTGCGCGCGTTATACGCATGGGTTATCGTTCTTGCTTCGCTATCGCCGTTCGCCAAACCAGGTGTCCGCTGCAACCACATTCGCCGTCATACGTTGTATGTCCGGTGCTGCGTGGCACGCAGATAAGGGTCTCCGGGGGCAGAAAAAGGGGCTAGCATAACGGCCCTGAGGGGCGTAGAATAGCATTATGGCGAACGTTCATGTCGTTGTCGTCAACCATAACACCGTCGGATTGCTCCGGTGGTGCCTCAACCACGTCATCGCCAGCCGTGCCGACGCCACGATCGCCCTGACCGTTGTCGACAATGGTTCGACCGATGGCAGCCTGGCGATGTTGCGCGAGGACTATCCCCAGGTGCGGGCGCTCCGTTCGGAGCGCAATCTCGGCTTCTCCGGTGGCAACAACCTCGCGCTGCGCCGAATCCTCGCCGAATTACCGCCGCAGGCCGCGCGGGAGCACGAATACATCCTCCTGGTCAATAGCGATCTCTTCGTTGCGCCCGATACGATCGCTGGCCTCGTAGCCTTCGCCGAGGGTCGCCCCGAGGTTGGCGCGGTCGGCCCGCGCGTGGAGAAGCCCGATGGGACGCTCGATCTCGCCTGTCGGCGCAGCTTCCCGACCCCGGCCAACGCCTTCTTCAAACTCTTCGGCCTCAGTCGGCGGTTCCCCGGCAATGCGCGTTTCGCCGCCTACAATCTGACCAACCTCGATCCGTGGCAGCTCACCGAGGTCGATGCGGTGACCGGTGCGTGTATGTTGGTGCGCGTGTCCGCGATCGATCGGGTCGGCCTGCTCGACGAGCGCTTCTTCATGTATGGCGAGGATCTCGACTGGGCGTATCGCCTCAAAGCCCAGGGGTGGCAGGTCTTCTACAACCCCGCTGTCCGTGCGCTGCATCAGAAAGGCGCGACGAGCGCGCGCCAGAGCGGGCGCATGATCGTCGAATTCTACCGCGCGATGTACCTCTTCCATCAGAAGCACTATGCCACGCGCTCCCCACGCCCGCTCAACTGGCTCGTCGCCGCCGGCATCGCGGCGCGTGGTGGTGTGGCACTCGGGCTGAATCTGTTGCGCCCGGTGACGAAGAAGCGTGTCGCCTGATGAATGCGGAGCTGCGGCGATGAAAACCCTGCCTTCGCGACCTTCAGCGCCCACCATTCGCGAGACCCGCCACGGCGCGACCGGCGATTGGCATCCGGTGGTGGGTCGCGCGGCGATCAAGCGCTGGCTGAATCTCGCGGTGGTCCTCTCCCGCGCGGTGGTCGACGCGTTGATGATCTTCTGCGCCTTCCTGGCCGCCTACAAGCTGCGCGCCAGCCTCGATCTCTTCAGCGCGTTCGAGCAGCCGAGCACCGTCACCTACGAAGTCATGCTCCTGGTGGTGCTCGCCACGCTGCTCGGCACCTTCTCCCTGGCCGGACTCTACAATCTGCGCCGCGGCGTGTCGCGCGTGGACCAGTTCTATCGCGTCAGCGGGGCCGTCTCGATCGGGGTCGTCCTCTCGATCGCGATCAATTCGATCCTCCTCGGCAATCGCTTCATCTACTCCCGCCAGATGCTCCTCATCGGCTGGGTGCTGGCGATCGTCCTGGTCACGGCGGGGCGCTTCGTCCACGGCGAGGTCGTCGGATTGCTGCGGCGGCGCGAGGCCGCGCGCGACCGGTTACTCGTTGTGGGGGCGGGCAAGACCGGCACGCTGGTGCTGGAGACGGTCGCACGTTCCCCGTGGCTCGGGTACGAGGTGGTGGGTGTGGTGCGGCATGGTCGCAACGGGCAGGCGGCGCTCGCCGAGGAGCAGCTTTGCGGCGTCCCGATCCTCGGCGATGACTTGCAACTCGCCGCCCTCTGCCGCGAGTACAACGTCGATGAGGTGATCATCGCCCTCACCGGCACCCCGCACGAGGAAGTCCTGACGCTGACGCAACGGGTGATCGATCTCCCGGTCAATATCAAGGTCTACCCGGATACCTTCCAGCTCTTGACGAACAACGAGTTGAGCCTCGATGATCTCGGTGGCTTGCCGATGGTCGGTATCCGCAACGTCGCCTTGCGCGGCTGGAATCGTGGCGTGAAACGCCTGATGGACGTGGTGTTCAGCGCCCTGATCCTGGTCGTCATTGCCCCTTTCGTCGTGCTCCTGGCGGCGTTGATCAAGCTGACTTCGCCCGGCCCGGTCTTCCACATGCAGGAGCGGGTCGGGCGCGATGGGCGCTCGTTCCTCTGCCTCAAGCTGCGCTCGATGGAAGTTGGCGCGGAAGATAGCACCGGGCCGGTTTGGGCGCGCGCGAACGACCCGCGCCGGACGCGCCTCGGGCAGATTATGCGCCGCTACTCGCTCGATGAATTGCCGCAGTTCGTGAACGTGCTGATGGGGGAGATGAGTATCGTCGGGCCACGCCCGGAGCGGCCCCACTTCGTGCAGCAGTTCAGTCGCTCGATCCCCGGCTACGCCTATCGGCACCACGAGAAGTCCGGGATCACCGGTTGGGCGCAGGTGAATGGCCTGCGCGGCAATACCTCGATCGAGGAGCGGACGCGCTACGATCTCTACTACGTGGAGAACTGGTCCCCGCTCTTCGATATCAAGATCATCGTCAAGACGGTGTGGTTGGTGCTGCTCCCGGACAACAACGCTTACTGAGTGACTGACCCGGCCGCGCTACATGCGCGCCCGCAACCCGTCGAGGATCAGGCGACGTGCGCCCTCAACGATCCGCTCCGGACTCATGCCGAGGGTATGGCGTTGGAAGAGGTAGAGGTCGATATCGAGCGGGGCGAGGATGGCGTCCGCGAGGTAATCGATGTCGAACGGCGTGCATTCGTGCAGCGCATTCGCCCGGCGCAGCAAGCCCACGATCATCAAGCGTTGCCACCGGTAGGGCGGACTCTGATAGATTGCGCCGCGTCGCCTGCCGGCGGCGGCGTCGCTGACCGCCCCGAGCAGTTCGGCGTTTTCCTCATTGTGCGCGAAGAGAAAGCCGAGCAGGCAACCGAGTTGGTCGAGGATCGAGCGCTTGTCGTCGCGCAGCGCCGCCAACGCCGCCTCCTGCATCTGACGGGTGTTCTCATCGAGCAGGGCGATGCAGAGGAGCCCCTTATGTGCGTAGCGGCGATAGAGGGTGCCCTTGCCGACCCCCGCGCCGCGCGCGATCTCGTCCATGCTGACCGCAGCCACGCCCTGTTCGGCGAAGAGTTGCCGGGCGGCGGCGAGGATATGCTGACGGTTCTCGGCGGCGTCGCGCCGTTCCAGGCGTGCTTGCCCGCCCACCATCGGTAGTATCCGACCCTTTGTTGGCCCGCGCTCCTCGGTCATCCTCATGGCCTTTCCCGCACGGCGGGGTTTGGCTATCCCGCAGTAACCTATCGCGGGTAAGTGGACGGTCGTCCATCTGATAACTATACCGTGAAGTGAGCGCGGCACGCCATCTTTCTCACCATTGCCCGATGCGATCGAAAGAAATCGATGGAGCAATTAAGGTCGATCGCGCGTTATTCTACAGGGGAGGGCGTGATCGTATCCCGGCGAAGCGGCCTACTTGCGCTGAGCGACCTGTTTGTGCGTGTCGTACAAAGGTGTGGTACGGTATGCTGCCCCCTCCTAGTGCATCGTTCCCCAACTATGGTGCAGATCAAAAAACGCGCCGTTCTTATGCTATTAGCGAGCAACTGTAGTACATTGCGGCCTCCTATTTGCACCGTACTTCAGGAACGGCGCACTAATACTACAGCGAGAGTTCGGCGTGGTAGTCTGCCTCTGGTACCGTCAGTGTGGAGGAGGAAGTGATGCTCCAGGTCGTCCCGATGGCCACCGCCCCAACGCTGGAGCTCAGCCCGCAGGACGTG